>Ga0213833_1001496_pt1 | contig 16633 bp, 31 predicted proteins | sample SWATP21_FD_160575 | JGI IMG/M metagenome (GOLD analysis project Ga0213833, IMG submission 160575) | Coastal seawater microbial communities from Marineland, Florida, United States - SWA TP2 #1 | ecosystem: Environmental > Aquatic > Marine > Coastal | place: USA: Florida | collected 2016-08-14
CAGTCAAGGGTGGGACAAGGCGCACAACCTGAAACGGCCTTGAGGTGGGCGGTGCTGGGTATACATCACAGTTTTGGTGTTTCGCCTCCGCTGCGTGTGTTGCTTGCTGGTCGCGAGACTGGTTTTTTTCCGTTTTGAACGCATGAGCGAGTCGACAACAAAAAGCACTGTTCTGCCACTCCTGGTTTCATGTTTTGGGGAACGTTTTCCTGACCAAGGTGGGCCCCGCCCCGTTCATCACATTCACTCGGCACGACAAAAAGAAGGAACTCCACTCCACAACAACCCATCCACAACCGCACGACAAAGAGTCATGCCGAATGTGTGTCTGCACTGACGCGCGGCGAGGTCGGCAAGAATGGCCAGGCAGGCGAGCCATGTGACGCCTACGACAGCACCCTTATGTGTGTTTTATTGACCACGCTTGCGCTTAGCAGGACGCTCATTGCTGGCCACACCACCCGTAACCTGCTCCTTCACGCGCTTCGCTTCGCGCTTCTTGAGCGCAGCCGCTGAAAGCCAGGGAGTGGCCTCGTCGTCTGAATCAGAGGACGAGTCATCCGAACCATCATCATCGCCATCTGCCTCGTTTCCCTCATCTTCCTCCTCCTCTGCTTTGCCCGCAGACGCGGCGGCGGCCCGTGCTGCTGCCGCTGCTGCCTGCTTCTTCTTCTTGCGTCGCAGGCGGTGCTCCCGCTCGATTTGAATGTCGGCAAGGTTCTGGCCGTACTTGTTTCCAAAGATGTTTTCGTATCCTGCAGCGCCAGTGCTGCACCCCAAGCAACCCGTGGTTTGGTCTTGGACAACCTTTCCAGGCTCCAGTTTGTTGCGGGGCACCTGCGTTGGCCACGCGCAGCTGCACGTCAGGCACACAGCCAAAAAAAAACAGAACTCGAACGATGGAGCAGGCACGGACCCGGCAGATGCTCACACCGCCAAAATTGAAGTTCTTTGGGTTGATTGCAAACGTTGAACACAACCGAGCGTATCCGGGCTGTTGGGGAACAAGGAAAGCAGCACGAAGGAACATGGTAAGTCTCGCAAGACGACGCGCACGGGCATACAGCAATGGATACCTTCTTCCACTTGGCGATGAGCGCCGCATCCGCGTATTTCTGAGGGTAACACGCCTGTCAAGTACAACAAATAGACGCCCAGTGCTCTCCCAGCGGCCACATACGTTGTCCAAACAGTACTGATACAGGTCACGAGAGATCTTCTTGTACCGATAGAACATGTCATACACGTAGCGGCTGGCACCACACGACGCAACATTGAGCACCTCCGGAGCTCAGCCAGGAAGCACCACCTTTCTACCCAGTACCTGCGTTGATTGTTGATTTGATGGATGGGCCACAGAGCCTCAGCACGTCGCTTGCCCTCATGTGGCTCGTTGATGGCTGGGCATGCGCCAGCACCGTCAGTTCAATGCAGCCGTCGTCACAACCCCGCTGCACACACAGACGCACCATCGCGCAACTCCTGCTCCAGTCGCATAAGTGTGGGCTCAATGTAGTCCCAGCCCGCTGGCTTCTTCTTGCGTCGGTTCGCCCATCGACTCATGGTTGCCTGCGACCCAAACAACAACATGACCCCACACATGCACTCGTGAGCGACTGGCCATGGACGGAATAATCGGCTGAAATGAGCTCCATCCACTCGCGCAATGGACCAGCCGGCACACTGCACTCACACCACACACAATGCCACCACTGGGCGGAACACAGTCCTTACCAAGAGCACAAGCAGGCTGCAGCGGCAGGGTGTTGTGTTGTCGTCGCCTTCATTCAGGCATCAAGCAGTGCAGTGAAATTGCATAAATGTGTATTCGTCAATGGTGGTTCCGATACCGCATCACATTTTGGTTCCTGCACCCGCCCTCTTCTCAAGGCGCCCATCCTCGAGTTTGTTTGGCAGCACGTCGGCCGGAGCAGCACTGCGGAGGTGCTGTACGTTGTGGGATAGACTTGCTAGGTGTGCGTGTGTGCCCACACACCGCTGCAGTTCGGTACCGTTGCTGAAAGCCAAGGTGAGGCAAGCAAACAGCAGCCGTGCTTCCCTTGCTGCGCGGGCATTGTGTGACGCATCATTGTTGTTGCCAGACACCATGATCAAATCCCTTTTCATCATCGGCTCTTCTGGGTAGGTGCTGTTGTCAGCTGTGGTGCTCTCTGTGTGTTGTCGTGGGATGGCTATTCACATGACGTGCGTGGTTGGGGTGCACCGCAGCCAAGTGTTGATCGAGAAGCACTGGCGAGGTGTGACTGGTCGCCCAGTGGTTGAGTTTTTCTGGGAGGAAGTTTGCAAGCATGACAAGAAGACGGTATGTGCATGTGCTGCGGTCTCCTGACGTGGACTTACGCTGTTTGTGCGGGCAGGATGTGCCGCCGATCATCGCGACGCCGATGTACTACCTTGTGAGCGTGCATCGCCATGACATGTTCTTCCTCGCAACTGTCTGCGCAGAGGTGGGTCCCTGTTGACGAACGCAACATGGGATGATACGTTGTCGTGGCTTGGAATGCACTCACCTGGAGCGCTGTGTGCAGGTTTCGCCACTGCTTGTCGTGGAGTTGTTGAGCCGTATCGTGGACGTGCTCCGCAAGTACTTTGGCGTGAAACTCACCGAGACAGCGATCCAAGAGAACTTTGCAACGGTGTATCAGGTACGTGGCGTGGCATGGTGTTGGTGTAGTGTACAGGGTGCAGTGTGCAGTGTGCAGTGTGTGGTTCTGTGTCTGAGGATTCGTTGTGCATGTCCGTGTACGTGCAGCTTTTGGAAGAAATGCTCGACAACGGATTTCCGCTGATCACCGAGCCAAACGCACTCACGTCGTTGGTTGCTCCCCCCAACCTCGGAAGTCGCTTGGTGAACTATGTCACAGTACGCAGCGCGCGCATGGTGCTGGCGTTACGTCGGTGCAGTGGTGGGTGTTAAGGTGTTGCTACCACAGGGCAAGTCGAGCATCAGCGACAACCTCGACTCTGGCGCTTTGTCAATCGTGCCATGGCGTTCTTCTAAAGTGAATTACACTTCGGTACGTGGTGGTGTGTCTCTGTACTTCCTATTGTTGTGAGCGGTGGTGGGGGTACTGACCCTGCTTCTCCTTCAGAATGAGATTTACTTCGATATCGTGGAGGAAATCGATGCCATCATTGATAGCAACAACCAGATGGTGTCATCTGGTGTGTACGGCACCATGAAGTGCAAATGCCATCTGTCTGGCACCCCCGAGTGTGTGCTGTCGTTCACGGATGTCTCCAACCTCGAGGATGTGGCCTTCCACCCATGCGTCCGCATTGCCCGGTTCGAACGTGACCGGGTGCTTTCCTTCGTCCCTCCTGACGGCACTTTTGAGGTGCGCTCGAGAGCATGCCTTGCATGGTGGCGACATGTACCGCCGCTCAGTTTCTCACATTCCTCTGCGTTGCTTTGTGATCTTTTTCTTTATCTTTTCTGGTTCCGCGCTCCTGGGGCATGTTTTGCCTGTGCTGTGCTCAGTTGATGACGTACACAGTCAAGGCTCGGCGCCCAACCACTCCAATCTACTGCAAGCCACAAGTACGTAGCAGTGCCGCAGGCTCGCGCTGCTGATGCCTGTTGCACCTCACCGCAATGACACCCTCGATACAGGTGTCCTTTTCCGAGACTGGTGGAAAGGTCGATGTGATCGTGGGGACAAAGCCAATGTCATCAGGGGGGCTCAGCTCTCAGCGAAGAGGAGGAGGAATGGGCGGTGGCGGGAAGACTGAGGAAGGGTCCACCACGTGTAAGTGGCGCTGGGGGTGCTGATGTTTTTTTTTTTGGTGTGGGTGTTGTGTTTCACACTTTTCCTTTGGTGTTGGGTGGTACAGTGAAGGATGTACAGTGCATCTTGACCTTCCCCAAGCAGGTTAAGTCGCTGGACGTGAAGGCGTCCATCGGAGCAGTCACGTTCCCTCCCGAGCAACAGGGAGACTATGTGGTACGCAAGACTGCACTCACACTTGGCACCCAGAACTTTGCACCAAACTTGATGTCTTCTTGTCTTGCTTGCTTGTCACAGACGTGCTTCTGGGATATCGGCGTGTTCTCGGCCGACAAGTCTCCCAGGCTCACAGGCACCCTCGCTCTACAAGCGGGGGCGAAGCCACTCGGCGCAAGCGTCACTGCGACAATGCGCTTCGTGGTTGGAGGTGGTAGTATCTCCAAGTTGCGTATCAAGGACATGTCTGTGGTGAACGAAGCGTACAAGGTGAAGAAGGGGATGCGGACAATGGTGAGAGCTGGACGGGTGCAAGTCCGGGGTGTATAGCTGCAGCACAGTCACCAAGTTGGGCGCTGGAGACTACCAGACTGAACGAAAGTATTTGTTTCGTTCAATCACCAACACAAATACACCAACAACTGTTCCATCTTTTGTATGGGTGCATGGCCGGCTTGGTTCTTAGTCACAATTTCTTGCGTACACATGACCTCGAGGTGGAAAACGAGTTACCTGACACACTTGCAAAGTCTGGATGCACACCTTCCAGCACAAGATACTGCGTTTCGCAAGTGACAAGTGCTGATTCATCACTTCTTAAGAACCATTCCTCCACCCTCGCTCGCTCACACTCACTGATATTGTTGTTTAGCATGTGCACAATAGCGCCACCGATGTCTATCTGTGAGAGTCCGCCATTTCCTTGCAAAGAGCCTACGTCGGGCGTCGTTGGTCGTGCGACCCGTGTACCGTCTCAACACTACAGAACGCTACAGTCACGAGTGGAAGTGAGCACAGGTACTGAGCAACCTGCAAGTGGCCGAATTCTGACCCCTTTAGGGTGGCGCAGTTGTAGCACGGACCTGGGTCCACACCACGGTCGGTTGAAAGTGAGCACCGATACTGAACAACCTACAGTCTACAACTGCTGTCAAATTGTGACTTGCTCTTTGTCCCAGAGCTCTCATGTGTGGATATCGACCGGAAGCGCGTTCCCTGTCAGAATCGCACTCCCTGCCATCCAAGGACGCGTTCTAGTGTTTGTTCCCATTCTTGGAATGTCCACCAGATTGGGGGGTCAAGTGCGCCGAAGGAGCCTCGGTAATTAAGAAGACGTAGCGGCTACGATCTGGGGACACAAGGATCGTACTGGCACCTCCCTGTTTCGCAGGGTTGATCACAATGGTGAACTCACACACCAGGTAAACCGTGTTCGCAGGCTGTCTCGAGTCGAGACTCTCGACGTTGCATGTAACATCATTCTTGTCTTGCAAACAGCTGCCGTCTCACTTTGTTTCCTTTGTGGCCTCGTTGCTGATAACGTTGAGGGCAGCTTGTCCCCTCGCAGACGGCACGAACTTAGCCTCCAGGGCACGCTTCAAGTTGCACACCTTGAGGCCCGAGCCCAACAGATTGGCCGCCACAAGCCCCTATTCTGGTGAGTCCATGTAGCTGCCTCAACATATGCGTCGGTTGTAAGCAGCAGATCGTGGATGTGGGCAAGCTCGGGTGGAGTCGCATCACAGTAGCGGAACGACAGCTGCTCCACCACGTCACAAGCTTACTGCTTGGATTTTCCAGTGTATCCACACGTTGGCGATGGGCTCAAGGTGGATGGTAAGCATGTGGGAGGGTGCTGAGTGCAGTGTACACACAGCAGGGGCGTCGTCAATTTTCTTCCAGTCGAGCCGTTTTGAGGTCCACTACAAGCTCTGGGAACCATATTTTGCTTGCTGTGCAGGTGTAGGTGCAGGTACAGGTGCAGGTCTAGGCGCAGGTGCGGGTGCGGTGCGGCACTACAGTATCATGGACATGTTCTCGGTCTGGCCCAGAAATTCTGGGTTGTTGTAAGAAATTGCGGCGTGATTTTTCTTATTTTCGACAATGCCAGCTGGCTTCCGTCACCGTGGTGACGTGTTCACGTGGCTCCAGTGTTTGCGAGGCTTCTCACAGTTCAGCATCAAAGCCCTTCCCTCTCGTCGTTACGCAGCACATAGTGGATTAAGTGGATTATTTGTCGGGTAGTGCATTTGTCTCGATTGACGCCTTGCGGGCTATGGTGTGAGGGTTGCTCCGTGCAACGCTACTTGACGGTGCGGCACACGCCCCTTGAGCGAGGAGTGTCACGATGACCAGTGACATGCCAAGCGTGGTCGGCGTGAACCCGGAACCGTTGTTGGACGACTGCAGCGGGGAAAAGTATGACAGCCAGGCATCATATGATGTCAAGAAGGTCCATGGTGGCCAGGGCATGTGCTACGACGCACTGTTGGCGGGCTGTGTTTCTCGCATTGCTCTGCCTCTGTGGCACGTCGGAGTCCTGATGTGCGTTCCGTTGCAGCTGTATGCCGTATCACTTGTGCCTGACCTTTGTGTTATTGTGGTGGACAGTGTTCTGATGTACTTCGGAAACTCCGTCACCAACTCCGTGACGCCTGGCCTGATCACTCAAAGCCTGAGTTCACGGTACACCCCCCCAGGTGTCACTGTCGACTGCAGCAACCAAACGGCCGCGTCACCACCTCCTGCATGTACATCCGCGTCATCGGAAGCCGCTCTTATTATGAGCCTGATGTCCGCCGCTAGTGCCGTCGCTGCCTTCGTTATCAGTCCAACCCTGGGGGCCATGAGTGACTCAGTGGGCCGCCGACCGTTTTTCATCTTGGCAGCTGCCACCGGTGCCATCCCCCGGTTCACGTTTGCTGGGTTTGCCCTGGGGATTTTCCCTTTGTGGACGTACTACGCGGGCATGGCCATCGACATCACAACCCCTGGCATCTCTGTTGCACTGGCGTACTCGGGCGACATCATTGCCCCCCAGCACCGAGGCACCGCTGCTGGTCTCATCATGGCCGCCTTTTCCCTGACGTTCACCGTGGGGCCGTTCATCAGTGTCTACACCTCGCTTCATGTCACGCTTCTGCTCAGTGTTGGCACCGCCGTGCTTGCCATCGTGTACGGGGTGTGGGTTGTTCGGCAGGGATGCAATGCGCAGGCGTGACTCACATATCTCGTGCCTTCTTGTTCCCGACAGGTGGGCCTGGTTTGCAATTCCAGAGTCGGTCCAGGACAAACGTTCCTTGATGAGCCAAACCGTGCTGAACCCTTTCAAGAACGTCACCATTTTGTTTCGCACGCGCCTCTTCATGATGCTGGCCGCTTGCGTTATTCTCAATGTACTGTGTGCATGCGGGCGACTGTCTTGTCGGCTCCTGACCGTTTTGTTGTTGTTTTTTTCTTCACCACAGGCCACGTGCACGGACGGCGTTCGAGATGTTTTCATCTACTTCCTCATCGACCTGTACAATTTGACAGGCAATGAGATCTCCACCCTGCTCATCGCCATCGGCATATCCAGTTTTGTTGTGCAAGGGATCCTCATTCGACCCTTGGTGGCTGGTGTCGGGCATCGCAAGGCGCTTTGGGTCGGACTTGGGGCCTCCTTGGCGAATATGGCCTTGTTTTGGTTGGTGCAGAGCAGGCTAGTGGTGCTCCTCCAGGTGTCGACGTTGATGGCGCTGGGTGCCGTTGTGTTTCCGACGGTGTGTTCCATCAAGTCTATCAACGTGGATAGCCATGAGCAGGGGCTGGTGCAAGGCGCTTTGTGTACGTCCCGTTTTGTTGTGTGAAGAGTTGTGTTGGCGCCCGGTGGTGGTGCGACGCCGCGAAAGTGCTGGGGCCTCATGTTTCAACCACCTCGTTCTTATCTTATTGCGCGTGCAGATGGCGTCCAGCAGCTTGGTAGTGGTGCCGGCCCGATTGTGTTGTCTGCGCTGTTCAAGATGTACGGCGATGACCAACCGGGTGCAGCGCATGCCTACTACCCTCAAGCCCCGTTCGTGCTGGCCACCGGCCTCACATTCATTGCGCTAGTGATAGCCTTTTGCTTGCCAGACGCGACTCCAAACATGTCCCAGCGTATTGAGGACTTCGAGCTGCTGCATCGCCGCGGGAGCACCGCAAGCCAGGTGGTGCACACAACAAACACTGGACTTGTGTAGGGAGTGTGTAGGGAGTGTGTAGGGAGTGTGCTGTGGGTGGGTGCATCGCGGGACAAGAAAACAAACAAACTCAGTTTTGAAATGTCAAGCCCCTTCATGCTCTGTTTTCCGCTCCATATGTGTGTGCTCCGACTACCCAACTACACGTCCACGTCACAGCTGCTGCCGTTGGAGACGGCAGTGGCGCCGGCGCATACACCAAGTGGGGTGCGGGACGCTTTGCTCGCAAAGCCCAGCGTCGCCGCCACGAGCTTGTGACCCGTGAGGTTGCCACTGTATGATGCCGTCCAAACGGGCATATGGGCTCCTATGTGTTGCATGCCAGTGATGAACCACGGGCGATGCTCCACGTCCATCCCGGTGGGAAACGTGATACAGGGGGCGATGTCGGGCGGGATCTGACCCGCAACAGAAAACACGCGCGCGTTGCTGTCTCCATACAGTTCAGGAGACACAACAACACCTACAGGCTGGCCAGCGCCACGGGCACAAACACAGATTCCCTGGAACCAGGGATCAGTGACAACACCAACATGACAACGTCAGTGACGCGCCATTTTCCTCACCAACCACACGGCCAACTCGCGTACAGAGGTGTCCTGAGGGCACGCCACAACTGCAGCCAGATCAGCACCCACTGTCCCTAATACCAGCGACTGCAACGATTGTGCAGAATCCTGGTTTCTCTGGAAAATCGTGTGCAGAGAGGTGAGAACAGTGTCGAACCCCCGATCGCTGCCGATGCTGGGACTGGAGAGTGTCATGCCGAATGTGGAGCTCGGCTGCCAACACAGCTGGTGTGCAGTTGTGAGCGTCTGCATATCTACCAGAGGCGACAATGCACAGTAGCAGCACGACAACAGTCTCCATCCAGCGCATTGTGTCCTGGACTCCAGGTCCTGGACGTGTGCGTCCGTGAGCAGCGTGAGCAAAAGGAAAGCAAAAAAATGGAGATAAAGGGAATTGAACCCCTGACCTCCTGCATGCTAAGCAGGCGCTCTACCCCTGAGCTATATCCCCGATGTTGTGAAGATGGTGCTCGTGTGAATACATAAAGTGACGATTACAAAAGCGGGTGAGCCTGCTGTCGTGTGTAACATGTGTTCTGGGTGACACGGGTCAAGATGCCCCCACGGATACCCAAGTTACACGAAACTATCCATGTCACAGTATCCATACAGGACCGAAGTGAGGTGATCAGAGAAACCATCACTGTAAATGTCGTGAGTGGAACGACCATCAGGAAGTTGAAGAAGGCTATCGCAGCTCAGTGTAGCGTGTTTGTCAGCGAGGAAGCACGGCGAGCAGCTGCTTCCCGCGCTGAGGTTCGTTTGTTCTTTCATCATCGTGGGCAAGGGCTGTATATGCTTTTGAAGATGGGGGTTGGTGCTTAAGCGTGGGGTTCGGTGTGATTCCAGGTTCTCGTTTCCGGTGCCGTGCTTGCTGACACTGAGAAGGTTGTCAGGTGGGTGAACCAACCCGTGGTGGGGGCTCGTGTGTGATTGTTACACTTATGCCCGCTGCTTGTCTTGTCAACCAGAACAAGGTTTGGCAATGTAGCAAACGTCTCCTTCAAAGCAGACGACGCTTGCTTTCCGCCGAAAGAAGCACCGATCGATCCGGACAGTCTCGAGGTCATCCCAGAGCCCGGGTCGCGGCTGGAGCTGTCTGGAGAGCCAGTTGTTGTATGTGGAACACCAGAATGGCCTATCCGAGTTCAGATGGTACCCATTCTTCCGAGGATTGGAACCGCTCCCCCTGCAGGCGGCATTACAACGAGCACAAACTTTGAGGAACTGTTTGACTCCCTTCAGGTGAGGAGACCCAGGCGTGGGTTGTAGCAAGCACTCGCTTGTGACGCGTTGTGGGTGCATGGCACAGGAAATTCTGGGCACTTCCGTTGTGCTTGACGATGTTGCCGTGGCTGGACACGCTGACGACGAGTGGGACTTCGGGCCAGACGAAGAGATTACTGTCGCCAGGATGGCTGAACGATGCCACCTTGAGGGAGGCATTACGTTTGTCCTGACATATGAGGTTGACGATGGCCCTTTTCATTCCGACTCTAACAGTACAGTCAGTACTGAAACTGATGCTTCGGAGCCGAACACAGACCCTTCCATCAGCGACGGCAGCGAGGGTTCCAGCAGCGACTCTTCCAGCAGTGACGACAGCAGCAACAGCGACGGCGAGGAACATGGGACCCATTTCATTCATGACCCCCCGAGCGAATGCGACTCCGACGAGAGTGAAGCTGGCTTTGGGAACCTTTTCGACTAGACCGACCCTTGTCATTTTAGGCAAAGCGAGGTCATGGGGACCTTTGAAAACAAAACAAAAACGGTTGTATGCTACGCGTCTTGATCCATTGGCACGTCTGGAACAGTGATGGGGGACGGAGGGGGCTGGTGGGGGCTATTTTGCACCGCCTCAAAGGGGACGCCACCCTCTGAGTCTGCATGCACGACTGAGGAGCCACCATCGCCTGCTGCGACAACGCTGTCATCTCTGGTGTCGCGGCCAGAGGTGACCACATCACCTCCCGTAGACTCCTCTGTGCCATGTGGCGCGTGGGCATCGTCGTCATGCGTGGGGGCGTCAGAGTCGGCTGAAAAAGCGGGTGCAGCTGAGGAGGCGACTTGCTGGGATGACCGAAACAAGGACCAGAAGAACGACAACACACACAGCACCGGCGCGGGCGAAGTAAGACAATGCAGTGCACACGAGTGTGACGAATGAGACACGGCACGTACAAGCATCAATCTGGGATCAACAACGCAGCAACTGGCGATTGTTGGGCCTGCCGCGCGGACGAATGCCTCCATGTACGGAAACAGCAGTTCTTGACCTCGAGATGACAGTTCACCGAAGCGTGCTGCACTACCAGAAGGCAGAATATTCATGACTTGCGGCACCACAGAGCTTTGCAGGATCACTGCATCAGCATGGGCAGCGTTTGCTTCCTCCTCCGACACATCAGCAAGAGCGGCAAACTTATCATCATCCAGGCGGTTCACCACCGCATCCAACTCCACCCACTTGAAGTGGACAGGACACAACAACTCCGATGGCTTGTACTGACGCTTGTATGTCATTCGAGAGCATTGGTGCACGTAGTAATTCATGTCGTAGTAGCGCATTGGTCCTTTGAGGGTCGCCAAGTGCTGGGTCAGTGCGATTTCGACCAGGGCAGATAGTTTACCCAACTCCAATGCACGCAGATCTGGATTGTAGAAGAAGTACACAGATGCCTGTCGCCCAGACAGCGATAGCAGCTGTGTCAGAGCCACAGGCAGCGCGGCTCTAGCAGCCCCACACGTACCAATCTGGTAGGTAGAACGTCAAGAACACCGACGGCAACCAGTTCGCCATCAATTCGATAGCATTGATGGAACGTGCCGTATCCTGGGTGGACGCTTCCAAAACCGGCTTTCGCCCAACCCTCATCGCCGATGCTAACGTTCAGGAACGCCAGTTCCTTCTTGAGTTGCTCGACTGCAACATGGCAGCGTCAAAACCGCCCATCGCACTGCGAATAGCACCCCAGGCCCACCAAACCACGCACGAGTCGCAAAGGCAGCTGTTCCTTCAGAAGTGGCAGCGTCAGAACCAGGTGCCATGACACATGGCGGTGTCGCTAGCGACACAGCTCGCTGTGCGTCAATGCGTTGCTTGACACTATCTGCAAACTCCAAGGCTCCCATGTTGACATACAGCCACTCGAGTGCAGCTTGGATTGGCTGATCAGGCATCTGTCATGACACGTTGCACAGAGGCGTTTACAACCGCTCGAACAGAGCAACAACCGCGCCACACTTCACGACGCCCCACTTGCTTGCTTGCGACGACGCGCCGAATACGCAAAACGTGCACGACACAAATAACGGGACAGGCGTACATGCTGACGGTGGTGGCGAACAGCCAGCTTCGCCCACGATTCGGGCACATCCAACCCCGTCATTTCCCCCATTTGGCGCAGGTACATGACAGCGCTTTCGAGTGGCAAGCGGTCAAGTGGTCCACCCATCATGCCCCCAAAGCCCATCCCGCCGACACCGCCTGCAAGCCCGCCCAGCATGCCCAACCCCATGTCCCCAAAGGGGCTTCCCGGGGTCACGCCTTCGGCGAACGCAGCGTCGGCTTCCTCATCAGCTTCGCGATCCAGAACGGATGCCAACACGACGCCTGCGTCGGACGTGTTGGTCAAGGCCGGTCGGTCAAATCGACGGTCGGGTGTCTCCGGCAAGAGAGGCGACTGAACCAGGTGCCGCATGTACCCAGACCGAGTGTTGTCCTTGGGCTTGGCCTTGTGTACGGTGGTCTGGCACGACAAAGCAACAGGCAATGTGTACATACATGAGGCGAGGCACACCAACTGCGTGGTCACAAGAACACGGACGTTGTAGCGAAAGTACAGCTCATATGCCTCTTCATCAAACCTGAGTCGACCGCAAAGCAAGCGAAGCAAGCAAAGCGATGAGCACAGTCGCTGGCAAATCTCCGACATCATGGCCTACGTACTTGGGGCGTCCAAACTCCACGGTTATGCGGTGGGGACGCTCCTTGCTGCCCAGCCTCTGCCATGCCCCAGTGGAGTGGAACGTTGTGGGAATGTCCTGCACACCCTCGCATACAGCGCTGTCTGTTGCCATGTCGCCTTCCTCCCCACCAGGATTATCTGTGGTTCTGTGGGAACTCGGATCTACATGTTCACTTGTCCCACCTGCGCTGGGTGTGGTGGTGTCGTTTTTGTGTGTGGCTTGACCAGCACCAGCACCGGCACCAGCGCCAGCACCCGCACCCGCACCGGCAGCAGCCCCGACCGTAGCATCAACAGTAGTATCAGGTCTTGCTTGTGAACCAGTCTCAGCTGGAGCAAATAGACGCGCAGGTGAGTGAACTGCAGGTGACACGGGCGATGTATATCGCATATGGAGCAACCGCACGCCACACGTACACGAAAAAGCCTTGGCGGGCGGCCACACAGCCGCCCCTGCAACGTTAGGCAGCCGGAAATTCAAGAACCCAGGCCCTCCAACAGAGACGGAGGCTCCACTGAAGAGCATGGACTGAATGGCGCTCGCCAGCGTGTTCGCCACTGACCTAGGCTGCGCGCCCTTCCCGCCGTGCTTGGCAAGCTGAGTCCAAGCACGCGGTGAACGAACGGTGCCATAGTAACCCCAACTCCGGCGCACACACGAACGATAACCGTACAAGCTTGACAATCAAGAATGGAATGTTGGACGTGGAGTTAATGCCTTGTTTGCGAGCAGGGGCAGACGTGGGTCTCGACAGCTGCGTGACACTGCGTGAACACGCGGCCCACAACCAAAACACCACCCCACTGCACGCACCCGAAAAACATTGTTCTCCCACCCCGGAAGATCAGCAACACGAACACTTCCTCCGCTACCGACGCTCAGGTTGACCGAACGGATCGTCTCGAGTAGGCTCGCATGGAGGCGCGCGACCTCTGGTGACGAGACGTTTTGTGGGGCTCGCTGAGACTTTGCGGATGCGTGACTGACGACAACCGCACGGGGACCAGAGCAGAAGCGATGTAGTCGCCGAGCAACACGAATCTGGCTTTTTGAAGGCCGGTATCGTGTAATATCAAGGCGGATGGCAAGGTTGGGGCAGCACGTGCGGTCATTCGCAGGCTGGTACAAAAATGACCCCGAACGAAGCCACCCTCGATCCAGGAGCTCTGCAAAACATCCACAAACGCAATCGAGGGTTGGACTGCACGTACAATCAGGGTGTTCCTACTTTGTGCACGGCATACCTTCGTAATCGTCTACAGTGAGCGTGGATGCGTTGCACCCGTACCTGCACCCAGCCGGCGTGGTGTGAACACAAGGCACCAAACAGAAACCAACGACGTGCAACAGAGTGCACGTACGCATAACGCCCTTTTCCATCAGCGCGACAATAGGCACACTCGGAATTATAGTCCTTGAATGGCTGAAGGTGCGTGAAGCCGGCAAACAACTGCGACGGAGCGGGGAGAGTAAGGCCGACACAACACATGAACGCAGCACAGGGCAAACACCAACCTCCATGCGGGCCGTGGCAGACGCCCCAGGCCCTCAACAAGGCACCTCCTATCACAGGGTGTGACTCGCCAACCACCGCGACGGCACAGTGCTGCGGTTCCAGAGCGGTGCCGACAGGGGAGATCAGATTGACAAGCTGCGCCGCTTTCGCAGCCCCATGCTAACGCAAACTAAGCACGAACAAACACACAATGGTAGTTGTGTTATGGAGCGCGGCCCTCCCTCCTTCGAGCTGGGCCGCGACGCGAGCTGCCGGTTCCGACTTCGCGCCCTTCCCTCCACCACCCCACCGCTCAAGATGCCTCGTAGGAAGCCGGGCCTGAAGTTGTCTGTAACGAAGGGCCTTCAACAGACGCAAAGCTTCCGGGCGTCGCCTGGGAAGTTCGAGACTGGCGATGTCAAGATTGATGAAGAGGGTGAGCTGCTGCGCTCCGTGTTTCGCGTGAAGCACAGGGTCGGGTGGTGGTGGCTGTTGGTGCTCTTGTTGTTGTGTGTGCTTTGAGTGCATGTTGACACGTGTAGCTTGCGGTTGTCTCATTTTGGCCATGGGCAATGCCATGCTGTGCTGGCGTGGACGTTCTTTGGGGTTGGTCTCCGTGTGTGTTGGTTGGGTAACGTTGTCGGTCTTGGGGGCACCATTCTGGATCATCAGGCGTCACCATCTCCGACAAGGCGGCATCGTTCGAGGGTATCAAATACAGCGACTTGAAAATGGGCAAGACGCTGGGGCGTGGCGCCAGCAGCACGGTGAAGCTGGCAACACATGGCACCACTGGCCAACAATTTGCAATCAAGTGCATCAACATGTATGACAAATCGAAGCGAGGCCAACTCGTCAGCGAGCTCCACACTCTCTACGTTTCGGATTGTGCAGCTCTTGTTCAGTTCTACGGCGCGACGTTTCATGAGGGCGAGGTGCGTGTTGCTGTGTGGCTGCCTGAGTCCGATGTGCGGCCTTCTCACGTTCGAGGCTGGCCTGTTGCGTCTCAGGTTGCCGTCACTTTAGAGTTCATGGACATTGGTGGATTGGATACGTTGCTCGCTAAAAGTGGGCCTGTTCCGGAAAACATCCTTGCATGCATTGCCTTCCAAGTGCGTTGCCACTGTGGCCGCCATGTTCATTGCGTTGCCGAGCTCACTGATTGGGATGTGTGTGTCTGTGTGTGTTCAGGTGCTGTGGGGCTTGGCGTATCTCAAGCACGAGAAGCGTGTGCACCGTGACATTAAGCCTCCAAACATCCTCATCAACAGTGAAGGCCAGGTGAAACTGACAGACTTCGGAATATCCAAGTCCTTGCAGAACTCCCGTGCGTGCTGTGTCGTGTGCCGTCATGGTGTCGTGCTTGCAACGCCGTGCTTGATGCAGATTGTGTGTGCAGTGATGTGCGCGACCTTTGTGGGTTCGTTCAAATACATGGCGCCGGAGCGCATGCTGCACAGCAAGTACGACTACAGTGCCGACATTTGGAGTCTGGGCATCGTGTTGATGGAGCTTGCGCTTGGCAAGTACCCGTACGTAGCTGCTGTGTTCCTTTTTTGTTTCCTTTTGTTTCGTGCAAGGTGCACCGAAGGAACGTTGTTGATGGGATAACAATGGGGGGTGGTGATGTGATGTGTCGTGTCAGGTATCCGGAGAGCTCCAGTGCCATTGGCTACGTGCACATCGTCACCGACGGCGACGCCCCAACTCTGCCAGCTGGGCGGTTCAGTGAGGAGTTTGAAGACTTCATCAGCCGCATGGTACGCGTTATGGCCGTTACAGCGCGCACACACATGTTACATGTGTCATGCTCACATTCTGCCCACTGGTTTCTTGCGACAGGCAAGCAAGGATATAGAAACACGCCTGCCTGCCGATGTGCTGCTTGGCGCTCCCTGGTTGCTGAACAACGGCGCGGAGAGCATCGATGCATGCGAGAAGATTGTGAAGAACTGGTTGGTGGAGAACGGGCTCACGGCGCACAGTGGGGGCGATGATGACACAGAGGGCAAGCGGGAAGAGGGCGAGAGCAAGAAGTGAGCAGCGCGTGTCGATTCCAGATCTCCTTCTTTCATGCACGTCAGCGTGGCTGCTGGTGCGGCTGGGTTGGAACGGTGGTGTTTTTGGCCTCAGCTAGGTCATGTATGTGTGTGAGTGTGCCTGTGCTCCGGAAACACTCTTGGTAATGTGATGTCACACTTCCCACTGCGAGCACCATCACACTCCTGAGTCGTGTGGAGGGACAAGTTCGGCCACCTTGCTTGCAGCTCTCTGTGCACACACGCATCGGTGTGGTTGGTGACACCAGCACACGCGTATGCAACCCAGCGACAAACTGCCCTACCTCCAAAATGGACAGCGGGACACCAGCCAGGCGTGCTACGTTCAAACCATAACTTGCCGGGGCTGCTTTGTGGACAAGCTTGTACCTGGGAAGCGATGCGTACAGGGTGCCCGTTACAACACAGCCAGTGTGCACTGCGACGCGCAGGACGCACAGAAACGTGATCGTTTGCAGTGCAGAACCTTGATCATCCCCACTTTCATCCAAGAAAGCCCTGCAAGCACGGACCCGAGCACACGATTAGGATGAACGCCATCCCACCATCAAGCAGTCCCAATGTCAAGCAA
>Ga0213833_1001497_pt1 | contig 16616 bp, 22 predicted proteins | sample SWATP21_FD_160575 | JGI IMG/M metagenome (GOLD analysis project Ga0213833, IMG submission 160575) | Coastal seawater microbial communities from Marineland, Florida, United States - SWA TP2 #1 | ecosystem: Environmental > Aquatic > Marine > Coastal | place: USA: Florida | collected 2016-08-14
GCCCACACGCGTCCCACATGGCGGACTCCATGTGCCATTGTCCTGGTCAGCATGGCTGACAACTGCCTCTGCTGCACGTGGCGTGCCAACCAGATGCACGCGCGTTCGATGTGGGGCACGCGCGTGAGTGTGCGCGGTGTTGTGTATCTCCAGTTATGTACCCATATGATCCCGACAGCAGCTTCTTGCGTTCTTGCTTGGGTCAAGCAAGGTCCTTCACTGCATCGACGATGGCGGATGTTCGGCTTCGTCCGCACCAGTCGTTGGTTGCGAACGTGCTCAATGCGCTGCTGATGGTGGCAGTGGCTGTGCCTGCCCTGGCTCTGACGTACACCCTGTTCACCACCTGTCCATCCTCCTCCGCTGAGGCAGTTGCTGCCTCGCCCGATGCCTTCTCGGAACTCCTGCTGCTTCTTGCGTCTGGATCCCAACAGGAGTGGAAGGACAGCATGTGCAGCATTGCGTTCCGTTCTCCGCTGCTTTACGTGAACATTGTGTTCTTCGTGAACGTGTGTGTCCTGTTTTGGCTCGTGTCCCTGGCGCAGCGTGACACCTGGTTGATTGACCCGTACGTACGGCCATAAGGGCCATGGCATGCGTGTTGCCTGCGCACTGGCACCTTTGTGTCGCCTCTTTTCTTGTTCTAAGCAGGTGTGTGCTGCGTATGTGGGCGCAGGTACTGGACCTTCATTCCTCCGCTCATTGCGGCTTTCTACCACTGGCACCCGCTGTCAAATGCATCACCACTTCGGGCGCAGCTCAGTTTGGCGCTTTGCCTCATGTGGGCTGTCCGTCTCACCCATAGCTATTTTCGTCGCGAGGAGTGGCAGTTTGGGGGTCGCGAAGACTGGCGCTTCACCCAGATGCGCCAGGACCACCCCAGGCACTGGTGGTGGATGTCTTTTTTCACGGCGTACTTTGTTCAGCAGGTACAGCGAGTGTCGGCGAGTGCTGCATGGTGTTGTAGCTTGCTTTGCTATCTAGGGGGATCCAACAGTTGAAGCATGTTGTGCTGGCGGTAGTGTGGTTGATTCTTTGCTCCGTCTGCTCGACAATGCTCATCCTTGCGTGTGGTGTACGTGTTGCTCCCTGCCGTTGCACGCTGCCGTTGCACGCTGCCATCCAGGTGATGCTCGTGGGGCTGTGCTTGCCCTTCCACGCCATTCACTTTGCACCTGAAAGTGCGACAAGCGTGGGCCTCTTCGACATTGCATGCGTCTTGACCTGCGCTGGCGCCATTGTCCTGGGCTACTACGCCGACACCCAGCTTCGTGACTTCATGGTCGCCAACCACCAGCGTCCAAAAGCTGACAAGGTGCACGTGCTGGACTCTGGCGTGTGGCGGTTCAGTCGGCACCCCAACTACTTCGCGGAACAGGCCTGGTGGTGGAGTCTTGGCCTACTGGGCGCCAGGTTGGGGTGGTGGTGGGTCCTGGCGGGCACTGCCTTCAACTCCATCGTCATGGCACGCGTGACTGTGCTGACGGAGAAGCGAATGGAGGCGAATGTGGCACGGCGAGTGGCGTGGAGGGAATACAAAGCGCGCACGTCCATGTGGGTGCCGTGGTTTGAAAAGGAAGGTGAACTTGTGCCTGCGAAGCTGCATGAGCACTGATGGGTGCTTGCAGGATGTTGGTCTTGAAGTGAAAACACACTCTGTTGTGGGTGCTTGTTGCACGTTGCTATCGTGTGAGCACCATCATCACCCACGCCCTTGTCCCGCCACTACAAGACACGCAGTTCTCGAAGCCGTCCTACCAACAAGTCCAGCAGCATCTGAAGGTTTACGTACAACGGCCGAGAGGGGGCCATGGGGTTGGGCGGTGCCAGGTGCTTGGCTGCTCGCAGAACGCATCGCGCATCACGCATCACGCAGGATCACAATCAATCAGATCCAACACAACATCCGTGACGAAGCGGGAACGACGTACCCTTGATTCCTGATCGCTTGCCCTTGGTGAAGAACTCGTAGGCATCCTTCACACCCGCTGCCGCTAGATCCGACACCATGGGCAGCGTAACCATGTCAGACACACGCGCAAGCGCTTCCAAAAAGTCTGGGGACGCAGCGCAGATGTACAAGTGTCAGCGACCGTACCACAGCACACACACAGCACGATCTTGCGCTACACAAGGTCGCTCGTACCCATGAAACCAATACTACAGAACAAATCCCGGTGGCGAAGGTCATCCACCACCCTCATGCGGGACCAGCAAAAGCACACGCGCGCCTCGCGCTTCGCAAACCGCTCGTCAAACATCTGCGCTTCGCTCAGCAGCTTGTACCACTCGTCCAGGAACATGCGAGAGCGTTTTTCCACGCTGGCTTTCTTGAACCCCACAAAGTGCGTGAAGATTTTCTTGAGCGAGCTCTGGTACGACTGCAGCACCTTGTGCGCACTTGCGTTGTACAAGCGCAGCTTGCGGAAGTCGTCCGCGTTCATCAGTGCCTGTGGTCAGCCGTCGGTGCACGTGAGCCAAAACATCAAGCGCCCGGGTAGCAGGGGGGATGCCATGTGGGTAGCACAAACCACCTTGCGTACCACAGACGGAAGGTTGCGAAGGAACAGCTCCTCGATCAAAATGACGATCCCCTCGACGCAGCTCTTCACAAAGTTTCGTTCCGTCCACGCCGTGGCCACACGTGCAACAAACTCGATCATTTCAAACCGCATGAGTGCGCGGTCCAGGTTAGCTTTGTTCACCACCGTGTCCTTGGGGCCTTCTTCCACATTCACTGCCACAAACAACGCCTGGAGGTCCTGTCCAGACAAGGAGTGGCGCCCCGAGATGCCAGCGTTGTCGCACATCTCCAAAAATGCATTCAACTGGATCGAAAACGGATCGCCAGTGCCGACGGTGCAGTAGTAGTCAAAGACGTCCACAATCACGGTGTAGTACTTGCGGATGCGAATGTAAAACTGGTGACGGACGGCGCAACCAACGTTGTCAACGACACGAAGAACATGCGCGAGCTTGATGTGGGCCAACCACTATGCCAGCGCCCCTACCTGCCGGAACTCGTCCTCGCCACCGCACAATCGCACCATCAACGCCTTCACCTTGGGTTTGTTAGTGACGCGCTTCCAATCCAGCCGGAACGCTCTGCTCTCCACAGTGTCAGCCTCATACCTGCGGGGCATTGCAAAGCGGCGTAAGGCATCACGAAACATACTTTCAACCACGTCACGTACAACTCCTCGAGCTTCTTGCGCTCCTCGTCCGTGATGTCGGCGGAGATATGTTGCTCACGACTGTCAAAGCCCCCTCCCCTCCGTCGCCCACCTTGGAGCGCGCCCTTCTTCTCCTTGGTCTTGTGCGTGGCGTACCGAGCAAAGGTGCCAACCGTGCCCGAGTTGCGCAGGCCGTCGTCTGCGGGTGTCCAGGCGCCCTCTTCGTCGAACGATGGGTTGCTGAGGAGCTCCTTTCGGTTGTCCCAGAAGGTGCCCTTCGGGTCCCAAAAGTCCGACTCCTTTTCCTCCACGACCACCGCCTCGATGTGTTCAATCACCACAATGGGAATCGCGCCCTCCATCAGCTTGCCGTGCAGGTGGCAGTTCTCGCCCACACAGTCATGTGGTGGGGCCGCCAACGTGTGCATCGCTGGAATGCGGGGCTTCAAAAGACGCGGAAGGTGGCTGCAGCACAGCACAAGCCACACAAGGGAAGAGCCACGCGTACCAAGGTGTCAGCACCACATGTGGCAACAGGGGCAGCAATGTCACTGAGCGTGTCCGCACACGTACATGGACGGCGTGTCTTGCTTGGTTGGAGTCACCTTGAACAGACACACGGGCAAGTGCTTCACGAAGATGCGGTGCAGCTCGGTCGGAGCAGGGGGGGTGGCGGGGGTCAACCCTTCGATCTGAGCACACCAACAACGGCACGCACGCAGCAAAGCAGTGTGACGCTACACCTGCTTCATGATGCCCAAACAGTGATGTCTTCCCCCACACACACCTCTTCTTCGAGTCCGTCCTTTTGGTAGTAGTGTGCCCAGGTACCGTCTGGAAGTTGAAAGTGTGGGTACAGCCCTTCGCAGATGCGGCACCCGTCAACATGGCGAAACTTGGACAGGTGAACGAACGGAACCGTGTCGCCCTCCTCCTTCACAGGAGGCAGCGTCGTGCGATCGTCTTCAATGTACATGGGCTGGGCCTCGCCACCACCTACTAGACTGCGCGATGCTGGTGAGTCTGCAGCAGTGTTGGCTGCTTCAGAGTGGGACAGTTCACGTGAAGGCATGGCCCTGCAGACATTCACAACGTCAGCGCAACGACGCGCACGCATGCTTGCACGGGTCCACGATGTGTGGTTGTCACACCAACGTACGGTGGTGTCAACTGAAACGAACTGCCGCCCTCCAACAACTTTCGAAGAGCATCGTCCTCCTTGCTTGGCGCTGCTTTCTTCGGAGTGCGGACACTGCCCATCCCCAGCGTCTTTGCCTTCGCCGCTGCGACAGAGGGTGTGGTGGGAGTTCCCAGCCTTGAACGCCCCAACGGTGACGCACGCGCCGCCGGTGACGCTGAGTGGGGCGAACCTCGGCGCTGTGACCGGTTCAGGAACGAAGCGAGGCTGCCGGGCTTGGGTGTCGTCACCACTGTCATGCTCGTCGCAGGCGAGCCCGGCGTCATCGCGGCAGTGAGAATCGGAGAGGGTGGCACGGTGCGCATGCCTGTGCCGGTGCCGGTGCCGGTGCCGGTGCTGGTGCCGGTGCCGGTGCCAGTGCCAGTGCTGGTACCGGTGGGTGTAGTTACAGAGCCGTGTGTCGTCGAGGAGCGGGTAGGTTGGGTTCGATCCAACCGCGCTTGACGTGCGGCAGCGGCACGCTTGGCAGCCCGACGGCTGCGCAGGAACCCTTTGTCGAAGGACACCTTGTGACGTTCGGTGTCGGAACCCAGAGTGACCACCATCGGCGTGCGTTTGGGGCGTTTGTACTGCGCAGTACAAACACAACACATCGCGCAGCAACAACCGCTGTGAGGGGACAATGCCTCGTGCCACGCCACCACACACGCCAGCGGTGAACAAGCAAGGTCGTTGCCTCCACTCCAGCACACGTTGCACGCTTCGTGTGACACGCAACCGACGACACACGCACACAGGACGCGACGCACCTTCCCTTTTCTGCGACCCGTTGCCGGGGAGGTGGCAGCGGTGCCCGGCCGTCGGGAGTCCAACTCGTCACGCAGGGCCACGCTCGCGACAGAGGTTTGCTGGAGCAGTGAGTTGGTGCACGGCGTTCCCAACAGGACACCCGCGCCGTGTCCATCCGGAGAGGAGGCTGGAGCGGTGTGCGGTCGGCTCATTGCACGCAGGGGGGACGGTCGACTGACGGCACCGCGGGAAGGCGGTCGGCTGGAGTTCCGCGACGGTGACATCCGGAACGAGGTACTAGTGCTGCGGCGGGGGGACAGGCGCTTGCCGCGCTTGGAGAACACCTTGTCCTTCAATTTGTGCTTCGTCTCCGCTTCCAAAAACTGCGGCGGAACCAACACCAACAAACAAAACCAAAAAGCCAACGCGTAGGGAAATGGTGTCAACACGAGCCCCCACCACCACCACCACCACACACACCACATAGGCATCGGATGGTAAAGCAACATGTGCCCCGCATATCCTGTTCGTACCGTGTACTTAGCAATAGTCGGATCCCATCGCCGTACCCCGTGCTTCGGCAGTTGTTCTTCCTGTGCCTGGCGCTCGTCCGCTTCCGCGATATCCATCTCATCAATGACCCCGTCCCCGTTCATGTCCTCAATCATCGCACCGAGTGCGTCCTCACGCATGGAATCTAGCTTCGACTCGGGGGATGTGGGAGACGGTGAGGCGATACGGAATGTGGGCAACCTCTGTGAAAGCGCCACCCGGCTCACTGTGAGTACAAAGACGCGTGGTGGTATGACACGATCCACCCAACCAAAGCAGCAGAACGAAGGTTTCCATTCCATGCCGCCAGTTGGGCGATACGCACTTTGAGTTGGGATAGTGACAACGTCGGGGTTCCACCCACGCCTGCCCATCCTTGGCTGGAGTCGTCATACACACACCAGGCAAGACCACCAATCAGTCTACACCACACCACATACAGACATGGGAAACCTCACATCGCGCACCTGATAGGCCTTCGCATGGGGTGTACCAGTGGCGTCGTGGCGATGCGGTCTGGCGTGGATGGCGTGCCTCGAACGCGTCTCTTGGCACTTCTTCTTTGTGACGGCGACCCCTGGGCGAGGGTGGACAGGCTCTGGTGCATGCTTGTGTCCTCCAGCACCGTAGACGGCACTGGCACCAACGGCGAGTACTGAGACGACATGGACGGTTGGGCCAGGTCACCCATCGACAGCGTTTTTGCCAGATCGTGTGAACTCGCTGTTGCTTTCAAAGGGTTGGGGTGGTGGTGGGTGTGCTTGCGACCCAGGGCTGCAACATGGTGGGACTCCTGTTCCTCCAAGTCAAGTCCCGCGAGCAAGTTGGGTGAGGACGCGCACACCTGCACAATGTACCTGGAACAAAAACAATACAACGAATCCATGTGTGAACAAGGACGCAGCGGTTCACCTGTACAGCTGCAGGCACTCGTACTGAGGTGCACTGCGTTGCCTCATTTTCGGGGTGTACACTTTACGATCGGACACGGGAAGGCGACCTGGCATGGTGGCAAGTACAGGCTGCACTTGTGAGGACGCGAAATGTCGCTCGTTTGTTGGAAGCTTGGACACCTGCTCCTCCGCGAACCACTTGGCCTTCAAATTCGCCAGTTCCACTGCGTACCTGATCATTCATTCATTCACGTACGCAAACGGCACCAGGGTTGTGAGTGGCTGCACGCTCCCGGTGCACCAGCATACCAGCAAGCAGGCTGTGCAACACGTACTTAATGTCGGCTGCACCAATTCGTTGAACCCACTTGTTGTACTCGTCTAGGCACGCCGGTCGTGACGTGGCTGTGTCCATTTGGGGGCGTGGTAGCGTGGACACGGTCGATGCAGAAGGGGGTCTGGGGCGGGCGTCGATGGTTGTTCGAGCGTGGTTTCGGGACGCTTGCCAGTCTCGCTTCTTGGCTCTCAGCTCTGCCTTGTACAGCCTCGTTCGGTTTGCACCATTCGTGGCAAGGTTCTTCAAAATGCGAGACGCGTACTCGCGCATCTTGCTTGAATCGGACGCCCGAGCGTACTCGATGAGTACATCGATGCCGTACTTGCCGACAGCCAATTGGCAGCTTGCCTCGGTGGTGAGGTTCAACAGACAGTGCATGATGTCTTCGATCACGTAGGCATGTGGCGATGTCTGCACAGCAGAGCGAGCACGGCTCACGATGTGAACACTGCAACCAACAACAACGTGCATGCCAAGCCACAGGTAACATGCACGTACATCCAATAGCTCCAGCAACTGCTTGGTTCCTCCCACACTGGTTACCGTTTTCTTTGTCTGCTGTGTCCTCGTAGATCGCGCAAGCGTGGACGCGCCATACCGTTGTGCTTCAGGGTCGGACGACGTGAGAAAATCGCACAACATTTCGATCTTGTCCGTGGAGGACAGGTGTTGCTGAAGCATGTTGTCGTACTTGGCCTGGACATGGCACCACACTGAGCTCCCACCGCCACACCACCACGCCAATGCGGCACAGACACACACGCACTTGGCCAGGTCGTGACTCGCTCAAGTCATGCAGGAAGTCAGACGCCATCACCCGTGCGTGGGTTGCCATGCTGCGGTGCTTCGCAATGCGAGTTAGGCTGTCCACACACCCCAAGGTCACGACACTTTCCCGAACATCGACCGTCTCTGAGGCCTTGCACAAGAAGAACAGGGTGCCGATGGTGGCATGGATGGCCCGACCGTAGGGTGGAAGGCGCAGGTGGAGCACGTCAGCGAGTAACTCCACACCCCCAGCCTGGATGACCCGATTGGCGTTGTCAGGAACAGACACGAGCAGCCACAGTGCCCCCAACACTCGCTCCTGCGGACAGCACACATACTTGCAGTGAGCGGATACCACCAACCGCCCAAGCTCTGGTGGACGTTGAGCGCCACAAGACACGTACCAGCAAGACCACCACTGTCTCCGGGCCACGTTGAATGCGTTCAAGCAGGCGAACCATGGCCGGCAAGGCAAAGGCCTGTGCTTGAGCACTCGCACTGAGGGTGGACGACGCATCAGAGCCGCGCTGCGCCGCCCGCCTCCTTCGGCGCTCCAACTTGGCACTGTGAGCCTCCATCTGCGCAACGTGCACAGGTTGAGCATGACGCACAGTGAACCACAGTGAGCACATCACAAAAGAGGGATCATGTCACCAAAGCGGATGTGCAGAGTGAAAACCATCACGCCAACACCCCCACATACATACACACCTTGACAAGCAGCAACAGGGCCGCAACCCAGCCTGATAGCAGTTCCAATGCCCCGAGCTCCCCCAGCATTCCGCGGTGGGGCTTGTGCCGTCCCAACAGCCACACAATCAAGGTGGAGTACCGCAGCAGCAGCGGGTCTGGGTGGGTGAGAAGCGACACCGCCGTGGCTGCCACAGGACGTGCCACCTCAGCAAATCCGTAACACGAAGCTGCCCACATCGTGGAGGCGCAGCAGAAGTGAAACGCTTTGTTTGCCTGGGGATGTTTCTTGCGGTGTGCCATGTGGTCATCCAGTTTGGAGGCGAGAGCCGCCATCAGCTGGGGGTACTCGAGCACGGCCGTATTGCGATGGGCCGTTGAACAACGAGACAGTAGTGTGCTGGCAGCAGCCATCAGCACTTCGTATCTGCAAGAACCAACAACATCGTCACGTTACTCATCTCATCTCCCCATCCGTCCCTTGCGGGCACATAGGGCGGACAAACCTGCGCGATGTAACAGCCACTTCACCGCATGCTCGAATGACTGTTTCCAACACCCCACTTGCAAGGAACTGTGGCACGCAGACAAGATATTGGGCGTGAGTGACACATGGAACAAGCTGCACACTCATAACACCACGCACCTGATTGGCGCATGCCTTGACTGTTGCGCCATGTGATACAAGACCCAGTCCGGCGGTGGAAACGAACGTGTCACGATGAGAAATGCACGCCATGAGGCTCATGATCACATTCATCGGCGACCTGGACTTGTCCACCTCGTCCCACACCACGCCTGGTGTTTGTGCCGCACACCCCCACATCGCCAAGGCCACTTGCCGGGCGGTTTGAATGAGCGTGGTGGGTTCCAGCTTCACGGCGGAACTTCCTCGCATGCGGGCCGCAGATCTGGCGGCAGACCGAGCAACCGATCGAGCCACAGACTCCGCGCGAGTTGGCCCTGGTGAAGCGAGCTGGTGGTACGGCAGTTGTTTAGGACTGGCCACCCCCTCCTCCAGTGTTGTCAGGTGCTCATGGGACCATGCCCATAGCTTCATGGCTTGTGACATGGCCAGGGCATTTCGCATCACCCCACGCCCACTAGGTGTCAACCCCAGGCCAAAGTAAATGGTACACAGCGCGAGCCGTGTAGTGGTGGATGCAAGTTTCAACGTGACTTTGGGCAGGCTGGCGACCCCTCCGATCTCCGCAAGGAGGTCAGCAGATTTCGCAGGTCTGGACACCCACAAGTGTCACCAAAACTGCGAACACACACGCACAGTAGCACAACTCTGCACCAACAATACGAACTCTGCAATGATGCAGCGGGCAATCGATGCCACTGCACACTCCTCCATGATGCCAAGGCCTGGCTGCTGGGCAGCGATGTGGAGAAGCGCCTTGATGCAGAAGAACCCGTCTGACGTCATGACCGTTCGCATGCCATTCGCGTGTTGACACAATACACACAGCAACAATCCAGCCGCGTCGTCGAAACGCATGCCCTTCGCAGGATCGGTGTCGTCGTGTTTTCGCGAGAACGCAGAAGGAACGTCCACGCCAGCCCGAAGTGAGGCAGCAAGGGCTGCAATGACGCCGTGTTCAGCTATCAAATCAGCAGTCCAGGCGGACACACTGGCACTGCAGACTGCCAGCAGGGCAGCAACGCGTGTGCTGTGGTGCTGTCCAAACTCAATCTGCAGTAGCAGCACCGAACCCGCCGTCGGTCACATGCACGCGTCACTGGCACACCAGGCGCGCCCAGTGTTGCTGACGCACCTTTTCGGCAAGAAACCCCATCACCTCTGGCTTGCAACCGTTCCTGTGAAGTTCTGGCCTTGACATCATGTCCCAAGTTGCTCGAACGGCCTTCCTCTCTTCTGCCACGCTCATGGCTGTGCATTCGATTCGCACGCCAGACGCGTCAGTTCCTTGCGTCCCGCAACAGCCTTCCACGCACCCTACACGTACTCATGTTGTTCTCTTTGGCGCGCGCAGTGGCTTTGATGGCATTGTGAATCACGGTGTGATAGCAAGCTGTCTCCACCTGCAGCCCGGCCACTGCCCAAGCTTTCAAGGCGCGACGTATGTCAGCTTGAGACGCCAGCTCCTGCTTGTGAAACTCAAGGCGCTCCACCTCGATCCCAAACTCATTTGCGGCCAACTTCGTCAGCACGTCCACTGTCAGCGTGTCATGTACCGTCATGTTTTGTGCCCCGTCTTGGGTGCTCAGCTTGGCGAACCCATGTGGTGTTCCGGAACCATCGTGGGCATGACCGTGGCTATGTCCATGGCCCGCTTCGTTGCTCGCCCCAGGGGCAGCACCTGCCCCAGCACCTGCCCCTGCACCCGCACCTGCCCCTGCACCCGCACCTGCACCAGCGCCAGCGCTGGGGCCGTGTGGGACCGAGAATGACGTATGAACGTGCAAGCGAGAGGACATGGTGCCACACTTTCCAAACAGACGTGAGGCGTGTGAAGAGCTGTGGCACTGCGTCCCTTCTATGTATGTGGATATCACGCCCTCAGTTCTTCCTTGAGGTGAAGGCGTGAACGGTCAAGCAGACAGACTGCCATCCCTACAGTGGATGGACGCTCCTGCTGACTTGCACACACGGCTTCAACCGACTGCCGAAACGAAGCTTTGCACTGCACCTGTTTGATCTTACACACACCAAACATACGCCTCAACTCAATCTTTTTCCTTGCTTTTCTTGGCAGGTTGCATGTCAGGCAGCGCATGCCAAGCCAAACTCGTGTTCATCAACGCATTCAGGACAGGGTGAGTCGAAGTGCTGTGTGGCGCCAAGTGCAACCTTTTCAGCCGCATCCCAAGTGTGGTGGTTGCGCTCCTGATTTGGAGGGGGTAACCGGAGTCTTTTGTCTACACTTGGCGTCATTTCGCACTGGTGCGTCTGGGTGTGCAAGATTTCTCACCGCACGACGGATCGCTCACACGTTGTGCGCTGGCTGTTGCTCAGATACGATACTGGTACCATGCTCGTCGTTCCATACAAGCCTGGGGTGGCGGTGCAGTTCAACAAGCCGATTGTGAAGTACATCAAGTCGCAGTACTCCAAGGTGTGTTTGTGTGTGTGCTTTTGTTCTTCGCGCGCATGTGTGTGACATCGACTTGGTATTGTCCCCCCCATATGCAGGATGAGGCCAAGCGCCAAGACGCTGGTATTGCTGCGTTGTCCAAGTATCGTGGTGCAGTCATGGCCGCTGCTCGAGGGGGCGAGTCTGGACCAGATGCTTTGTTGGAGTGAGTGAGGCGGGATGCCGCGCTTTCGTTCTGTGACCTGTGTCTCACGCGTGCGTTCTTGCAGCTACTTGGCAGTGATCAAGAATGTTCGTGATAAGTTGCCTGTTTCGAGTCGATCAAAGGTGCGTTGTGTGCCACGAGGAAGCGTGTGTTTGGGCGGTCGTCTCACAGGGTGTGTGCGTGGACAATGCAGCTCCGAATTGCGTTCTCCTGGTTTGACGCCTTCAAGCCCCGAAACAAGTCCAGCATGTACTCGTGGGACTTCGAGTCTGCTGCTGTTTGGTACAACCTTGCTGCCTTGCATTCGCTCCAAGGCGCCCACCAGGATCGATCGGGCCCTGAGGGAATCAAGGCTGCCCATTCCCACTTCCAGCAAGCCGTGGCCATCTTCACGCACCTGAAGAACGAAGTGGTGCCTGCACTGGAAGGCTCTGTGCCAGCCGAGTTCACTCAGCCAGGGTTGGACCTTTGCATTGAGTTGCACCGTGGGCACGCCCAGTCGTGCTTCTACGAGAAGGCAAAGCTTGCCAACATGAAGCCCGGTGTGCTGGCGCGCTTGGCTATGCAAGCGTCTATCATGTATGGTTCAGCAGCGACACATGCCAAGGTACGCCCCGCATGCTGGCCCGTGCCGCACACCCGAACCCATCCTTGCACGTCCCCCCTCCCCCCATCGCGTGCGCCCTTTGACTTCATCTCACTTGTTCCCTATTTCATTTCTCGTTCGTTGTCCGCAACAGGCCCCGGCGATTGCTCGCCTCCTCGCGAAGGACAAGTGGGCAGACTACTGCAACTACAAGCGTGACATATTCAAGGCCGCGGCTGAATGGCAGCACGCACAGCAGGCTGGGCGTGAGGCGGAGGCAAAGTCGGAGGGCTATGGCACGGAGATCGCGTGGCTGAACAGAGCCTTGGCGACGACCCGAGCGGCGCTTCGATCCGCCACGCCCGGCTCTGCAGCAGACCGCGAGTCGGGACTTGCACTTGAATCCGCCGTTTCCAGCCGCTTGACTGTACGTGCGCTCGCCCCCCATGTCGTTGTGTTGGGTTGTGTCCCTGTCCCAGGCCATGCTTGCTGCTGCTGCTGCTGCTGCTGCTGCCGCCGCGCCGATCGCAGGCCTTGACTTGTTTCGTGCTGCGCAGTCCGCTGTGGAAGACAACAATGTGATCTACATTGAGCCAGTTCCACGAGACAGTTCCTTGCCAGCCATTCAGCCTGTGTCCATGGTGAAGGAGGTTCCCGTGCCAGATATCGCCAGCCGTCGCGTGCCACCTCTGTTTTCGTCCCTGGTCCCCCCTGAGGTGACCCTGGCCAATGCCGACTTCCGTGAAGACCAACTGCAGGCCGCCATGAAGCTGTCCGAGCAAGTGTCGCGCATCAAGGACGAGGGGACGCAAGAGCTGGACCGTCTCGGCCTTCCAGCGGCAGTGGAGGCCCGAGGCTCCACATCAGGACTTCCAGACACGCTCTGGCACCGCATTCGATGTGTGCAAGCCACGGTGCGTCACATGTGCTTGTCGTCCTAGCGCTTCGCCTCGCGTTTGTCCATGTTGGTGCTTGTGCTGACTCGCGTACTTGGTGCATGCCAATGGGTTGCTTGTCCGTGCCGTTGTTGCCCCGTTGCCACGCACGCGTCTCCACCCCCCGTCCCCTCCTCAGGGTCGCCACGGCGGTTTGAAGGAAATCACGTCGCGCCTGCCGGAACTGGAGGCGCAGGTGGCCAAAATCACAGACTACCTGACGCAGGGCGAGGGTATGTTGGCGGAGGAGGAGTTGACGGACCAGCGTTGCCGCGACCGCTGGGGCAGCAAGTACAAATGGTACGTGCTCCTCTTGTGCGCCCCCTCCCACCTTTCGTGTTGTCGTTGGTGTTGCTTTCGTGGAGGCCGGCTGGTTCTGACGGGTTTTGTGCACTGCTGCGCTTGCTGCACCACCCCTCCCCCTCTGGCCCTTGCAGCAAAAAGTCCTCGGAGCTCAACGGAGACTACCGTGGCCAACTGCAAACCAAGAAGACGCTGCTTGCGAAGGTGCAAACCGACATGCGCCACATCATGCTGACCTTGGACGGCGCCCGTGCTGCGATTGACAACCTGAAGTGGAACCGGTCGCAACTTGCGGCGCAAGTGCCTGATGGCGGCAGCAGTGATGTTGGTGAGGCAGAGCGCCTGCAACTTGCGGGCTCGCTGCGTGAGCTAGGCGAGTTGATCATGGCCCGAGAGGCGCTCGTAGATGAGTTGATGAAACTTGTGGATGCGGTGCGTGATGTTGGGTACTGCGTGTCGTGCGTGTTGGTTGTGGGGATGTGGGTTTGACACTGGGTTCCTGCTGTTCGGGATGTGGGGGGAACAGATTGACATCAAGAACGACCTCGTTCGTGCTGGTGGCGTGTCACACAAGGACGAAGTGTTCGCCCATGCTTCTGCAGATGTGGATGCCAAGAGGGCGGAGATCACTGCCAGCAATTCCAAGCAGGAGGAGTTGATGCAGCAAATCCGACGCGAAAACGACCTGTTCAGTGCCGCGCGTTCCTCGGATGATGCCAACCACGAGCGAGAAACGCGCCTGCGCAACCTGTCCGACGCCGTGAATGCGTTTGAGACCATCATGTCTGACATCAAGCACGTGAGCCTGACGCTGGGCGAGCTTGAGCGCAAGTGCGAGACGTTCAAGAACGACGTGTCCGGCTTCATCGTCGCACGGGAAATGCTGCGCGAGGAACAGGTGCTCAACCTCGGCGGGTCTCCCGCGGATGTTGCCACCCCCGGCGGAGCTGGAGCTGGTGCCGGTGCCGGCACCGGTGCCCCCCCGCGCGCACGCACCCGCCACGAGGACACCTCCAAGGACGAGGAGTTTGCGCGCAAGCTGCAGGCCGAAATGGATGCGGAGAGCAAGAACGGTGGCGGTGGTGGTGGTGGTGGTGGTGGTGGTGGTGGCTCTGGTGCCGCACCCGTCGCACCCGCGCGTGCACCCGCACCTGCACCTGCACCTGCACCTGCCCCGGCTCCGGCGCCTGCACCTGCTGCACCTGCGTATGGACAGCCACCCGCGTACGGACAGCCGGCGTACGGGGGCTACCACGCCCCACCCGCGTCCTACGCGGCGCCTCCTGCGGGCGGATACCACGCCCCACCGCCTGCCGCCTACGGCGCACCCCCGGCTGCCTACGGCGCGCCTCCTGCCGCCTACGGCGCACCTCCTGCCGCGTATGGCGCGCCACCTGCCGCTGGGTATGGCGCACCACCTGCCGCAGGCTACGGTGCGCCACCTGCTGCCGGGTACGGTGCGCCTCCACGTGCTGCTGCTGCTGCTGGTGGTGGCGGTGCAGCACCGGCCTACTCTGCGCCGCCTGCGTCTTCGGCGCCGCCGGCGTCTGGCTACGCGCCACCCGTGCCCACGTACGCGCAGGTGCCGGCTGCCGGGCAGTACGGCCGTCAGTATGGCGGAGCTGCGCCGGGGTACACCGCTCCTGCGTACGGACAGCCGGCGCCGGCACAGGGGTACGGACAGCCTGCGGCACAGGGGTATGCCACACCTGCGTACAGCGCCACACCGGTTGATGCGCCTCCGCCGGCGCACAAGTAAGCGACAGAAGGGGGGAGTAGGTTTGGGAAGCAGGGTTGGGAGATGGGAGAACAGACTGAAACAAACAGACTGTTAGATGCCTTTGGTGGTCGTGCTAGCAGAAGCGGTGCGACCTCGTCAGAATACGTACGATTGTGGCTGTTGCTTCCACTTGCTGCATGTTCAAAGTCGCACTTCCCATCAACCATCCATTGCTTACGATGGACTCCATAAGGAGATAGACATATATCCGCTCCTGCAATGGATGGGGTGCAGCAAGGCTCGGAGTTTGTGCTTTGGTCCCACCGCTTGCCTGACTTCACTTTTGGCCGCGAAAGATTGTCAAACCAACACTTACACTTCCCACCTTGGATGCATAAACCGTGTGAATGAATATTCTGTTCAACACCACCGCAGCTTAGTCATGTGCCAGCAGTGAAGCATTTTGGAGCGCTACAAGCGATCAACAGCACATTGATGTACACGCACTGTTCGAAGAACATCACGCACCATGAAAGCAAACGTGCCTTACATACATGTACTGTCTCGAGGCGCCAATGAAAACAACGCTCGGACCTCAAGACGTATGCTGCCGCTATGCTCGGGAACTGTTGGCATTGCTGCAAAAGGGTGCCTTGGGATGCTTGTCCTCTTCCCTGAACAAACGATGTTCAACCAGACCAAGCTACAAAGGAAACTAACTCCACGACATATTTTGTCCAACCCGAACTTTGCAACATAACGCGAGCATGCCCTGCTGCGTCCCGCTCATGGATGATAACCTGATGCGACCAAGGGAACTCCACGATCTGCCAAGCTTGTGACCGTGATAAACACCCACGATGCAAGCGAACGTGCCCTGCTGCGTGGATGGTGAACCCCCTGATGTGACTACATTGCAGGGGAACTCCACGATCTGCCCGCCATGATGCAAGCGAACATGTCCTGCTGCGCCCCGCTCATGGATGATGACCCCTGATGCGACTACGGGAATCTGTGTTGTTTATGATCTTGTCACCCATGATGCAAGCGCGTAAGGCCAGCTCTCTGTGTCCCGCTGATGGATGATGCGACACCTGATGCGACTAGCACCGAGCTGGTAGTCCCAGCCTGGTCATGCACTACAAGCTCCAAAGGGAACTCCATGATCTTTGTACATATCACGCATGGTACAAGCGAACGGGCCTGCTGTGACCCACTCATGGATGATGGCCGCATCCGACCAGCTTTGAGTGCCCGCCATTCTAGCATGTACCAAATGTGTTCCACCTGTACAATTGTTGGTGCGCTACGCTGAAGAGCTCTTCATGTACCTGACTCCAACTATGTGCGCAACATGTTCTCAGCGATGCGGAATACTCCTCCCACCACCCAGTGCGTTCCACCAGGCAAGTTTTGCTGTTTTTGGATCACACCACTGCAGTGGAACGTTCCCCCGCCTGTAGTA
>Ga0213833_1001498_pt1 | contig 16612 bp, 16 predicted proteins | sample SWATP21_FD_160575 | JGI IMG/M metagenome (GOLD analysis project Ga0213833, IMG submission 160575) | Coastal seawater microbial communities from Marineland, Florida, United States - SWA TP2 #1 | ecosystem: Environmental > Aquatic > Marine > Coastal | place: USA: Florida | collected 2016-08-14
CCCCCCCCCCCCCCCCCTCCAACCCGCGCTCTCTCTGCACCTTTTCCCCCTTCAACACAAACACACTGCTGTGGCACATCCTCTCACACGTTCTTGCTTCGACAGGTGGGGAGTTTGCTGAGCAAGCTGGGCAAGCGCAGCAAGGAGGCCGCCAAGTCCGACAAAGGAAGCGGTGCCACCCCTTCCACCCGAGCAAAGCCACCCCCAGCACCCGTTCCCTCACCGCGAACCTCGCGCAGCCACTCCGCAGCACACCTCCCTCCTCGGAACGTGGCCGGTGGCAGTGGTCAGAGTGGTGCGCCTGCCGGCTCTGCGTCATCCGACGAGACACGCGCGTCGGCACCACGACCGCAGTCGTCACAACGTGCGCAGAAACAGAAGCGTCGCGGGTCTGCGGGTGCTCTTCCCAGCGGCGATGCGGTGAAGGCTGCCGCAGCTTCGGCAGGGGCGGGCATGAAGGGCTGGTTCCGCCGCATGAGCAAGAGTGCTGCCGAGACGACGAAGCGGTTGGAGGACAAGTATGGGGACGACATCAAGCACGCTGGGTCGTCTGTGTCTGGCCGCATGTCGGTGTTCCGGTCCGCGCTCAAAGAAAAAAGCGCGGTGCTGAAGCAAACCATCAAGAAGAAGCTTGAGGAGCGTGAGGCAGAAAAGCTGCAGCAGCAGCAACAGCAGCAACAACAACAGCAAGAGCGCCAGCAAGAGCGCCTGTCAGGGGTGGGTACGCGGACGGGGACGGGTGGTGCAGCAAGTGCTTCGGCACACCGCTTCACCATTGACTCCGAAGAGGAGGACGAAGAGGTGGGGCGGGGGGTTGGTTCAGAAGGTGGTGATGCGCCGGCGCCCCCGTCTCAGGCAATGTTGGCGCTGGAGCTTGCGGGGCTGGGTGTGAAAGCAGACTTTGACCTGCGCAAGTGGGATGGTGTGGTGAGAGTACGTTTGGTGTCGTGCCTGTGGAGTGGAGGTGTTGTGTGTGTTGTGTGTGTGAATGTGGCCCTGAAGAGAGTTGACTGACGGTGGTGGTGGTGGTGGTGGTGGTGTGTTGCAGTTGTTTCCCTGCAAACAGGAGAAAAAGTCTGTGTTGTCGACGAAGAAGCTTGTCAACCGCTACATCGCCTTGTCTCGGGAGCGCCTGTTGGTGCTTCAAGCGCATGAAACGAAACTCGGGCACGCCACAGTGCGATCAAACCACCACTTGACAGAGCTTGCCAAGCTCAGCTATCACAAGTCCCAGCCCAAACGCCTCGTGCTGTTCTACAAGCTGACCGTCCTCAACAAGGACGGTCAAGCTCAAGCTGCTCTCCGCCCTCGTGTGTTCCATGTGGATGAAGCGGCGGCGCTCGTGAAGTGCCTTATCCGCTATATCAAGGCATTTCGATGATCCTTGGTGATGGTAGCTGGCATGGCCAGCTGTGCAGCATGTGGACCAGGAGGCAAGGGCGTGGGGTTTGTGTTCATGCTGGCTGTTTTTCCCCCCGGCTTCCACAATACATCTCACAACCAAGCTACTATTCAGTCGGAAAATCCCACGTGCTCTCCTCCGTCACAGTGTTGTAATAAAATACTCCATCGCCTTCATCGTCCTCGTAGCACACCCAGTTGGGGGGTAGTTCCGCAGCGTATTCGTCAGCATCATAGTACTCCACATCATCGCCCTCCTCATCAAGAAACGTGCCTTCACGTTCAAACGCAACACCCTCCTCCGTTTCGGTTTGGGCTGGAGCTTGAGGTTCCGCGTGTGCTACAGCTTGTGCATCTGCCGCAGCTTGTGCTTCTGCCGCAGCTTGTGCTTCTGCCGCAGCTTGTGCTTCTGCCGCAGCTTGTGCTTCTGCCGCAGCTTGCGCTTCTGCCGCAGCTTGTGCTTCTGCCGCAGCTTGTGCTTCTGCTGCAGCTTGTGCTTCTGCTGCAGCTTGTGCTTCTGCTGCAGCTTGTGCTTCTGCTGCAGCTTGTGCTTCTGCCGCAGCTTGAGCTTCTGCCGCAGCTTGAGCTTCTGCCGCAGCTTGAGCTTCGGCTGCAGCCTGTTCTTCTGCCGCAGCTTGTACTTCCGCCGCAGCTTGTGCTTCTGCCGCAGCTTGTGCTTCTGCCGCAGCTTGTACTTCCGCCGCAGCTTGAGCTTCGGCTGCAGCCCGCGCGTCAACTGCAGCCTGCGCAGCACTACCATCCCCGTCATCCAGCCCCTCGCCAGCGCCGGGTGATGACTTCGTCGCCGTTTCGGCGTTTTCGGCGTGCGCCGCAGGAGGCAGCGGGGGCACCGCGGGCGGAGTAGCGACGGCGCTAGTGCCACCAGCACCAGCACCAGCACCAGCACCAGCACCAGCACCAGCACCAGCACCAGCACCAGCACCAGCACCAGCACCAGCAGTAGCACCAACAGCTGCGTCACCATCAGCATCCACGTCCACGTCCACGTCCACGTCCACATCCACATCGGCAGAAGGCGGTGGTGGGAGGGAGGGGGGGACGGGCGTTGTGGCCGGGTCGGCGAAGCGCTTGACTGTGGGTGGGGGTGGTCCTGGGGGCGGCTTGGGACTGGACACGCGCGGCTGACGCGAGGTAGTGGCGGCTGTGACCACGTCGTGAACAGACGGCGGAGCAGAAGTTGTTGGCCGTGCCGGTCGTGCCGGTCGTGCGAGGCGTGCCAGGGCTGACATGTCGTCGTCAGAGGAGGAGCTGCCGGCATCGTCATCGCCGACCATGATCTCACCCCCCGCCCGCGCCAAGCGCTCTGACACCTTGCTGATGGACACCTTCCACGCATGCACCGTTCCCCGTCGCCCCGAACGCCGTGCTTTGTCTGCTTTCTTGCCGGTACCGGCCGCGTTGTGCTCCTGCTCCAGGTGCGAGTAGTCGCCCGCGGCCAGGGCGTCACGGTCGTAGCACCGCATGGTGTCGAACTTGAGCATGCCGTTCTCCACGGCTTCTTCGGGGGTGGGGAACGGAAACAGCTCCTGCGCCAGCTTGGTGCACGGCGGGCAGTGCACGCGGTCGTCTTCCCCCAACAGCATCGCCGTCCATCGCCAGTAGAACAACTCAGAGAACGACACCTCGCCGTCGCAGTTCACATCCACCTCTGCGCGTGACGCCACCAACATGACCGCACGCCAAGCCCACACGGTCAGAACATCATCCTGACACACAGCCAAACCAACCAAGCCACAGCAGTGCTGTGCAGGCACTTGTGTGAGGCACCACCCACCTTTCAAAAGCGTGCGAATGTAATCCATCTTGATGTCCGTGCCAAACATTTTGACGCAAAAGTCTTTGAACTCAGGTGCACCCAGGAACGAGTTGCCTGCGGAGTAGCAGAGTCAGCACAAGGACGGTGAGTCTTGGGCACACCACAGTGGCGAAGCGAAGACGGCGCCATACCGTTCAGGTCGAACTGATCGAATGTCTTGCGGGCCACAGCCTTCGCAACCGAAATGGCGCGCTTGCTGGTGCTCGGTTCCAGCATGACGTTGAAGAAGGCAAGGCGGAACAAGTCCAGTGTGATCTGTGGGTGATGTCATGGCCATGCCGACATGTCAACAAAGCAAGAGCACGCACGCACCCAAACCACAAACGGCATGACCCACGACAACAAACACAGTCACTCCACCACCACCACCGCCACCAACCACGACAACAACCACAACCACCACGAGCACAACAACAACAACAACAACAACAACAACAACAACAACAAGCACAACAACAACGCGTTGCCACAGGAGTGGTGTGCTACCTTGGAATGGTACACCATGGGGAGAGATTCAGCCATTCGCTGTGCGTCCTTGACGATGCACATCACCTGCAGTGGTGTCGCACCGAGCTTCTTGTTGAGGAACATGATCAAGAACGCCTTGTCAGGCACGCGAACGCGCGTGATGTTGGTCACAGACGCCGCCTTCACAGACTTCATCTTCCCTGGTTGCGTGCGAGACGGCACCTTCAGTTTGGTGTCCAGGCTGTCGATGGTCATGCGAACGCTGATGAGCTCCTGGCCGTTCAGGTACTCCGACCACGCCTGCGCCAGGATTTCGCTGGTTTCGTCGCTCATGTACGTTGCCGCCCTCAACTCCTGGTGGAAGCAAGACAATGTAAGAAAAGACCATGTGCAAACAAAAACCAGCCGCGCCTCCAGCACGTAACCCACGCGAATAGACACGAAGGGGAAAGAAAGAAAAAGAAAGAAGAAAAAAAAAGCCACAACCACAGGTGTTGCGGTGAGTTGGCACACACCAATCTGCCGCCACGTACACGAAGAAGGAGCTCGTACAAGGTGATGGAGTGGTCTGTAGCCCGCTCTGACATCGAGAAGCCGTCCGACACGATGTTCAGGTTCTTCTTCTTCCGACCAACCCACATGCCGTTGTCATTCATATGAACGAGCTGCATGCACACATGGAGGCGCGCCAGCAAGAAACAGTCACACCATGGCAACAACACACTACACACAGCAACGGCGAGGCACGGCGTGTCCTGCCAGACATAGCAGCACTGCAGTGTGACGGACCCAGCCAACATGTCGAAAGCCGAGGAACTTCGGAGGAACGCGGGGAACACCATCCTCATCGTTCACGTGCCGCCACGTGTCAGGCACCAACCGGTTGTAGAAGTCGCGGAAAGAGCGATCGCCCACTCGCGGGGAGCCATACGTGTAGCAAGACACGACGGGAACGAGTCGGTCGCGCTGTTTTCGTGCGCCTGGGCCAAGCTCCCATGTGATATGAAGCGCAGCCAGGGTGGCCAAGGCGCCACCCAAACTGTGTCCGCACACCACCATCGAGTCGTAGCGCCCTGTTTCGAACAGGCGCTTCGTGGTTCGTGCGACGGCCGGCGCAATGCTAAGGTACGCGTTGTAGAAACCGCGGTGCACCTTGGCTTTCACCGAGGGGTACGGGCAAACGTACTTTTTCTGAGGTGGACCAACACCATGCACCGCCACACCACAGTTGAGGTTCGTGGACAACGCAACAACACAGCACCAACAACACTTCCACGCGCGTACCGGCTTGTACTTCAAGTCAGTTTTCGCGTCCGAGAAACTGGCGGTGCCTCGAAGGGTCAAGATCAACACACGTCCGGTGTCGTGTGACAGAAACATGCCCTGTGTACGTGATGCCCCAACATCACGTGTGAGGCACCATTGTTCCGTCGGCAAGCACGTGTCCCCCCAACACCCCCCACACACGCACCTCCGTGTCAGTGCCGGTGTGAGTGACAACCCCACCAGAGACGTTTCCTTTGTCCTCATCCCATTTGTAATTGTGCACATCCTTCAGCGTCCTGACTTTCAGTTCCAGGCTTGGCAGATCGTACTTCGCGAACATGTGTCCCGTCACGTACTGATGCGGGCCCACGCACCCACACATGTATGGTGACACGGTGCAAGGCGCAAGGCCACGTGCAAGGCCACGGTTACAAACGCTGCCCTGTGATACCATCGAACACTCGACTGACCTGCAGTGGAAGCGAAAACTCGCTGGGATCTCGAGCTTGCCCCATGCCCGCTTTCGAAGACATCCAGTGGTCTTCAAAGTACACAACGTTGGACAGGATGGCTGCGTGTGGAGAACAGCAGCAACAACACCGTATGCGTCAGCAGAACGACCAAACAACACGTACCAACACGGCATGTTGTGGCGCTGGCATGGTGAAGCACAACGCACCGTAAAACAGGCCCCTGTCAATGTTGTAGTGGCGCTTCTTGATGGCAGCCAGGCAGAATTTGTGTCTCATCCGGGCTTGCACCAGTGATTTTTCTGCCAACACTCGACAGGCAGCAACGCCAGGCCGCGGAATGCGCTTCGGTGCCTTTCCTGATCGCGCCTCCTGCTCATCCTTGCCTTTTTTCTTGCTCTGCTTCTTGCTTTTTGATCGTCGAAAGAACGAACGTGACTTCTTGATGTCGCCGCTTGCTTCTTCCTCGCCTTTGGCTTCATCATCCTCATCGCCAGCGCCTTCAAGATCTGCGTTAACATCGATCATGGATGCGCGGCGTACTGCCCTTCCCCGACTGGCCTGCTCCTCCAGAACCTCAGCCAGTTGTTCATGCAACAGGTTGTTGGTTACGACGTCATCGCCTGTGCACAACACGTCCTCAACACACACCACACACGCGCACGTCAGGAAGGAAGCACTGCTCCCAGACGCCAGCATCATTGCGTACCACCTGCTCCTGGCTGTTGGTTGCCCATCGTGGCAAAGTCAGCCCCTGAAGAGTGCGACCGCCCGGTCAAAACCACGCCGCGCACGGTTGGAACCAAGTTGGACACTGAAGTGTGATATGTGCTAACATGACATGACATTTGGGTGTTTCGCTGCAATCGTCTCGGCAAACCTTTCGTCTCCATGCCTTCCACACGTTGGCTGTCTGTGCTGGGGCGATGCGAGTAGTGCAGTCAACGGGATCATTGTGACATTTGGTCTGTACGCGGCGCCGGAGTCTTTCGTAATGGAATTGGCCTATGAAGACGAGGAAAAGGAGTCCCCAGCGGGTGGTTCAAGTTCAGACACTGAGGCGGTGGTGTATCTTCCAGCAGGCGGGGGATGGCTGGACCTGGGAAATGTGGACCGCACTGACCCCACCCCACTGTCCGTGGAAGCGTGGGTAAAGCTGGACGTCGATAATGCCAAGCCCACCGCCCGCTGGTTCTTTCGATGTGGGGCCACGCAGGTGTTCTTTCGTGCGGGCAAGGTGTGCTGCGGTGCCGCAAGAACGGTGTCCCCCTGCATGGAGGAGAACACATGGCTCCACATCGCGTGCGTTGTGAGCGAACACAACCATCTTCAAGTCGTGTTCGTCAATGGCCAGCGTGTGGAGGTGGAGGAGGCGCCTGACGCATCCCGCAGTGTTGACACGCCATCGGTCGGTCCATGCTTGACCGCAGTCGGTTGTTGCTTGGGCTCGAACGGTGCGCCGGCGTAGTGACCTCTAATGCACACACCATTGTGCCGCGTTGACAATGTGCCATGCTGTGTGAATGGGTGTGTGCCTCAGAAACATCGCTCGGCGGCTGGGTAGCTCGCTTGCGTGTGTGGCAACGGAGGTTGACGCAGGGTGGTGTGGTACAGAGCATGCAAGCGGCCAGGATGCCTGCTTCAGCCCCGGGTTTGAGGATGTCAGGTATTTCAAGCTCAAGTAAGCTCCATGGTGGCGCGACATTCACCTCTCCGCCGAGGCGTGCACTGGACCAGCTTTGGTTCGGGCGATCGTGCGCTCAACGTGCAAGTGGCGAACCTCTGAAGTTGCGGCATGGAGGGGCGTCCGTCTTTATCGGCACGTCGTCAGGGTTGGGCATCGCCAATGCCTCCTACACTGTGGAGTTGTCTCTTCAATTGTCTGTCTACAACATGGCCGGGCCGAGGATGAACTGCGTGGTGTCGGCGCGTGCGGCAAACCCGCCACACGCTGCTCCGTTTGCCATCTGGCTCCACGAGGGCTGTCCAACGGCGCGACATGGCACCCACACAGTCAGCTGTGGGCTTCCGTTGAGCTTGCATGAGCGGTGTCACGTCGCCGTGGTGTATGATAAGCCGTGCAGGCGGCTGACAGTGTTTGTGGACGGGTCCGAGGTCGCTTCTGAGAGCCCCGTTCCCCCGATGGAAGCGCGGTTGCCGCTGCATATCGGCAGCAACCAAGGTAAGGATGACATGCATGCACTTCAACCCTGAGCCACCATGCAAAGTTTGCCCCCTCGCCCACCCTTCTTCCCTTCCCGGTCGTGTGTTGTGTGCTTGCTGCGATGTAGGTGACACTGGCTTGGGCGGTGACGTGTTCGGTTTCCGGGTATGGGCGCGAAGGCTGCGCGCCGACGAGGTCAAAGACTCTGCGACACGTGGTGCCCCCAGCACACTCGGCACTGACGCGCTGGTCGCTGCTCAAGATGCCATGGCCAGTGTGTTGTTTGGTGCCCCCACCCTGAGCATGTTCTGGAAGCCAAGTGCCTGCGCGAAGAGCTGGGCGAAGGGTCGGGTGCCGGACCGCGCGGAGCCAGTGCCAGCACATCCAGCACAGCCAGCACCTTGTGTTGTTGGTGACACCAGCGCGGACAACTCAAGCGCATCCTTTGGGGTTGGTCGTAGCACCCGCCTCAAGGCGTTGTTTGATTCGCTGCGCCGCGCCAGTTCACGGGGCACCGCGCTGGAGGCGCTGAGCCAGCTGGTCGACTGTTCAGCAAGTCGTGGCCCGTCTCACGGTGACGTGCATCCCGCTGGAGACGGCGACATGGACACGTGGTTGAGGGAGCTTCGCTCACTGAAGGCTCGTCTCGGTACCGCATGGGATGTTGAGCTTGCTACACGGTGCAGGGCGGCAGTGGTCCACTTGCGGCAGGTGCTAAGCCGGTAGCGGTGTGGGGAAAGCGGGTCGTCACGAAAAAGTCAAAAAGGCGAGCCGTTCGGCTGTTTTGTTTCTTGTTTCCGAATTTTGTGACGAGCGGAGCAGCTGTCCGTCACTGCTAGGTGCTGCGGTCACCGTGCGGCTGCCTGGCACTGTCCTTGTAGCCTCGCCACAGCTGCTGTGGCAAGCACCCCAGCCGCACTTTTGTTGACATACGGCGGGGTTGGGGCAGTGAACATGAGTGCGCAGCCCCCACACTTCAACCAACTCGAAACATTGGATGGGGAAGTTACTCCGACTGCCGGTGCGGCAGCTGATTCCGCCACGAACAACCCCACGCAGGAAAGCAGCAACGCAGGCGGTGCTGCCTACGCCACCAACGTTGTGGTGCCGTTTGTGGACACTCCAAGCCTGACTGGCGCCGTGAACCAGCATGATAGCAAGGCCGAGCCTCAACAAAGCGTTCGCTTCGGTGCCGTACAGTTCGAGAGTATGTCCACCACCTCCTCGGGGGCAGACGACGAAGACGACATGATGAGCGAGCTGCCGCCAGGGAAGTCTTCTCGCAACGTGCGAAAGTCAGGAAGCGGTCGTTTGATGCTTCCAGCGTGGACGTCCATGAGGGAGCCAGAGGAGCGCAGAATGGAGAAGCGCGTGGTTGCCATGTCTTTCATGCGCCGCAAGCTGCCACCCCGTCCCCAGCACACCATTCAGTGGAGGTTCTCTCGGTTCCTGAAGCGGCCTCGCAGAAACCCTGGTGGCTTGCTTGGCTTGCTTGGGCCCACTCAGGACGTGGGATCCTTGAGCGACTCGGAGCTTCTGCTCGAGGATTTCGCTCGGCGTCATGGCGCACAACCGTCGCAGCAGCCCACACGGGGACCAGGCGCGGCCAGCGCCGCAGAACTCGGCCCGAAGATGCTCCACAACATCTTGAAGGACATCCGCGAGCCGCACCACGTTGCCCTGGGCAAGATTGTGGTCAACATGCTGCAGTGCCTTGGCTACGCGTTTGTGGCGTCGCTGCTGCCGGTGTTCATCTTTTGGCTGTTCTCGTTCACGTTTCTGCCAACTGTTCGGAGTTGGAGGGCGGATGGCCACACCATCATTTCCGACAACCCCATCGAGGCTGCCGTGTTTGGTGAACCCTTCCACGCCTTGTCCGCCTCGCTTGTTGTGCAGAACGTCGTCTGGCTGGTGTTCGTGTGCCCTGTGATGTGCTGCCTCTTCAAGCTGTGTGGCCACTTGTACTTCATCTACGAACCCCGCCACATGAAGGACGTGCTTCGCAACGGCGGGGCGTGGGTGGGGTGCATGGCAATCATGCAATTTGCGTGCTTTGCCACCATGGCGGCTGGAAAGGTGCGCGTCCCACGGCTGGTGTGGATGAGCCTGATCTTCGTCTTCCTGTTCGTTGGTGCCTGGGTGGGAAGTGGCGTGGTGTCCCGGGAGTTCAAAGATCCCTCCGCGCGCAAGTACTTTGTGCGCCACACGATCATCGCCAACGTCGTCTGCTATGTGTACAGCATCGTCGGCCCGTGGCTGTTCTATCGCAGTGGCCGGGCAGTGCAACTGGCCATGCTGTTGGGACTGCACCCCTTGATGGAGTACACGTTCTTCTTCATGTTTCTGACAGACAGCACGCGTATGACGTCTGCCAAGAACAGAATGCTTTGGGTGATGTGCCTCCACTACACCAACATTCTGCGGCTGTTTGAGACGTTCCTGATGTTGACCTTCGACGATGCCACCAACACGGTGCTGTCGCTGGTGTGCTCCAAGACGCTCCAAGTCATTCTGCGCATCTACAGCAACGGTATCTACCGACTGGTGCACACACGAGTGCTCCGCCGTAAGCACCTTGACTGGGGCACGTTCTTCGGGGAGAAGCGTTTCGTGAGCTTCTCTTTGGACTACGACCGTGCTGTGTTCATCGCCGACGTGGCGTGCATCGTCGTGTCGTCTGGATGTAACTACATCCTTCGCTTCCGCGGTCAAACTGACGCGGGGGAAGTGGCATGGCGCATGCTGGGCGCCATACTCATCGACATGGTCAAGGATGTTGTGGTGTTGTATGTACTGTTGCAACTCGGTGCGGACTGGTTCCACGCATTCCAAACCCGAGCGAAGCGCTACACCCATGCGGTGATTCTTGCTGTGAATGCATCAGCTGTGATGTTCTTGTTTTACATGTACAGCTTTCTTGCTGCGAATGCTGAGCCGTAGCTGCTGTCAGCCCCTTGTGTCGGGCTGGTTTCGTTTCTTTTCTTTTCTTTTCTGTTTTCATTCGTTTGGCCCTGTGTTGCAGCGCCATGTAGTATGCTGTACTTCCCTTCTTTTCTGGTACGTCGTCGGCGCAACACGAGCACTTGCACCTGTGCTGTATTCTACACACGGAGTACCTTGAAGAACATTTTTGTGCGTATTCCTTATGCACTCCACACTACTGCTTGCCACGCGTGCCCCACGCCATGACACAACACTTCACTCCAAACGAACACAAAATCTTAATCTTGGCGACCCTTGAGTGTGCGTGTGATGATGGCTTTTGGTGTGCTGTGAAACGCAAGCAGGCGAAAGGGTGAGTCGACAAGTTCCCCACCCAGCACAGCACGGCAACACTGCACAGTACAACACAGTCCTTCCACCACCACGCCACGCCACAGTGCGTACATGATGTGCACAACTCCGCCCCAACCACTCATGGCATCACGGTCGACTGATGCCAGTAGACATTGCGCCAACACCTCGAACAGTTGGTCGGGCTCCTGGAACACACAGACACACACAACCAGTGCACAGTGCGTCAGAAAGCAATAGTAGAGGGAGAACACACACACACATACACACACACACACACACACACACACACACACACATCACACCATGCCCACTCGTACCATGTCTGGCTTGTACAAAGACTCACACATGCCAGCCATGTTTTCCATGCATGTTCCGGCGGCAACGAAATCGTCGGTGGCGAGGCCCGCACCGAGCAAATCAGAGGAGTAAATGAAAGGCTTGTTGTCAGGGCCTTCCAGTCCTGCAATCACAGGCTCGCAGAACCATGGGGCGAACCGCCGAGCATACAGCATGCTCTCCATCATGTGAGAGAAAGTGGAGGGCTTCATATCGCGCTCCTCTTTGAGCTTGTACATGTTCATTCGGAACCGAACGAGCTCCGATCTGGATGTGCCGACCGACAGAAACCACGAGTGAGCCGAAGCACCATTCGCGTAGGGGTGCCACTATGCACGGAAGACCAACACAAACGCGGACGTACACTGTCTGGACGTCGGTTGCCAAGCCTGCTAGACCCAAAAACAGGCGGTCGTTCAGCTTGAACACCTTCTTGAAATCTGTTGCAACCGTCTGAGCCTGGATACCAAGCCGTGTGTCGCTGATGGGAAGCAAATCCAAAGCATGTAGCCACAATGCATGCGAGGTGAGGCTGGTGCAGCTTGTTGGACAAAGCGGTGAAAGAAATGACAGCACGTACGCAGCAATTCCAACGCAGTTCTTTCCACACATCGCAATGATCGCAGCACCATTGTACTCGAGGATGGACTGGCACGAACTCAGTGTGAGCTAAGAGATACTCACCACACAAACACACACACAGGCTGCAACAGGGACGTCACGAACCATCGTGACGGGCAGTGGACTGCAGCGGTTCCAGGCACCAACACGAGGGTGCGTGCGTGCGCAAGTGTTCCTTGAAACAACATGTACGTGTATTCATCAAAACTCACGCCCATGGCCTTGTGACGTTTGTCCTGCTTGTGGCTGTGCCGTGATGGATACCGGCTCGCGTGCCGGTTCTGATGCGCATGTGGGTGGTAGCATGTGTGCGAGCACAAGTGGGGGAGCCAGCGCGGGTTTCGGTGCCGGCGTGGGTTTCGGTGCTGGCGTAGGTGCTGGAGCTGGAGCTGGTGCAGGTGCAGCTGGTGCTGGTGCTGGTGCTAGCGCAGGCGGTGGCGCAGCCGCTGGTGTGGCGAGTCCGAGCTACCATTTTGGCGACCCAAGCTTTTCACAACCACAACTGCGCAGCCGGGCGGAGTCTATGGATACATCTGAGTCAGAGGATGACACCGATGGTGACGCGTTCAAGCGGCGGCGGCGGGAAGTGAACACCGGAACGATGCACCGTCCAGTGCACATAGCTGCCCCATCTCGTGAGGAAATGCGCGCTACAGGGTTGGAACACCAAGTTGAAGCACTCACCACCAATGTGGAGGCATGGTCTCTCACAGGTGAGATGGAGTTTGCTGTTTAGTTTGTGTTGCCGGTCGGCGACGTGCCTGTCGTCTCATGTGTGTGTGTGTGTGTGTGTGCCATGCTCGCAGACCTGAAAGCTGCGCGCTCGAAGGCATTCGGTGAAACGTGCAACACAGAGGTCAAAAAACGACAGGTTCGTTGCGTGATGTGATGATGCGCGTCTCCCAGCTCAACCCAACCCCGAAACTCCATGTTAACAACCGTCACTTCTGTGCGACCGACCTGCACGCTTGCCACCAGGCTCAGGTGAAGCGAGCTCTTCTCGCGGCGTCTCCTGGACGGGATGCCCCAAGCGGGAGCATGCCCGCGACAAACGCTCCAGTCGGCGCGAGTCGACGCAGGAAAGGCTCCAAGCCTGTTCGGCGGTCGCCCAGCGCCCAAGCTCCGGTGACTGCTGCTGCTGCTGCTGCTGCTGCTGCTTCTGCTGCTTCTGCTGGCTGTCGTGCGGTAGCTGGTCCTTCCTCGTCTCAGCCGACAGCACGGAGAAGGAGAAGGCGGCGCGACGAGTAACAGCCTGTTGTGTGTGTCCAACTGACGCTCATCAACAAGCGTGGCTCGCACACACCACAACATCTTCCATGTTGTGCACCTGCTACATGCCGTGCATGCTTGTGCGCGCCGCAGTGGTGATGTTCTTGTCCGCGTCTTGTTACTGAGACACACCAACACACCGTGCTAGGTCACTCGCCCTCTCCACGCTACCACCACCACACGCTTGTTTCTCCATTCGCCACCATACAACAGCCCCCCCCCCCCCCCCCCCCGTGACACGCGTGAAAGCCCCTCTTCAGCCAAACAACACCTGAACACCAACACCCGGGGCCTCCGCGACTGCGCGACTGCGCGACTGCGCGACTGCGCGACTGCGCGACTGCACGACTGCGCGACTGCGCGACTGCGCGACACCACGCAACTACTTGAGTGTGAGCACATCAAATCGGTCGTCAACGGTGCTGAACAAGATGATTCGTCCCGGGCGTCGAGCCGCCCTTCGTTTCCGAGCCGCTCGAGATGACCGCCGCGTCGGAGCTGAGTGACCATCCCCGCCGCCGTCAACCATGTCGCCGTTGGTGACTTCCGCCGTCACCACCTTGTCGGTGGCCATGAACGTGTCGATGAGCGTGGTCACGGTGCGCCGCGCCGTGTTGCGGTGCTTCGTGTGCATCTCCAGGGCGTCGATGCCGATCATGGCGGTCGGGGCGTCTGTGGGCGTTGTCATGAACACCGTGGCTACGGAGCGGCACAACAGGTACGGCAGGCTGGTGACGACCACAGGGATGGGGCTGGCCGAGGCTGCCAGCGCTTGGTTCAGGCGGCTCGTGACCTTTTTCGTGACATGGCTCTTGGACTGCACGGAGAGACAACCACATGATCCACACCACATGACGCACGACATGGACAGTGAGCGTGTGTGTGGTTGGTGTGGTCACCCACGCACACATGCACGCACACATCCCCCTCCTCATGCAACGAATGCATCCAACACGTGAACACCCACCCACCTTGGATCGCATTCCAGGGTCCACAAACACAAAGTTGTACGTGGACGAAGGAGAAGCAGCAACAACTGATGAGGTCGCTGTACAGAGAGGAAGAAAGAAAACGAAAGAAAAAGTGAAACAAACAAAAGGCAACGCGCAACACACAGCACAGCTCGACCCCGAGGCGAGTGAGTGCCGCGCGCACAAGTACCACATGCCCACACACGAACGGCATGCAACCAACCTGTCCCGCCCGACTTGTGTCCAGAGGATGAGGCAGCGCTTGTTCCCACCGCCGACATGTCCATTTTCATCATGGCACGCGCAAGCACCGCACTCTCCGCCCGCAGTTCAGAGGTGGATGTACGGTGATTTGGGGAGTGGTCCACCAGCAACTGGACGACGTGATCGCACATCGCAGAGAGGTGCACGTCTTTGTCGTGGCGCCCGTCGGTGGTCCGAACCTACAGGAACACGAAACGCGCACAGAGACGCACATGCGCGGGTGGTGTGAGGGTTTTGGTCCGGTGCGGATCGGATCACAACCACGCCCTGTTCACAGCCATGCCACAGCCGTGCAGTCACAAGATCACGGAGCACGGGCAACGTACGCGCAACATTGGGGCTTCGCGGTGGATGGAATCTTTGACCACAACCATGACTTGCACGCCACGCTCACGGCACAGGCGATCCAGCTTGTCATAGGATATGGGGAACGGGTGGAGGAATTCCGCCTGTTGTCGCCGGGGGGCGGGCGTGCACATAAAGGACAAAAAACGAAAAACCCGCAGACGGTCGTGAGTCGTGGTGGCCACATCGTCATCACGTCCGGTGCGTGCACTCCGGCGACGCGGATAAGCACAGATAGGCAAACACACAAACACACACATGACACACACACACATGACACACACACGCACGACACTCTGTGCATGTGAATCTGCGGCGCGTTCGCTAACGTACGCTGACCCGACAGGCCCACAACATCCGCGCCACAGCCAGGCGTTGCTGCAGCAACTCATCGCGCCCGGTGCCAACAGAGCACACCAGCACGTCCGAGGGTGGTGTGACCAGCGTCGGTGACTTGCGGCGGTGGTGGGAGACCAGCGTCGCCTCTGCCAGCTTGTCGATGGCAAAGCGCACACCGATGGCGGCTGGCAGCGCGGCACCATGGCCTGGAACACGGAACTTGACCACCAAGTCGTCGTAGCGTCCGCCTTCGCCCACGCTGTCCCGCTCCTTGATGCTGTGGCGCTTGTGCTTCTTCTTGCGCTTGGACTTGTCCTTGCGCGGCGCCAAGAGGATCTGTGTGGGAACGTGACACGCAACGAAGTTGAGCGAGCCGCGGCCGCCACGTCACTGACCAACACAGAACCACAACCGAGCAAACAAAACACACCAAAACAAAACAAAACAAAACAAAACAAAACAAAACAAAACACACACAGGACAAGACAAGACAAGGCAAGACAAAAGACAGTGCCCATGCCCGCCACCAGTCACAACAACGCACCTGAAAGCGCAGCCCATTGTTGTAGCGGGAGTACGACTTTTTCTGGTTGTACCCGGCATCCAAACGAAGGACATGCAACAGCGACGACATTGCCACGGCGCGCGTCGACTTGGTGGACCGGCGAGACGACTTCTTCTTCGGCGCCCCACCACCCTCTGCCTGCAGACTGCCCGCACCTGACCCCGACCCCGACCCATCACCACCTTCCAGCGACGAGCCACCTTGGTGGGACTGCGAACGCGAGTGGGAATGCGAATGCGAATGGGAATGCGAGTGGGAGTGGGAGTGGGAGTGGGAGTGGGAGTGGGAGTGGGAGTGGGAGTGGGAGTGTGTGGATTTGTGCTCGCCGTCGCCATCTGTGGCACCACCGGAGGCAGAGCCAGTCGTGCCACCAACGCCGCCACCACTGGAGGCGCCGTGCGAGTGTGAGTGCGCGTGCGAATGCGAATGCGAATGCGAATGCGTCGCAGCAGCGGCGTTGTTCGACCGGTCGTTAGACCCAGACGCGCCGTCGGCACCCGGCGTGGCATCCGTGGCGCCATCGCCCCGCGCGTCGGCGCCGTCTTGGTGCGCGTGACCGTCGGTCGAGAGGTAGCGCAGCGCCGACACCAGCGCCTGCAACTCGGCGACACCCACGGCCGCGTCTCGCACCCCGCGCAGCTGTGTTTGACGCTGCAACACCTCCGCCGCGGAGCATCGGGTGTGTGTGCGGCGGCCCAGGAGCTGGCGTTGGCGCTTCACTTCCTGTTGAGGCGAGGCATGCCCACGCATGCATGCATGCGACGGGTGAACACACACACACCCCGGCCACGGCCACACAGCGGTCGAGCACACACAGGTACAACACACACAGGTACAACCCAGCACACACAACACACACACGCGCGCAATGAGGGTTTCAGAAACACATAAAAGAGGTTTTTGCACCACAAGCAGTCGAGCACACACAGGCATACACACACACACAACGAGGTTGTCGAAACACACAAACTGATTGCCAAAACACACAACGAGGCTTTT
>Ga0213833_1001499_pt1 | contig 16612 bp, 16 predicted proteins | sample SWATP21_FD_160575 | JGI IMG/M metagenome (GOLD analysis project Ga0213833, IMG submission 160575) | Coastal seawater microbial communities from Marineland, Florida, United States - SWA TP2 #1 | ecosystem: Environmental > Aquatic > Marine > Coastal | place: USA: Florida | collected 2016-08-14
TCTCGAAGAACCCAATTAGAACTATTTTGGCAAGCAGAAGAAAGGAGTTGTTGCTTGTTGTTGCGCTCGCCTGTGTCTCAACATCGGTGGCATATAGTATTAGAGGGTACCTAAATACGTTTTTAATGGAGATTATGGGCTATTCGATAGCACAGGCTTTTCAATTTACGTCATTTTGTTTATTGGCTATGATTGTAATGCTTCCCCTATTTGGTGCTGTAGCCGAGAAGTTGGGTCAGAGGAGGTTTTTGCAGATCTGCGCCGTGCTTATTATATTGATGGTAGTGCCAGCGTTTATGCTTATTGCAAATAGTAGTAATGATGTAACAAAGACCTATTTGGGATTGCTGATCCTTGCAATACTGGGATCAAGTATTTCTGCTCCTGCTTATCCATATGCAATTAGGGTGTTCCCTCCTGAGCTGCGTTATTCTGGTGTTGCATTGAGCTGGAATATAGGAAATGCTCTATTTGGAGGTACTACGCCTTTTATAGCGACAGTACTTGTGGAGAGAGTGTCTGTGATAGCTCCAGCTTATTATTTGATTGCTACAGCTGTGACGTTCTTGGTGATTACTGCGGTTTTGACAAGACGATATAGAGTAGAGGTTAGGTAGTAGGTGTGCGTATGGGATTGTGTGGTGCTGGTGGTGATGGTAATGGTGGTAGTGGCAGCGGCAGTGACAGAGCTGATAGTAGTAAGAATGCTAGGTATTATCGGTGTTATCATGCTGCAAATTTTGCTTTCGCACTAGCAGCATTGCTGTTTGCTTACGGCGCTTTGTATCTGTTGGATATTGTATCATGTAGTCTTTGTACGCTGCAGAGGAGTTGCTATGGTGCGTTGTTAGTAATTTCTGCGATATCGTGGATGCTGCATCGGAATTATGCGACAAGGATTCCAAGAGTGATGTGGATTGTGCTGGTGATTGCGGGATTGCTATGTATTCTGGGCAATTTATTTATTGCGATATTTCATTGGGGGTTAGAGCACGGTTTATGGGCTTATGATTCGTCATGTGCTGTGGATTTTTCTAAGGCTAAATCTATCGAGGAGTATGATAGAATGTTATCGATGGCGGATGCTGTGAGGTGTGATATGGTTTTTGTGCGTATTGCTGGGATATCTATTGCTGGTTGGAATGTAATGTACATTATTATGTATATAATGGCGCAGATCTATTGCTTCTGCGTGTATCGTAAGGGTGATAAATTTTACTAGAAGTGGATATTCTGCTCGTCATGATTGAGGTGATCGCGATAGTTGTGTAAAAAGTGATCAAAAATGGCCAAAAAACAGTCATTTTCTGCATATTTTTGCCCTAAAATATCTTAGGATTAGGGTAAATGCTACTTGAAGTGGCTGTTTTTTTTGTATCTTATGCGCAGCTTTATGCTTCTGTTATTGCGTCATTATCGCCTTTTGCTATGTATAGAGTAAGGGATTGTGTGATTTGCTTCTGAGTAGATAGGAGTGCATTTGATATCACTTCATCTATTTGTTTCCTCCACTGCTGTTGAGGCGCATTCTGGGGGATTTCACCATGTGATGCAATGGAAATATGATACTCTTTCGTTACGTTCTCTTGGTTATCATTCTTAGAGTGAAGGAGTAATTGGATCTTATATGTGACTGCGATATCAGCACCATTATGAGAGTGTTGCTTTGGAATATTGAGTCGTTTTTTTGTTATTTTATCAGATAGCTGCACCTGCGCATCTTGTACATCAATTTGTATAGTGTGTCCGTAATGGCGATCTTGCGTCCTGTTTCGACATAATGTGGAGTGTAGGAAATCAACAAGATTTGCCTGTACTGAGTATTCAAGCTCTAGATATGAGACAGAGCGATTGCTGTCTGTAATAGCGATAGAATCTATATCTAAGGAGATGCATTGGAGATCAGGATTATTGTGCCAATTAACGTTGTGATTTGATTTATTATTATGTTTAGATGCTATATTGGTATGACCTTCTTTTTTTGCATAATAATCATTATCCGGCTCTGTGATGACGCAAGAAGGGGCTATTGCGATGAATAAGATAAAGTAGATGGTTAGGTGGTAGATTCTATATTTCATAAACTAACAACGATATGTGGAACGTATATACTTAATCTATACTGCTTTATTATGAATTTAATTATCCATAATCACCCTCTATACAATATCTTCGATGGGTTAGAATGTAAAGGCAAATAGTTGTTTTGATTATATCTATCATAGATCTGATGCTTATGACGTAATGCTATAAAGTTATAAAAATCAAGTTGCCATTAAAATGTGAGATTAATCTATTGAAATATTAGCGATTGATATTATAGTGGTGAGCGATAATTCCAATTTATTAGTGATTGATTAACCGGTGTGCTGGAGAGTGTTTATGCATAGTAATTTTTTATTGAGGATTCTGTCTTCTGTTATAGCGCTACCTTGTGTGTTATACGCTATATATGATGGTTCTTACATATATATGGCTTTGTTGTTTGTGGTTTTCACCATTGCATTGTATGAATGGATAAGCATGCCATTTGCGGCAGCTGGGCGTATTGCTTATAATGCGGGTGGTAAAAGTGCAAAGCGTCGTGCTATCATAGCGTATGTAGAGTACCTTGTGTTTGGTTTGCTCATGCTCCTGTCATTTGCATCATCTCTGATATACATAAGGAGTTTCGCTAATGGTTTTAGTGTACTATTGTGGATGTTGTTAGTGGTATGGAGTACTGACATCTTTGCATATATTGGTGGCAACATTGCGAAGGGGGCGAGATTAGCGCCGAAGATTAGTCCGGGGAAACGGTGGAGTGGATTTATTATAGGAATAGTATCTGCTGTGATAGTATCCTACTATGCAAGAGAACTTGTGCACGAACTTATGCCATATCGATGGTCTTATATTTGTGTTGCGGTGGTGTTATCATTGTTAGTGCAGGTGGGTGATTTATATGAGTCCTTTGTTAAAAGGAAGTATGGCGTAAAGGATAGTGGTAACATTATACCTGGGCATGGTGGGATGCTGGATCGAATAGATGGCCTGATTTTTGCTAGTATATTTTTTGCTACCTATATTAGGTTATGTGGTTAATTTTTTTAATTGCATTATACGTTTTTTTCCTATATGCTAGCCGCGCGTTGTTGTGCAGTTTTTATATATAGTTTTTGTGATTTTTTATGACATTAGTTTCGCGTGAAATGAAGGCAGATGTTGTGTCTAAGTTTGGTGCAAATGGCGCTGATGTGGGGGCAGCAGAGGTGCAGATTGCGTTCTTTACGCAGCGCATAGCGATGTTGACTCAACATTTGAAGGTGCATAGTAAGGATTTTGCGTCGCGTAGAGGATTAATTGCAATGGTGAATAAAAGAAAGAGGTTATTGCGGTATATACGTAATAAGGACAATGCTAGATATGGAAGTGTCATAGGGAAATTATCTATCAGGAAATAGTGCATAGGTGATTGCTTAAGAGAAGCTGTAATTAGTGTTACTTGAGCATTAGGTGCGCGGTTCTTGTTGTTTATTTGTGTTTTACTTTGTTTGAGGAATGTCATGGCTGTATTAGTTGGGAAGAAAGCTCCAGATTTTTGTACTGCTGCTGTTTTGGAGAATGGATCAATAGATGAGAAGTTTGTATTGCATAAATATGCAAAGGGGAAGTACGTAGTGCTGTTTTTTTATCCTCTTGATTTCACTTTTGTTTGTCCTTCTGAAATTATCGCAATGAACAATAAGATACAGGAATTCCAATCCAGGGGTGCTGTAGTGATTGGTATTAGTGTTGATTCAGAATTTACCCATGTTGCCTATAGAAATACACCTGTGGATAAAGGTGGTATAGGCAATATTTCGTTCCCTTTGGTCGCTGATCTTAGCAAATCTATAGCACGTGATTACGATGTATTGTGTGACGAGAAGGTTGCTTTACGTGGGTTATTCATAATGGACAAAGAAATGGTGGTGAGACATCAGCTAGTGAATGATCTGCCTCTGGGTAGAAATGTGGATGAGGCGATCAGGATATTGGATGCTTTGGATCATCATGAGAAGTATGGGGAGGTTTGTCCTGCTAACTGGAATAAGGGCAGCGTCGCTATGGTTGCGACTCAGGATGGTGTTGCAGAATATTTAAGAAGTAACGCTGATTCATTGTAGTGCTGTTGCAATGCTGTTGTTGTGGTGTTGGTGACGTCAGTCAGTGGTATGATGTTTGGATGAGAGAATACACTCCACCATATAAGCAGATTTTGCTCCTGATTCTCAGTGAGTGTATATGCATTCAGTAGCCTGGTTGTTTTTTTGTTGGCTTTTCTTAGTGCTGTTCTCCTGCTTATTCTTTACGTAATCCTAGAATCACCCAGTATGCGTGATATTTTTTTTGTGGTTGCTCATAATACTTAGTCCTGGGAATGAGTGGGCGCATCATTGTTTTGTATGCAAATGATAATACGACATTTTTTTATGTTAATGGTGCCCAGAGGCGGAATCGAACCACCGACACAAGGATTTTCAGTCCTTTGCTCTACCTACTGAGCTATCTGGGCAAACGACCTGGAACCACACATCACAATATGACCAACAATCATGCGAAGCACAGCGCGCATAGTATGTTTGCAGTGTAATGTGCCAGCGCACGTGTACCTGAGTCACAGTCACATAATATGCAAAAAGTGGTGACCCCTACGGGATTCGAACCCGTGTTACCACCGTGAAAGGGTGGTGTCCTAACCACTAGACGAAGGGGTCATTCTCGTAAAACCGGCAAGCATGGTAATATAAAAAGCATAAATGATCAAGTGTTATATTGAGCACTCCATACATTTTTATCGATGTATATTCACTTTCTGTTAAATGGAGGAAAGAGAGATAATGCTTTGAGTTGGTTATTTGTATTGCTGCCTATTATCGATGATGATTAATTATGCTTGATTGGTAGCATAAATAACGTTAGAATACAGCTGGAGCATTTGCGAAGCTGGTGTTATCTAAGTTGGTGGCCGTCTTCATTGTTGCTTTTTATATTACTTATTAATTATTAATGTTGATTTTTGGCATAAGGCGATGAGTTATCAGAATTTTCAAAAAGCACAATCTAGTGAGAAAGTGCAATACGACTGGGGTTTGAGAAACTATATGATTTCTGTATACAAGTATATGTCGTTTGCACTGATGCTATCTGCTATTATTGCGTATTTAGTGGGCAATGTTCCTGCGTTGACAAACATATTTGTTTTCTCTCCTTTAGGCATGTTATTTGCTTTTACTCCTCTGATTATTGTAATTTATATGTCTTTTGCTGGTAAGAATATGAGTTTCACCAAGGCCAGAAATGTGTTTTGGATATATTCTGCTTCGATGGGAATATCGCTTGCATCTATCTTTCTGATCTATACTAAGTCGAGTATACTGAGTGTCTTTTTGGTGGCATCGTCTATGTTTGGTGTAATGAGCATATACGGTTATACGACAAAGCGTGATCTGACCGGATTGGGAGCGTTCTTATATATGGGGTTGATAGGCCTGATTATAGCTACAGTGGTGAATATATTTATAATGAGTGATGCTGCTTCCTTTGTAATGTCGGTTATTGGTGTGATTATCTTTGTAGGATTAACTGCATATGATGTGCAGATGATTAAGAATATGTATTACTTAAAAGGTGGAGGGAGTAGTGCTGGTGAGGATAAAGGTGCTATATTCGCTGCGTTGAGTCTGTATCTGGATTTTATTAATATTTTCATATATCTCCTTAGATTGTTTGGTCAGAGGAAGTAGGAGCCACTGATGGTGGGTGTATTGTTAATACTCTTAGCATTCTGAGGTAGAGGGTGTTTGTGAGCGTTCGTATATTCTATTGGCGTGATACATATCGTTCATTAATTATGCATCAGAGGAGGGGGAGCTTAAAGATTAATTGATTGACTTGTAGTGGCGAGGTCGTATACTATGGTAGTACGCTTTTTAGCAATGTGTGTAATATCATTCCAGGGTTCATAATTATGAAGAAAAATGTCATCGAAACGTTAGTAGGTCTTTTGATTTTGTTCCTGTGCTCTGTGTTTGTTACACTTATTTATGATAATCAGTCAATCTCGTATAAGAATAAGGATACCTACAAGGTATATGCAGAGTTTGATAACATTAGTGGTATAGATGTTGGTAGCGATGTTGATATTGCTGGAATTGCTGTGGGTAAGGTAGTATCCAAAGAGTTGGACCTCAACTTATATACAGCCAAAATATGTATGGAGTTTGAGTCGAAAGTGAAATTATCGTCTGATAGTTTTGCAGAGGTGGTGAGTTCAGGCTTTCTAGGTAATAAGTATATTAGCATTGTGCCGGGCGCCGATTCGGAAATGCTAGAAGATGGAGACAGTATAAGCTTGACGCAATCTGCACTTAGTATGGAGCATATTATAAATAAGGTGCTATTTGGTATGATTGATAACAATGATGAAGGTCAGTATGCAAATGATGCGGGGAGTGACATTGTAAGCGGTCCTGTCAATGAGGAAGTGCTGGTAAGCTAGTTTTGCTCATCTGTTATTTTATTGATACGTTTACTATGTACATTATAATTGAATAGCTATGTTTACTTCGTCATATCTTATTAACAATATTATTAAGGTATGTGGTGTTGCGACATCAGCATTAGTGAGGGATATGCTTGAAATACAGGAGTTGCAGACGTGTGGGCGTAATATCCATGGATTCGTTGCAAGTGCTGATAGCAATGTGGAGAATATTCTGATGGAAGGGCTAAACAAGATATATCCGAAGCATAATTACTTATGTGAGGAGAGTGGCTATACAGTAGTAAACAAAGATGCGCAATATAGATGGATTATAGATCCCATTGATGGTACATCAAATTTTCTTCATTCATATCCTAATTTTGCTATATCAGTAGCACTACAATCTATTAACAGTGATGGTGGTGGTAGCGGTGGTGATGATGATAATAATGGCGATGAGGAAGAGAATAAGTCAAGTGATGTAGGTGGGCGTAGCAGGACTCGTTTGGGTTTCTCTAATATTACAAATAGTATTTCAGAGTTATCAGGAATTGTTGCTGCTGTGGTATATATGCCGATTACAAGAGACATATATTGGGCTGAGCTGGGTCGTGGGGCTTATTATATTGACAGTAATAGATGCCAAACTAAGATGAAAGTGGCACAACGGACTCAATATGACGATCTGCTTTTTGCTTCCATCATACAAAGTGCTGCTACCAATTCTCAGGAGTATCAGAATGTTTACTCTATGTTAATGCAGAGTATGTCAAGGGTTAGAGTATCTGGTTCTATATCCACGGATTGTACTATGTTAGCAGGTGGTAAGTTAGATTTATGCTTATATAATCAGTCTAAGATATGGGATGTAGCGGCTGGGAGCCTTATAGTATCAGAAGCAGGCGGTAATTTGTGTACCATTGGTGGTAATTCACGTATCGCAGATAATGATGATGCACAGAGTTCTAATCATAGCGAGAATCACACAATAAATAACTTGCTTTTAGCAAACAAAAAATTATTAGCAAAAGTAGCTTCTCACGTTTATACTGCATAAAGTGCCTTTAATGCCGATGTAGCACAGTGGTAGTGCAACTGATTCGTAACCAGTAGGTCGGGGGTTCGATTCCTCTCTTCGGCACCATTTTTTTGTGGAGGTAAGTATAATGCCTTTGTTCTTTCTTTTCGTTCCTATTATGCATCTTTTTAATTGTGAGTGATGGGAGTAGGCGAAGCATAGCTCCATAGATAATTGGGGCAGCAGCGTATTGGTTGGCAGTGTAACTTTATTGGTATGATATGTTGCTTGCTTATACTAGGTGTTGCTGTTGGTAGTTATAGCTTTTTTGTTGCCTAGTTTTTATTTTCCTTCGTCATCAGATAAGTCACACAATATATCGTATGCACGCGCAGTTATATCTTCTCTCATTCCAGCCAGTTTCGCCACATGTATACCATAAGATTTATCCGCCTTTCCTTTAATAACCTTGTGTAGGAAGATAAGCTTATCTTTCCACTCTTCTACAGACATTGTATGGCATTCGATGTGTGGTAAATCATTTTCTAGTTTCGTTAATTCATGGTAATGAGTGGCAAAGATACTGCGTGCTTTTATTGTATTATGTATTGATTCTAATATTGCCCAAGCTATTGATAATCCATCATATGTTGCAGTTCCGCGCCCTATTTCATCAAGTAACAGGAATGATCTATCTGTAGCGTTATTTAGAATATAAGATGTCTCAATCATTTCAAGCATGAATGTTGATTGTCCATCTGCAATATTGTCTCCGGTACCTATTCTGCTGAAGAGTTGATCTACTACTCCTATTTTTGCGTATTTGGCCGGTACGAAGCTACCCATCTGAGCCATGATAATAATAAGAGCATTTTGTCTCAAGAAGGTACTTTTACCTGCCATATTTGGCCCAGTAATAAGCCAAATACTTTTCTCAGGATCTATGTGGAATGAGTTAGTGACGAATTGTTGTGAGTCTTTCTTAGATAAGCTTTCCTCTACTACGGGGTGCCTACCGTCCTTAATATTGATCTCATATCCATCATCAATAATTGGTCTGACGTAATTGTTTTTCTTTGCTACATATGCAAGGTTTGATATAACATCTATTTTAGCTATATTGTGTGATACAATGCTTATTAGATCGTTGTAATCAGAGACGAGTTCACATAGATTTAATAATACACCTTCCTCTATTATATTAATCTTCTCATCGCAGGAGATGATGTCGTTTTCCAATTGCTTTAGCTCATCCGTGACGTACCTTGTTGATGTAGATAGTGATTGTCTGTGTATAAATTTATCGTTATTAACTTTATCTGCGTGCATTGGTGTTATCTCTATGAAATACCCTAATACATTGTTTTTAGTAATTTTCAGATTATTGATGTTTAGTGATTTTCTATATCTTTCCTGTAGAGCATTAACTGAGTTATTGGCATTGAATTTAATATCATACAGCCTATCCAAAGGAGCATTATAACCTTTATTGATGTATTTACTGTGATGTGTTGCTTGCTCGCATTCGAAGTAATATCCATCAATGTTCAATGCAGATTCTAATTCCGCTAATATAGTGTCGAAATTCCCTATTTCACTCTTTAGAGAAGGCATACTACTTAATGTTTCAGAATTGAGTAGTAATTCTTCTATTTGAAGCCCAATATATAGTCCGTCTCTAATGCAGGCCAGGTCCTGTGGTGTACCTCTTTTTGATACAATTCTATTAAGCGCTCTCTCTGTGTCAGGAAAATGTTTTAGATACTCTCTGATTTTATCACATAGTGATTGATCTGAGTACATCGCTTCGAGATAATCCAGCCTTTTGTTGATAGTGTTTGCATCATACAATGGGGAAGAAATGTGTGTATAGAGTAGTCTGGAACCCATGGCTGTCATGGTGTGGTCCAGTGTTTTTAGTAATGTGTTATTTCTAGAACCCGAAAGATCCACAGTTAGTTCTAAACTTTTTCTGGTAGCATGTGGAATGGAGATAAAGTGTTTGTGTTCTACTTTATTAGGGTAGTGTAGTTTTGGTACATTTTCTCTGTGTGTATGCTCAATATAATCTATTAGTACGCCCATAGCAATGATCTCAGAATCGCAGAATGACGAGATTCCATCTACGGAATCTATATTATAGAATGATTTAAGTTTTGATACAGATCTGGTTATTTCATATAAGCTATGGCTTCTAGCGGTGGTATGTACGTTATGTACAGCTTGGCTAATTCTGCTATTCTCCTTTAATAATTTATCAGCTACCAGTACTTCAGATGGTTTAATACGAGCTATTTCAAATGCTATGGAGTTTATATGTGTTATTTCTACATAAAATGCTCCTGTCGATACATCTGCCCAGGCTATGGCTAATGCTCCTTTGTGTTCGGCTATAGCACATACATAATTTGTTTCTTTTGTGTTGAGTAGGTTATCTTCTACTAATGTCCCTGGTGTTGTGATTCTCACTACATCTCTGCGTACAATGCTACTACCGCGCTTCTTTGCTTCTTGTGGAGTTTCTAGCTGTTCGCAGATTGCGACGTTGTGCCCATGTTTAATCAATTTGTGTAGATATACCAGGTTCGAATGTACAGGTACGCCACACATGGGAATGTCTTTGCCGTTTGCTTTGCCTCGTTTTGTGAGTGCTATATCTAATACAGAGGAAGCGATAATAGCATCATCAAAGAAGAGTTCATAGAAATCACCCATTCTATAGAATAGTAGGGCATCAGTGTGGTTATTTTTGATTGAAACATATTGTCTCATCATTGGTGTTAGAGATGAGATCGGGACCTTTATACCATCCATATATATAGGTGAAGTAACAGTTATATAGGGTGAATTGACAGAGTTGGTGGAAAATGAGGAAGGTGAGAGTACATTATACTATACTATGAGTTTGCTACCTTCTAATTGCACCATGCGATCAGCAATAATTTTCACAGCTGTAAGATCATGAGTGATAGTAATAGTGGTGATTTTGAAATCGCTCGTAATTTTTCTAATCAAGTGGTGTATTTTTGATGATGTATCTGGATCTAGTCCGGAAGTTGGTTCATCTAGGAAAAGCAGCTCTGGTGATGAGGCTATGGAGCGTGCAAGGGCAACTCTCTTTTGCATACCACCGGAGATTTCTGATGGATATAGTTCCGCTATTCTTTCATCTAGTTCAACCATTCGTATTTGTTCCATTGCAACTTCTTTTGCTTTTTTTCTGCTGACTTTATTGTGTAGGAGTGGTTCGAACATAATATTTTCCCAGATATTTAGGCTGTCAAACAATGCATTGCCCTGAAACAGTACTCCCACTTTCAGTGTGTTCTTTTTGCGTCTATTGCGCTTTGATATATGTATTTGCGAGAAATCATGTTTATTGATGAGTATCTTACTCCCAGTATCGGGTAGAACTAAACCAAGGATGCATTTGAACAATACGGACTTTCCTTCTCCGGATCCGCCAATTATTGCGATTGATTCTCCATCATAAATATCCAGATTAATATTATCCAGTACTAGGTGGGACCCAAATGTTTTTGAGAGATTTTGTATAGATATTTTTATATTTTTCATATTATATTGCTATTGTACGAAGAATAAACCAGTCATGACATAATCCATGAACAAAATAATAATAGATGATACTACAACAGCATCAGTTGTTGCTTTTCCTACTCCTTGTGAGCCGCCGGTGACGTTGTATCCTTTGTAGCAACCGACTACGGTGATGAAGAAAGCAAATACACAAGATTTAATTAGACCAGATGTTACGTCTTCTACATTAATAACGTCAAATGTGAATTTGAGATAACTATATGGTGTGAAGCCGAACTTATATATTGATATGATATAGCCCCCAAATATCCCTATGATATCAGCTATCAGTGTTAGGAGTGGGAGTGCAATTAATGATGCTATGACTCTAGGTGTGACTAGGTAATCTATAGGATTCACATTCAGTGTATACAGCGCCTCTATTTGCTCATTTACTTTCATCGTTGCTATTTCCGCGGAAATAGATGCTCCCAATTTCCCGGCCAACATGAGCCCAACTAATACCGGACCAAGTTCTCTGACTATAGATATTGCTACGACGGATGGAACAGCATTAATAGTACCGAATCGTGCGAATCCGATATAGCTTTGGAGCGACAATACAATCCCGGTGAATATAGCGGTTAATCCTACTACTGCTAGGGAGTAATAGCTGATATCAAATACTTGTTTGAGAACGGTTTTGAAGTAGAACGGTGGCCTATATAGCGATGAGAGTATTTCAGCGATGAATAGAAAGATGCGCCCAATCTCTCTGATGAATTCTATGGTAGCTTCACCTATAATTGCGAATATATTGTACTTCTCATATATTTTCTTCATAGATTGTATTTAAATATATATATGTTTGTATCTTCTTGTAATGTTTGCAAATATCTCATAACCATCAATACCTGGGCGATTCATTGGTGTGTGTTCATTAAATACTTCGGCATAATCGATTGAGGAAAACAGTTCATCAGGTAGTTGTGATGCATCCAGCACTATTGTGTCCATATTTATTCTACCAGCAATTGGTAATTTATAACCGCCACACCAACAATACCGATCACTCTTTCCGTTATCAGATATTGGATACCCATCAGCGTAGCCATATTCAATTGTCACAAGTTTACTACCTTTATGAACGTTATACAAGGAATTATATCCGACAGTGGTTTCTTTATCACTGACGATGGCTTTGTGTATTATTGCCGCTTTGATTGTAATGATTGGTTTAAGGTAATTTGTGTTAAATCCATATAGTGCAACCCCTGGCCTTACTAGATCCATATGGTATTTATTATGGAGGAATATTGCACCAGAATTAGCTATGGAGCGCTTTGCTTTAGGGAAGTATTTCTTGAAGCGATTGAATCTGTCATATTGTAGCTCATTATTTGGATGATCTGTGTTGTATGCATTTGCTAGATGCGACATCAGTATTTTTACATTAAGTTGATCAAAGAGGTGGCGATATGTAGAGTAAGTTGTATCGAATGTGTTATAATCGAAGCCTAATCGATTCATTCCTGTATCTATTTGTATTACAGCGTCACATTGATTCTGCTTACCCTCTGATGTATTAATCGCGTCTACGATGCATCTTAGCTGCTCAGTGCTATTGATAACTGGTATGAATCCATATTTTATAGATAACGAGATATTTTCTTTTGATTGGAGACCATGGAGTATGTATATGTTAACTTTATCAGCAGAATTAGCATGACCATCTAACGCTTGTTTTGCAGTCATTGCTTCCTCGAAGTTTGCAACCCAAAAATCTCTACAGCCTGCTTTGTATAACGCTGGCAGAATATTACATATTCCGAATCCGTATGCATCTGCTTTAAGTACAGCTGAGATTGTGCAGTGATCGGAGCAGAAGCGCTGCAGATTCTTGTAATTTTCTGCTAACTGCGTTAATGATATTATGATGTGTGTTTCATTTTGTGGAGCGACCATGATCTGGATATTGATCTACTACATAGATGCTATGTTGAATAAGGAATTAAAGATATCATTTTTGATTGCTATTGTCATTAAAGCAATGAGGATGCTATACCCTATAAAGGAGGCGATTTTCTGGATAATCTGTGGTACAGGGCGTCTTATAATGAACTCTATTATATAAAAGAATAGATGACCGCCATCAAGTAGGGGTATAGGCATGAGGTTTAATAATCCCAAATTAATTGAGATTACTACAACTGCAAAGAAAAATGAATATATACCAGATTGTAAGGCGTTACCGGAGTATTGCGCAATCTTTAGTGGTCCACCTATATCATTAAGTCCTGTACCATGCATAAATATTGCTTTTAGTCCGTTGAGTATCATGCATGAGAATTCATAAACAAACTTCGTACTATAGATTATGGAGTCTACCAGTCCTACGGATATTGCAATTCTGTCGCTAGATCCAATGTCATTGAGGGGCATTTTGTCAATGAGTTCATCTACATTAATGTTATCATTCTCAATGTCTTGCTGTATGCGCGCTATTTGTTCCACATGTTTACTTGTTTCGGGATGCTTTGTGATTTTTTGTAATATGATGTCGTTTCCGCCCATATCCATAGTAGTGACACTGCTTGTTATAGTGATGCCATGGAGGTATATTATACAAGCCAATATGATGACTGCTGATAAAAGATTTGCTATGGGTCCTGCTATCACTATGATCATCTTTTTCCATAAAGCCTTATGATAGAATGAGTGGTCATGTTTTATTGATTTACTCTTATCTGGTGTGTTAGAGGTATCAGTTTCGCCGTACATTTTTACATACCCGCCGAGAGGAATGCAGGCAATTTGCCACTTTGTGCCAAGCTTATCTACTCTGCTGAATATTACTTTACCAAAACCAATGGAGAATTTTTCTACTCTTACACCAAAGAGACGTGCAAAGTAAAAATGACCATACTCATGTATAAATACCACTATTGATATTAGTAGAGCGAAGGCTACTAAGTTATACAGAGCAGGTATATAATTCTCTAGCATATTTAATTGTAATAAATATTTTAAATTAATATGAAAGCAACAAAGAGCATACTAGCCCATTGTGAGTATAAAGTCTAGAAAATAGAGGGATCAATTATTAATAAACATTATACTTTAGTATAATAATGTGTCATTATAGTAGTAATTAAAAAATTAAGTGTATAAAATGATAGCCAATTTAAATATAGTAAATGCAGTACCAACATACTTTCAGTGATTTCCATATTATTACGCTAGATGGGCGTATTTTCATGTTATTTAAGAACAAATCTATTAAGAAGAATAGCAAGAGAATAAAGTATTATGAGGCTGCAGGTGTGGAATTTGGTAATATTAAGATAATACAGCGTAAGATTGCATATGAAATACTCAACGTGAACTTTAATGTAAGCGGGCAACAGGAGCGTTACATCAATATATATCATACGAATTACATCAATATTTATAATATTCAATATGATGGAAGTATTATCTTTATTCAGAGAAAAGAAATAGTGAATCATGGCAATAGTGTATTATCCTCGATTCGTTCGCACTACATGTTGGAGGAGGCTAATAGCGATGTAGATAATGCAATAGATTATGGGGATCTTGTGAATGTGGCGATGAGGGGGGTTGTGACGCATGCTTTACGGAGATTTGTCACTGGTAAGAGTGTGGGTCATTATTTCTATATTTCATTTAACACCATGTATGAAGGTGTGATTGTACCTCATTATATTATGAAGAAATATCCATATGAAATGACGGTAGTGATACAGTATCAATTTAAGGAGTTATATGTGAGTGATGAGTTAGTGGATGTGACACTGACCTTCAGTGGTAAAGATGAGAGAATAGTGATTCCTATTAATTCCATTATTGCATTTTTTGATCCTAGTACGAAATTTAAGCTCTATTTCCCATATAGTATCAACATTCGTGATATTGTAGATGAGTGAAGTATCATAAATTTATTAATTGACAATTATCAGATAGCGCTGTATTCATTTATGGTGAATGGTTGTTCGGTCTTTTACTACTTCTTGTTGCGGGTGTAGCTCAATGGTAGAGCCCTAGCCTTCCAAGCTAGTTATGTGGGTTCGATTCCCATCATCCGCTCCATTTTGTGTATTTGTGTTATTTAATTTTGCATTAGTTGGGTCAAATGACTACAATAATTGGTGTGATCAAGTCTATACCTAGTTATGCTACAGATGTTAGATCTGGTTTGAAGGAGGTCTTCTTGGAGAAGGAGAAGGTGCTTTCTATGCAGCAGTTGTATGGTATCTCATTGTCTGTATGCTACAGTTTGGAGTATGAGTTGCTGTTGAATGCTGTAAGGGCGAGTGCTAAGACATTCTTGGAAGAGATGGAGGTCAACCTATGTAAGCAGGCATCTGTGATGACACGGATGCATAGTATGTGTTGTCGTGTATCAGCCTGGAAGAGGGATGACGATGATATGAGTAAGGATTGCTGTATTACTGACTTATGCGCGATTCCATCGCAAGAGGATGAGTCGCAGGTGAATTTCTCTATGTATTGTTTTGCTAATGCAATATTGAATAATTGTCAGCATTCTATTAATGCATTTGCATCGCAACTGACGACCAAATACGGTGTTGGGAAGGAAACTATAAAGTATATAGCGAAAATTACATCGTTGCTCGCTGCGACTCAGTCCATGATGAAGATCGAGAGTATGAGGAGTTATGATTTTATACTAAGGGGCACGAATTTATAGCTGGCTCTGTATAAGCCTATAGCTACATCATATCCATCCAAGCGTTTTCTATATGTTTGTATACAGCATTGTTTACGATGATGATGAGGTCGAACCTGCATAGGTATGTTTCATATGCTCCAGCGTGTTGCGAGAGGAAGTATAAAGCCGCATCATGCAGCCTTGCCACTTGTTTACGTGGTACAATGTGCTCTATATCTGCTAGATCGTGGTGACTAGAGCGATATTTAATTTCGTTAAAGATTAGTGTGTTGTGCTTACTGTGTTTGGCAGTGCTGTGTGTGGGGCAGCTGGCGGTGATAGCGGGAGAGTTGTTGCTGTGCATGTGCTGGTGATTATGGTCGATGTTTTGATTGTGGGATAATCTTTCCCTTTTTATTTGGTCATCATTATCAGGATCATATGTAGATGAGATAATATCGATTTCACCATATTTTGTTTTAAAGCGATGTGAGATAATTAAATGTTTCTTGCATTGTATTAAATATTCAATAGCAGTTCTCTCTCCATCAATTCCTATATCATATGTATTACGTGTTGCGGTCATTGTAGAGAGGATGGAATATAGCAGGAATTCCTTATATCTATTGGGGTTGTTGCAATATATTCTTATTTACTTTTGTATCAAATTTATCATATAAATAATGCAGATAGGCCTGGTAGGGGATATTGGTGTATAATTTATTTAAGTAGGCTTGGTCCTTAATGTATATTTCATGGATCTGCTTATTATCGAGATAATCGATGGATTTAGATTCGATAAAGTAGCACAGGTCTATGTTTGGCGTGCACTCTACCTGGGATATTTCACCGACTC
>Ga0213833_1001502_pt1 | contig 16596 bp, 10 predicted proteins | sample SWATP21_FD_160575 | JGI IMG/M metagenome (GOLD analysis project Ga0213833, IMG submission 160575) | Coastal seawater microbial communities from Marineland, Florida, United States - SWA TP2 #1 | ecosystem: Environmental > Aquatic > Marine > Coastal | place: USA: Florida | collected 2016-08-14
GCGTGCGTAGCGTAGCGTAACCCTTCAACTGTCCGGTTGCGGATGTGTGCGGAGCAGGTTCCGAAGCAACAATTTCCGCGCCGCAAGCGGCCGCCGCAGACCCAGTCTTCGCTTCCCTGGAACCGTCGCAGACCCTATCCCTGCGTCAGTGGTGCGTTGTCTGTGGGTGACAGCAGTGTTCCGCTAGCAGTTCTGCATGACGGTAGTGTTGACGCCGGCGTTGTGCTTTTCTTGGTGGGTGACGTGGTGTCCTCCTGCTCTCGATACAGACCGTTTCCCGCGAAACCATGACGGCACTTTACACCAAGTTTCTGTGCACCATGCCTCCCGACAACTTGGCTTCGCATGTGGTTGTGTGTGGCCTGCCCGATAGCATCACAGATTTCCTGCAACCACTGCGCTCCCATGGCGGCCGCCACACCGATGTGCCTGTTGTGATCATTGCCCTCCGCAAGCCCACCATGCGCAACTTCTCTGGTGTGATGAACGCTCCCAACCTGTGCGTGCCGGTTCCCGTGCCGTTGGTTGTCGCAGTCCGTTTTGTTGTTGGTGGTCGTGGTGGTCGTGGTGGTCGTGGTGGCACGTCGAGGTGGCTTGTGCTGCCGCCCTGGTGCGTGCGTTCTGATGTTGGTGCCGCTGCCGCTGCCGCAGGTTCTTCGTGTTTGGCTCCGCTCGTGATCCAACCGCGCTGAAGTGCGCCCGGGCGACGGAGTCGTCTGTGGTGATTGTGTTGTCCAACCCGTCTCGAACGGACGCTGACATGCCGTTCGCCGAAGGCGACCTGATGATCGACGCTGACGCGATGACCACTTTGCGGTGCGACACAGCGCCTGCTGCTGCCTGCATGACCCTGTACCGTTGCCACGCGTGCTCACTGTAGTGTTGCGTGCGGTGTTTCCACGTTGGCTTGTTTTGGTGTGCCCCACGACACGACACGACACGACACGACACGACACGACACGGCATGACACGACACGCGAATTGTGCAGGTTCATGCAAGGCTCTACGGCACAGGACTCGCGTCCGCCACGCGTGATGGTGGAGCTACACCACCCGAACAACATCAAGTTTGTCGACTTCGAGAATGAGCTGGTGGAGGGAGATCGGTACGACGATACTCTTGACGCGGAGGACGGGCCGCTGGCCGAGTCATACCTTGGTTTCATGGAGCGGCCGTCATACATTGCCAGTGCGTAGTCGTGCTGTGCATGCTGTCGTGTCCGATGGAAGGGACTCACTGGGGCGGTTGGATGCTCGCAGGTCAAGTGTTTTCAACCCACACGCTGGCAAGCATCAGTGGTAGTTGCTTCCATGCACCTTTCCTGATGGATGTCCTTGATGCGTTCATGCGGGGACCCACACCCAAGGATTCCAAGACGAATGTGGTTTCTGGACGTTGGGATAACACAGAGGACACCATGCCCTGTGCAGCCGAACTTGAATCGGAACCCAGGTGGGTTGTCTGCTTTGTGCTCTCCGTTGTCCAACAAGTTCTGCACTCACAATGTGTTGATGTTATCTCAGCTACCTCCATGCGGTCCCGGTCCCACGGTTTGCCCACGGGCACTCGTTCTTGCAACACTTCAGCCTCCTGCTCCGGAAACACGTGCGTCTTGGGGTGGTTTGTGGTGTTTGCCATCGCTGTCCATCCAAGCTTGCTGACAACGATCATGGCAACTCGATTTTTCAGAACAAGCTGATCGTTGCGGTATTCAAGCTTGGTGACCGCCACCAGCACTCCTATTTAGTCACAAATCCCCCTTGTGGGTTAGTGCTTCACACCGGCGATGTTCTCCTCACGCTTGGTGCCGTGTCCACCGACCATGCTCACTGAGCCAGGCCTGCTCACTGAGCCAGGCCTGCTCACGTTTCGAGCCTTGCCTTGCCCGTTCATGCAACCGACCTTCCCTTTCTGACGCGTGCACGACATGTAGCATAGTGACAAGTGTGTTTGTCCCTTCCGTCTCCAGAGTTCTTGTGTGCGCTTCCTTGTTTGACTTAAGCGTTGAGAGCAGCCCTGCTTGTGTGTCTCCAACATTTGTGTGATTAAGATCAAGTCGCGTGTCTGAACTGATGCTGTTTGATGTTGCAGTGGTCGCATCGCACCTGTCCGTTCCGCCATGGACAACACTGTTGCCGCTCAGCTGGAGTCCTTGCGGAAGAAATGGGCACCGCACAGTAACAGCGCGGCCCCTGGCAAGACCAGCGACAGGAATGCTGCTGGTATGTCCCTAATGGACGAAGCGCAAGCACTGAGTGCTGACAGACTACGACTTGCCGAACGTTCGTTTGCACAGCACGTGTTGCGGACACGTTCTGGTGGTGATCTTGCTGCCCGCTCATTGTGTCTTTGAATAATTGCAGAGAAGACTGGCGATGAGAAGGAGGTGGAGGACAAGCTATCAAAGCTCTTAATCTGTCGCGAATGTGGGGGACTCGGGATGATCAACGAGTCGTACAACCACATGGTGATTCAGAAAACGTGTCGCACATGCGACGGCGAAGGGATTGTCCCACGCCCGGGCTATGCTGGGGCGGCTCAGTTACTTGAGGAAATCTCTCAAGGCAAGTCTGCCGCGTTGGCGAGTGCTCTAGACCCCGACAGTGTTGATGAGGCTGCTGTCCCTGATGACCTGCCACCTTTAGAAGACTGTTGATTTGTGCAACCCATGAAGACCCACATAGTTTCCGTTTTGTTCTCCGATTCCGTTGTTGATCTAACACTGCGTCAAAAAGGCAGTCACCGTGATGGGGCTGCCAAAGCTTGACTCGCACAGGCAGCGAACTAGGATGCCCAACGTGACACATCCGACGCTGGCTGTACTTGTCGCCTCCGCCAGAGGCCCAAGTATCGTTATGATGTGGAACAGCGTGGTTTGAGCGTCCGCTACATCATGTTTGAGGGTGACTCGGTTGTGCATGAAGTTGGCTGGACTGGCTCCCAGAAATGGGGTGAACGCGTCTTTGTGGTGGCGTGTCAACTTGTGACGAGTACACGGCAGTCTGACTGTTGCAGTCACCCATTCCTAACAGAACAAATCATTCCTCGCTTCATCACGCTGTCATCACTACTACCGACTCCCACGGCTTACGGGCGTATGGCCCCTTGTCGATACAGGTGAAGAGGCTAGCGACGACTTGGACACCTGACGGCGCACATCCGTCATTTCCACGCTCCCTATGGGGTTCATTGTCTCACATGAGACGCTGGTCCGGGAAGATCTGCGGGACATCTGGGCCACCACACGTCGCATGGAACCCGTTGATGAAGCCCGGCGTATCATGTCTCTCGTCCACTCCCGGGCGGCCGGGGCGACGCCTCCAAGCTTGGCACGGAACAGGAGGATGCTCGCGATCACCACCCAGGCAAAGGCGCCCACGATCAACACGCCTTGCACAGCACTCACGAAGTCCGCTGCGCCTGACAACCTCGCTGCCACTACACTCTGGCTGTTCGCCACCATTTCCGTGAGTGCCAGGAGCACCAGCCCAAACAGCATGGCGCTCTCCAACGCGTTGTAGCGCGAGTAGTCTTCATTGAAGGGGCGCAACGCTTGATGGAGGCTCAAGAAAAATATCATAACCAGCGCAATTGCCGTCGTCCGCCCAAGAGGATACTGCATCAGAACCGCCTCCACCACAACAGCAATGGCACGCCGCACGATGTGGAATGGCATGAACAAGAACAAATGGGCTTTGTACGTGGCGTACAGTAGACCATACTGCCGCAAGTACCGAGGTGATTGGAGCAACGTCAGGTTCCGACTTGCCAGTCTCCGGCTTCGCACCCACAACAAAGCAGACATACCGAACGGCATTCCAAACACCCACAGGACCAAGATAAGAATGCCAATGATCATTCCCATTTGTTGTGGTGCGTCGCCACACACCACTGACGGTTGAGCCACCAAGTAGCTCTTTCCAGTAGCTTTGACATGCACACAGTGCAAGAGGCGCACAGCCGTGTCACAAAACAGGCTGTAGAATGTGAGCACCCAGCGTAAAGTGGCCAGCTTGTATCGTGGCACGCTCCACTTCCATGCCCAATGCCCCCAGCAGTCCCGCCGCTTGCGGCAACAGCGATTGTACAGGGCGTAGTGCATTCCGCACAGGATCACCAGGGACAGTAGCGCCACGGCTGGCATGGCTAGATCAAACAGAATGCCTTGCAGTGCAGGGAAGGGTGCAAAACAGGTTTTATCATCCGCCATGTCCATCAGCTTGTCCCATGAGGTGACATCCACTCCAATGGCTGCAAGCGTGTTCGCAACCGCTTCCACCTTTCCGGAAGGCATGATGATGCCCGTCATTTGAAAGCCAAACGTGAGCAACAGAAAAAAAGGATCACTGCGCGTGGTTGTAAACGCAATCGTTCCCAGAGTGAAGAAGAACAAACCAAAACCAAACATGAGCAGCAAGGGCCAGTTCGGCCCCTCACACTTCACGCATGACGCGGCCACCGGCACGGTGCCGTTCGCACATTGTCCACACAAGACACCAGTGCGATTCGCGCGACACCATGTGCCAGGGTCAGAGAGACTGCATTGGCCCTTTCGACAGCAAAAACCTGGCCGGCAGCGCAAGACTTGCAACTGGTCGTTGCTCGCAATTGTGTCTGGCATCGTGGCGTAGTGTTGTGCCTTGACTCGGACATCATTGCCACCAAAACAAAGGAGAGCGTTGGGGCAGGGGGCGCACGTACTTCCTGGCACAAGGTTGTAGAAATTGGCATCACACCTGCGACACTGAACGTCGTCGACAGAGCCGCTTGACACCGTACGGGCTTCTGTTCCTTTGGGGCACGACGATATCACATTTGAGACATTGAGAGGTCGGGGAAATCCAGAGCGCAGCGGCGTGGATTCAACTTGAAACCAACACTGTGATCCTGGTGACGCAGACAGCGCAAATCCCTCAATGTGGGTGAATTCAGAGTGACTTGCAGGAACAAGAGCTGGGTACTTCGCCGAACACTTCGCCAAGACCGGGACACGGACTCGAAACCTTTCAAGCAACTCCTTCGCGCGCACAGTGTTGTTGAAAACGTCAACAGCACGCACAGTCAGCGAGAACAACTCGCCTGGATAGTGAGTGCTGTCAAGTTGATCACCAAGAATTCGATGCGGAAGAGATGCCCACCCCGTCGCTATGGACGTGGAGTTGCTTGCAGTGTCGTTCCTGTGCCTCCAACTGCAGTCCACGCATGTTGGACGTCGAGGCTCAAAGTCCTGGAGTCCGTCAGCCCAGGAAAGGAAGACACCATCGCCAGCCACCCCAGCAACGTTTTCCCACGCAGTAATGCCGCGGAGTGTTGCCATATCAGACCCGCCGGTTCCTGCTTGTTCCACGTACAAGCCCCCACCAGTTTCGCGTGCGGTGTTGTGAGCCAAGTCCAATGTGGACACAACGGCGTTCCCCACGATTGTTGCACCAGCACCATGGCGAGCACCGTTGTGTGTCATCACCACGCTTGTCATCAGCATCCCGCTGGACTCCGAGAACACGCCGCCACCATAGTATGCAGCTGTGTTGCGCACGATTCGAACATTCGATAGCGTTGCGTTCGTGCCGATCCAAGCACCGCCACCATGCGCTGCTGCGTTGCTGGTCAAATTGCACTGATCCATGCGAGCGCTCTTGACTTGTGTGAGCGCAACACCACCACCAACATCAGCCTCGTTGCTCTCCATGGAGCACCCAACAATGTGGACAAGTGCCGCCCCGCTGTTGATCGACACCGCACCACCACGACCGGCAGCGGTATTGTGAAGGAACAAGCACCCAGCCAAGTCGATGGCAGTACCGGTCTGGGCGGCAACGATGTGGTGGTGGGTACTGGCACCAACGTGCACACCACCACCGTCGTCAAGAGCGGTGTTATTCTCAAAGGTGGAGTCGGAAAAACGCATCGGGGAGCTCATTGAGGCAAGGGCCGCACCCCCAGTCCCGTTTGCCCGGTTGCTGGTGAAGTGACACGCGCGTAGAGACCAAGCCGCGCCGCTGGATGACGACAAGGCGCCGCCCACGCCTGCACTGTTGTGTGCAAACTCACAGTTTGTGTTCCCAACAGATCCCATGACGGAGGCAGCGATGCCTCCCCCTGACAGCTTTGCCACGTTGCCAACAACAGCAGTGAAATCGAACGTTGCGTGGCTGTTGCCGGCAACAGACACGCCACCCCCCGTGGCAGCGCGGTTGCGTGTGATTCGGGAGTTCGATACAGCCAGCGTGGCTGTGCCGGTCACGCTGAACCCGCCACCGGCTGCGGCGCAGCGGTTGTCCATCACGCTGCTGCTGCCAGTTAGAGACACGTTCCCACGGGACGAGATGGCGACACCACCAGCCGTGGACGCGGCGGTGTTGCGCGCAATAGTGCAGTTGTGCAGCACCACCTGTGCGTCGTCACCAACGTACACGCCACCCCCAATGACTCCTGCCGAGTTGTCTGCCACAGTGCAAGTGCCCAAGAAGTCACATCCGCCGAACCCAAACGCCGCGTAGCCCCCGCCATAGGGTGCGGAGCTGTTGCGAAGCGTTACGTTTTCGAACGACGCGTGACTGTTGCTGCACAGCAGCGCTCCTCCCTTGTCGGTAGCCACTCCCTCCACCACTTCCACGTTACTCAGACGAGACTGAGCGACCACATTTTCCAAGGCCATGCACCCTCCAGCTGTTGATGAGCCAGACGCAGCGACAACGTTGCTGGCAAGCACCTTGGCGTCGTTAATCGCAATGCACCCGCCAGTTGTCCCGAGGCAATGACGTGTGTGCACGTCCTTCATCTCAACCTTTGTGGCCTTGTCGACCCAAATACATCCACCTTTGCCTGCACACAGAGTGTGAGAATCATGAAACATGCGACAACTCGAGTCGAGTTGCTCGACAGGGCACAACCAAACACCAGCACCGACACTCACCGCCGGGAGCACGGCATTTCTCCAGGCTAATGTTGGACAGGCGCATCTCCTTTTCGGTGCCCAGATGAAGCGCCCCTCCCCCTCGTGGGGCAGACGTGTTGAAGGCCCACATATCTTGAATGGTAACAAGGTGAATCGAGGTTCCCTGGATGTCCACCGCGCCGCCCGTGCCGGATGCACTGGCCGTGTCAACGCGGATGTTCGCCATGTGAACACTTGCTACCATGGTGGGATCAGTGATCAGAATAGCTCCTCCGTTCCCATCCCTTGCGTGCGCTCGTGATATGGTTACATTGGTCATTGACAGTTTCTTGGCCTGAAGCTGCAGCGCACCACCACCGCCACTGCTTTGAACGTCTTGAAAGTGGGCCTCGGATATCGTGAGTTCGACAGTCGCTGTAACCATGACGTTCGAACTTGCCTGGCTCACCGAGATAGCCGTCAAAGTGACAGACTGTGCTTCTATGTTCAAGCAGCTGCCAGAGCGATTGCACGCCATGTCCTCAACAGCAACGTTGCTCAGATCGGCCTGAAGGGCGTGGTCAGCGTTGATAATGGTGAGGCCACGGATGCGCAAGCTTACGAACTGGGAGGCAGTTAGCCACGGCTGCCCCCCGCAGTCGATAATGGTAAGGGACGAGCCAGCTCCTTGAATGTCAAGGCTGGCGAAAAGTTCCTCAGGTGACCAGCTGCACGCATCTGGCGTGTAGGTCCCAGCCAGGAACCTGACGTCTCCCCCGCCACTTGGGAGGACGGCCGACGCGTTGCTCGGGCTGACCACGATCCACCCGTGAGCGCACACAACCAAGAACAGCACTGCAAACACAGCTCCAAGTCCTTGCATTGTGCAAGGTGGAAGGTGGGCTCTCACTGGGAGAGTACAGAGCACACGGTACTGCCGCACACCGCTGGCGCCGCGGCCCGGCACCAACACCAGCACCACCAGCAGCAGCATCGATCTTGATGATGTGGAAAAGTGCCTTCACGTGTTTTCCACGTCACAAAAATAGCACGCCTCCACATTGGTGGGTTCACGACAGCGCGCACCGCGAAACGTGCCTTGCGGTGTCTCGCAGACACGGCTGAAGCTGCGCGACGGATTCCATGCCACCCCCCATGGAACGCGTATCAACGCCTGTTGTTGTCGAGAACTGGGATGGTTCGGCTGCAGAGCGCAAGCGGAAAGAAAGGGCGTCGCTATGGAGAGGTGTCGGCTCGTCTTTTCGGGCGCACACCAACCCCATGTTCTCTACGGCGTCTACGCCGGAGTCTCCAGGCCGCCCTAGACGCTCCCCCAGCCAGGAGTCACTCGACTCCACACTATGCGCAGCGGTGGGGTCGAAGGAGGGTTCCAGTCCCCCGGCGGCACGAGGGAGGTGGAGAACATGGCGGCCGCTCTTCGTGGTGCTGGCGCTATGCGCCGGCGCGGTGGCTGTGGCGGTTGCAGTGTTCTGGTTGCGTGGGGTCTCCAGCGTGCGGGTTCATCTGCCAGACCGAGCCAAGCTGGATTGTGTTGCGGTTGACCGACACCAAGCGGCCGAAGCGCCGCCGCTTGTGTCGGCGTGGGTGTTCAAAGATGTCGCCAGCAATGGCTCCATTGTCGTTCGCGGTCGTGCCAACATGAGCGCCACGGCACACACAAAACGCCAAATTCTGACGATCTTTGATGGTCACGCTTGGGTGCAAGAGTATGGGTCAATCCTCAACGACGAGGACGATGATGGTGACGCAACCGCCAGTGAACTCATGTTGTGGGGTGTCCCGAGGTGTGCTGCTGCTGGACGCCTGCCTCTGGCAACGGAGCTGCAGGAATTGATGTCGAGCTTGGCGTTGGCAGATGTGTCGACAACTTCTGACGCCGAAACTCAGTTTGGTTGGACGTGTTCGCCCGGAGAAACTGCGTTGCTTGTCAACTCTGGCAAGAAACCAGCCCTGGTGTGTGTGGACGCTGAATGGGTCCATGTGGACGTCGTGACGCGCGACTTCCATGCTTCTTGCGCCGTGGACACGAGTGCAACGCTGTCTTCCATTGAGGCCGTTGATCCAGCACCACCCTCGCTGGACTGCGGCTCCAGCCCGTTACATGGGCGCCAATTGGCTGAGATTGCAATGCCCTGCACCCTTGCGTCAGCTCTTGACGAGTTGCATTTGACTGAGGAGCATTTGCTACGAGCCGGCAAGAGCTGGGATCAGCTGGAGAAGATCATGGGTGGCAATTGGGAGACGACGCGGTCCAAGATTGAATCCACTGGTGCGGCGCTACGTCGCGGATCAGACAAAGCGCTCAAAGATGTTCCATGCGACCACAAGAAAGTTCGGAAGCAGCTGTGGGGCGCTGTCCTGAACCCGTATTGGTCTGGCTCATCAACCGTGGCTGATCTGGCTAGCAAGGATTCATGGGATGATGTGCAGCTCTCTTTGGGAGACAGCAGCTTTGCTAGTTTCGTGGCCATGTCTGTCAAAGGAGGTGCCGGCCCCCGCCAAGGGAGCAGCTCCTCATTGCAGGATATGCGGTTGGAGGATTTGTTCTTTTGGATGAACCTTTGGGAGGACTCCAAGTTGAAACAGTGGCTGGACTTCGAGGGCAAAACTGTTGTGGATCTGCTGGGCATGAGCCGCAGTGACGTGGCTACGCTCAGCACGCATCTTGGTGCTAGTTCTCTTGTCAGCACCTTGTCCGGTGTTCCCGCAACCTTGACGCAAGACTTGCGAGAGTTGTGGACAAATGATCGAACCGCTGGCAAGCATGTGGCGGACTCATGGCTACGGTGGCGCATTGTGAGCGAAATTACGGCGAGCTCAACTGTCGCATTTGTGGAATTCGTGGACCAGCCGTTCAAAACGAAGTTCCGCGATGCTAATCTCGCTGCCCATGCAAGCAACTCAACCGCCTTCGACATGTTCTCGGCTGCGATGGAGACCTACGGTCTCAAGGACCAAAAGATGGGGAAGTTGTTTCGCCGCTCGAAGCTTCCGAGCATGTGGCCCTTGGCACACACTCGCACCAAGTTGAGCAGCCTGGGCATGGACCCTGTTTCAGTCGCCGGCGCATCGGAGTGGGGAGACCTGTCTGTGTCTGCTCTTGAGAGTCTAGACGGTTACCTGAACGCGAAGGGGTTTGAGCGCGAGCCTGACAACGGTGTGAAGCTCAAAAACTTGCCGCAGCGAATGTGTCTCACTCACCTCGCAAGTGACAAGTGGTCCAACAACATCAACGACAACACAGCAAAGCCACCCGCTCTTCTGCCGAAAGATTTCACCGACGCCTCTGACTGGCCCAACAAGTTCGAGCGCACGGGGCTCAATGGGTTGCTCCCACAGGTTAAACACTACGCGGAAGACCACACCAGGAGTGGGGACGCTGGGAGTTTTCACGAAGTGAAGGACCTCCTGCGCAGTTGGCTGGTGATTGATGAAGTGACCGGTGAAAAGGTTGTCAAGCACATGGACAGCAACTGGGACTCGATGAAAACGGACCACCGCACCGAGTTCGATGCTGTTGTAGCCAAATTGGCTGAGCACGGGGCGGAACCGGAGCTGAACCACGACGGCATCTACCCTGTTTCTCTGATCCAGAAGCTCAACGCGCATTGTGGAACATCCTCAAGTCGCCGTCGTTTGAACAGCCCAACGAGGGCGCGGGTGCTGCAACCTGTCGTCAACATCACCAACCTGAAGGTGACCCCCAATGCTTTGGACATCCCGCGCCGCCGCCGCCATGGGTTCGATTCAAAGGCGTCTTCCAAGGTGCGAGGCAGCGCTTGCTTGACATTGACGATGTCAGGAGGCACCACCCCCGCTGGAGACGGCGCATGTGCCTCTCATACTGTGGTGCAGCTTGTCACCGCTGCGACCGCAGGACTTGCACCTCTGAGTGCGCTGCCCGCGCATCCGTTTGATGAAACCATGGTCAACGCTGCCACATCGTACAGCTACTTGTACGGGTCCGGCGGTGATGCCAATGATCCCAGCCGTGTCGTGAAAGCAGCCGTGTTGCACCGTGTCTGTGCAGCGGTGGACAGTTTGGCGTACACTGGCGCCCGCAACGCCCCGCCGTTGCTCGTGTTTGCGCATGGCGTGGCAAATGTGTGGCTCGCAGAGGCCCTGCGTCTGAATGCCTGCTCGCTTGGTGAGGGTGGCGTCTGGATGGAGATGCAGCCGGCTGGGGCCAACGGGCTGCGCGATGTGGCGGCGTGGGGCGAGTCATGGTGTGATTCAATGGACGGTGCCATGCTCACCACCGCAGATGAGGTTGGTTTGAACACGCTGGGCCGTTTTTGTGGATTGATTCCAGCTGAGTACCCGGCAATAGCACGGGCCACCCCCCGCCAAGTGTGGTTGGACTTGATGTCGGTACGTGTTCTGTCATGAAGCAGGATTCATGATGCGACGTGCTTGTTGCAATTGCGCACACTTCTCATGTGTGGTGATGTTGCACAGGCACAGCAATTTGTTCCAGACTCCTTGGGCAGGTTCATTCGAGAGCGCGTCAACGCCTCAATTTGCTCCACGAATCCCGACCCCACGTCCGGGGTGACACCCGACACCAACTTTGACGTGGGGATGCAAGCCCCCGAGTCAACGGCGCCAGCGACGTCCCCCACTTGGTCGTGGTGCTGGGCCGGGCGAGCTGAGTTGGAAGCACACGGGTATGACTGGTCAGCTCGGCTGGAAGACAGGTGCGCTACGCTGTGTGGCATGCTGTGCTTTGACGTGCGCAGCAAGTGTCCGCATGTTGAGTGTGCTTTGACCTCGTGTTTTATGATGGTGGCGGCACAGGAGCAAGTTTTTCCACGCCAACGTCACGTTCTTTGACCTGACGTGTCCACATGGAGCTCCCTGGTGGAGTAGCCAGGGCAATGGGTGCACATGGATGAGCAAAATGATCAACATCTTCACGTCGTCGCGTTCTGAAGGTGTGAGGAGCTAGTTCGATTTGTGCCGAGCATTTCGGCCTGTCACGTCACGTGCGTTGTAAAGTCGAGCCCTTGATACACCAGGGCGCCATACGACACAGCAGGCGTTTTTCTTTGTTTTCGTGATACGGTGGTTTCCTTTTGTGATACAGCAGATGTCCCTGTCATGAACAGGTGTTATTTTCGTCGTTCTGCAAGCGCATTGGCGTTTGTGCTTTCGTGGGTGTTTTGCGCTCCCGTTGATTCAATGGTGAAGTACATACGAAGTGTTGATTTCGAAGAGCCCGTTGATTGTTCGTGGTGCCAAGCGGTGTATGTTCTCCACGTTCCTGCATCAATAGCCAGTGTAGCCAGCCACACAACACCCAAAACCAAAACGGCCATGGCGCTCAGAGAGGGCGGGGTTGCGGGGCTCATGCGAAAGTTGATGTGCGTGTATTTGTCACCCATTTTGACCGTGGCATGCTCCAGTCGCCGGTCACGCGTGGCACGCATTGCACGTGCTGACAGCCAGTGGAAGGGCGAGTGTGCGAGCAGTGCCGGTGGTTTTGAGGACCACTGCGCGCTGTGGCATCATCCGTCGCGACAGTGAGCTTGGGTCGTCCTCGTTTCGGCGTTGAGGTGTGCCACATCCGCACCACCGGTACCGAGCACAGCAACTGTCGCCGTATCTGGCCACCACAGCCAAGATGTCGCGGCATGCGCCGCCCCACAGACATGGTGGAGGTGGAGCAACCCGTGACTGGCAGTCTTCCGTCGACAACCTTTTGAATGGCGCCGAGTCCATGCTGTCACGCCCGCCGTCCGCCGCCAGCGACCGCGGACGGACTCCAGCTTACATGCCGCCACCCACACCACGCCGCCACGTGCACGCCGTCGAGGACACCACTGTGCGCTCCCCCCCCGGCATTCGATCAGTCACACCACTTGGTATGAGCGCCTTGGGCGGGGGTGGAGGCGCCGGTGGGGGCGTGCGGGACGATCCGCCAGACGGCCTGGCCCACAGCCATGTCTCTCTTGGGTCACCCTACCGGTACCGGATGCCCCACTATGATGACGATGCGGCACCCCCAATGTACGACGATGGCCGCCGGGGTGCTCCACCACGAGGCCTTGGTGGCCGCGGGGGCGCACCCCCACGGCACGGCTCTGAACCAGCGGCTGCTCGCGACGCGTGGGCGCCGGTGAGCCGACCACCACGCGGGCAGGACGATGCCGTCCGGCGGAACGGGCATGGTAATAACAGCCGCTTTGGGTCGGCGTTTGGCTCGTCTTCCAGCCTGGACCCTGTTGTCATTGACGACCTGCAACGCCGGTGCGTGATGGGCAGCAGTGTGCGCGGCTTGCGGTGTTGTGTGTGTGTGTGTGTGTGTGTGTGTGTGTGTGTGTGTGTGTGTGTGTGTGTGTGTGTGTGTGTGGTGTTGCTTGTAGTCGGGAGGTGGTTTGGCTTGCGTGGGGGGCGGAGTGGGCATGCACGCGTGGTGCACTGACGGAGCCATGGTCCCGCCCGCCGTTGGTTCCTGGATGACACTCAAGCACCTACACCTAACGCCGTGTGTTGCGTTGCTGTTTGCAGGGTGAACCACGAGGTTCAGACCCGCATCGGGCCTGTGGAACGGGACGCGAAAACCACGGCGCGCGTCACGTCCCAACTCCAACGCGATTGGGCCGATTTGCAGGACCAGTTGCGCCGCAACGCGGATAGTGTTAATGCCCTGCAAGCGTCTGTGCGCCAGGCCGCTGACGATGGCGCGCAGGTGCAGTCCACCGTGCGGCAGCTGGGGCAGGAGACGCGGGACACCGAGGCTTGGGTGCGTGACGTGAACGGCCGACTGCAGGCGCTGCAGTTGGAGACCAAGGCAGCCACCGACCAGCTGGGCGCCGTGCAGCGCAACGTGGAGGCCCTGACAGGTCGCGCAGAGCTGGACAGCGTGGCGCAAGCTGCAGTGGCGCCCCTCCGCCGCAGCGCGGAGCAAGCCGCCGTGGCGGAGGTGCAGCGCGTGGGTGACAAGCTCGAGGCAGACGTGCGGCGTGTCGCGGACACGCAGGTGGCGGTGGTGGCCGAGGCCACACGTGCTCAAGAAGGCAGGGTGGATCGGGCGTGCGCGCGCGCCGGTGAGCTGGAGCGCGCCGTGCATGCCGCGAAGCAGTCACACACGACGGCCGTGGAGGCAGCGGCGGCGACCCGCGACCAGGTGTCGGCGCTGTCCGGTCGGGTGGCGGAGCTGGAGGAGGAGGCGGCCAACCGGGGTCGGGGGTGGCGGGCGGAGCACGACGCCGCCCGGCGCGCCGTGCAGGAGCTGCCCGAGTTGAGGAAGCAGGTGCGGGATCAGGACGCGGCCCGCACCGCGGCGTGGGAGCGCAGCATGGCAGAGCTGCAAGACGCCGTGCGGCGTGCGAAGCACGAGCGGCAGCAGCTGGCCGCGGCCAAGGCGCGGGTGGATGCCAAGGAGGCGGAGGTGCTGGAGCGTCAACATGCCGCGGAGCGCGCCGCCCACACCAAGGCGCGCGAGCAGGACGAGCAGCGGTTCCAGCTGCAGGAGCAACGCCAGGAGGTGCGGCGGTTGAAGGCGCAGCTGCAGGCGCAGGAGACAGAAAACGCCGCCGCCGCGACAAACCTGGCGCGCGAGCAGGCGCGCGCCGTGGACCGTGCTCGTGAGGCCGAGGCGGCGACAGAGGCGGCCCGCAAGGACGCCGCAGCGGCGCGGGTGGCAGCGGCAGAGGCCGACGCGGCACGGCGTGAGGCGGAGGCGCTGCGGCGGGAGTGTGAGCGGCGGGACGCGGCACAGCAGGTGGCGGCGGACGACCTGGCAACCTCGGCGGCGGTGCTGGAGGCCAAGCACCTCGAGGCCGCGGACCGGCTGGCGGCGGCGGACCGGCTGGCGCGGGAGTTGGCCACGCGCCAGCGGGACGTCGCACAGCTGGAGGACACCCTGGCGGATGCCAAGGCGGCGTTGAGTGCCACTGCCGCTGCCCCCGGGTGGCCCCAGCGCCAGCGGGACGAGCGAGCGGAGGTGGACGCGGCGCTGGCCGCCACCGCGACGCAGGTCAAGGACATGTCGGAGCAGCTGCTGGAGCTGGAGGCCAAGTCCCGTCGGCAGGGCGAGGAGCTGCGCGCCGCGCGTGAGGCCGCGGCGTCCTCACGCCGCGTCGCGGACGCCGCCACCCAGGCGCGAAAGGAGGCGGAGGAGGAGCTGCTGCGCGTGCAGCGGGAGCGAGACGCGGCGCAGTCGGCGCAGCGGCAGTCCGCCGCCAGCCTGGCGGGCACGCAGCAGGACTTGGACGAGACGAAGCGGGCGCTGGCGCACGAGCGCGCCGGCGCGCGCCGATCGGAGGCGCAGCTGGAGGAACTGCGGCCGGTGGCGGAGGACGATGCACGGGCGCGGCAGGCGTTGCGCGCGGCGCGGGTTGCCGCACGGGATGCGCAGGCGCGGGCAGAGGACGCGGAGGATGAGGTGGCGTTGCTGCGGCGCGCCGTGCGGGAGCTCAAACAGCGCCTGGCCGCGGCGCGGAAGGAGTACGTGCTGCCACCGGAGGACGACGGCGCGGATGAGGTGGCGGCGGGGGGTCAGGGTAGGGGAAAGGGCCACGGGCGCGCGTCCGCGGTGGCTGACGAAAAAGAAGAAGAAGAAGAAGAAGAAGACGACGAAGAAGAGGAGGGAGCAAAGGTGGCGGGCGAGGAGGCACCGCACATGGACGCCGCCACCCAGGCGAGGCTGTTGGAGGAGCTTCACAACCTGCGCACCGCGCTGATGACCGCCGCGCGCGAGCAACAAGCGGCGGCAGCAACCCGCGACGACCTCATGGCACGACTGGCGACGGCAGAGGGCGCTCGTGACCGGGCAGAACAGCTGGCGCAAGCCGCGGAGGAGGAGGCTGCACAGAAACGGCGCCAGGTGCTGGACGGCGAAGGCGTCGCTGCGCGGCTGCGCAACGACCTGGGCATTGCCCAAGACCGTGCTGCTGCGTTGGACGCCGCGCTTGCCGCGGCTCGTGAGGACGCCAGCACAGCCCGGACCCGGGCGGCGCAGGCGGAGGCGGATGGTGACGCGGCGACTCGCAAGGCGCGCAACGCGGAAGCCGAGGCGTCGGATCTGTCAGCGCGGCTGCAGCGGGCGGAGGACCGCATGCGTACCAGCGACAACGCGGCCCGTGCCGCGAGTGTGGCGGCACAACAGGCCGAGGCACGCGCCGCGGATGCCGCACAGCGTGAACGCACCGCTGCTGCCGCCCTCGCGGACGCGCAACGCGTGGTGGCGGACCAGCGTGCGGCCGCGAAGGAAGCCGCGCAAGCTGCGAAGGACGTCGCGGCGGACGTTGCGCGTGCCGGGGCTGCCGCACGCCAAGCTGCGGAGGCGCGGCTTGCGCAGGAGACACAGGCGCTGCAACAGGCGCGGCATGAGCTTGCTGAGGCCGCCGCAGCTCGAGATGCTGCTGTGGCAGGTGCGGACGCGGCCACGCGCCGTGCTGAGGCGGCAGAAGAGGAGGCGCGTGCGGCACGGCGAGATGCGTCTCAAGCAGCTGCCGATCGTGAGGAGGCGGTACGTTTGTGGGTGGTGTGGTGGTGTGCCAGGGAGGGGGTGTGATGTCTGGCCGTTGCCACGTTGTGATTGGGCGAGTTGGTTGCACAGCGCCTCACTGTGTGTGTGGTTTTTTTTTGTTTGCCACTGCGTTGTGCGTGGTACGCCTCCCCGTTTCCCACATCTTCACATTTTCCACACACATACACCGACACGCACACGCACACGCACACACACACCCCC
>Ga0213833_1001503_pt1 | contig 16591 bp, 8 predicted proteins | sample SWATP21_FD_160575 | JGI IMG/M metagenome (GOLD analysis project Ga0213833, IMG submission 160575) | Coastal seawater microbial communities from Marineland, Florida, United States - SWA TP2 #1 | ecosystem: Environmental > Aquatic > Marine > Coastal | place: USA: Florida | collected 2016-08-14
TCTCTCCTCCCACAGCTAAGAAAACCGGCGGATTGTTAACTGATGATGCTAACAAGAACATGAACGTGTTCGAAGCTGTGCTGCACTGGAAAGCGGATGAAAGCGTTGTTCAAACAGTGTGGGACAGTCCCGAAGTTGGTGAGTTCGTGAAGGATTGGCCTGCATGAGCTAGTGCATGAGCTTGAATCCGTTGGCTCGGTTTGCGGCGCCATAGCACGCACTGCCTGTTGGTCTACGTGTAGTGTGTGGTGGCGGAAACACCGGGTCGATGGCAACTCGTGCAATGTCATCTACCATTCGCTTCAACAACTCGTGCAACAAGCACAAATCACACACCAGTGCGCACACACATGAATCACGAGGCACGACACAGCAACGGGAGATGCATGGCCCAATAGGCACAGGAATACGGAGGTGCGCAATTCACGGGTTGGTATTCACTTCGATTAACCAGGGGCGCAGGTCATCGTCAATCTGTGGCCAGCCAAGCCCCAGCACCGCGTCAACATGTTCATCACACGGTGGGTACAGGCGCTTGTGACAACTCCGCGCTCTGCGAATGTGGATCCGGGCGCTCACAGCAACTATGGATAGGGCTCACCCGCTCATGCACACGTAATGCTGGTGCTGGCATTGGTGTGGTATCAATACACATAACGAAATATGAAGTCACGGCGAAAAAGAGAAAGCACTGCGTCGGGTCTAGACACTAAACAAGTGAAACACCACCAACATATGGTACGGAGCTGGTGGGCACCAATGGCTCCGAATTTGGTTGTTCAGACACACTACAAGTGGGTGGCGCTGCACCGTCGTCCTTTGGGCCACTTGGCTCCTCGGCTCCCACAGGCACAGGATGCTCTGGGTGCAGTTGCTGCAGCAAGACGAACACCGTGTTGGCGTCGGCGGTGGCGAGCTTGTCAAATGAAATCACACTGGTGATGTTGGCAGAGTTCACAAACTGGATGGTTGAGAACTTGATCTTGTTGCCAGTCCTCTCCACGAACCCCACCGCGTGGAATCCATGAGACTTGACCCCTGCGGCTGCGCCGTTTAGATCGCCCCGAGTCAGGTTGGCAGTGACGATCATCACGTGCCGGTTCGTCACCACGTAAGTCTTCAACATCACTTTTCGCTTGATGTAAGAAGAAAGCAGTATCGAGGAACCAACCAGGCCGAAGCTGCCGACAAAGTAGATAGGGTAGAAGAATCCGAACTCCCACGACACGTCAACCTCCAGTGGCAATCCGATCCCAAGCCACACGATCGTCGGGGTCATCATCGGGACAAACATCATCAACGCAGCAATAGCCCGGGGCAAGGAAGACTCGTCGGCACACGTCGGAGCCGTAGCAGTGCCTTGCCACAACACCCGATCACCCTCCGGCACATGTTGGCGGACGGCGTCCGGCAACCACCCGCCAGCTTGCTGTGGCATACGGTTCTGGGAACGACTCCGCACGTACGAGTACACAAGGATAGCCTCCAGCAAAAACGTGATACAACACATGATGACCACGGTCGGCACCGTGCCTCCGCCGTAAGCGATGGAGCATGTGGTTGCGCCTGACTCCACAAAGCGGTCGCGTAGAGACTGTTTCTGGGAGTCGGTTAGGCCGGAATCCGACAGCAATTGAACACCGCTGCTGGTCCACAACGACGTGATACTGTTGGTTGTAGAGTTTGCCAGGGAGGAAGAAGCTTCCACACAGACTCCAGACGACGGGATCCACGCACATCCCGTGTGGCACGTGTCAGACACTTCGTAGTCGAACGTCGAGCACGCACACGAAATGCAACTGGTGTAGAGGGAGCATACTCCCGCTGCGGTCACCTGGTACGCGGACGCAAACACTACCACGATGGATAGCCATGAAAGAAGAGATTTAGTGCCTGCCATGTGGGTTGTGAGCTGGAGAAGGGAGTGGGGTTCGACCACCACCTTCGGAAGATTTCACAGAAAGTGCTGCGGTGTGAGAAAATGGGTAATTTCGTCAAGATTCGGCTCGGCTGTCTCTTCTTCAACCCACAGCCACCATGTACAGACTTCTAGTGTAACACCACATCAGCATCCATTGATCGACAGTGTCGAATGGCGTACAGCAGTCGCTCTCGAAGAATCTCGCTTGATGTGTAGCGCGGGAGGACCAGTGTGAAGAAACATGTGTGAGAGGAAGGAAGTTCATCGTCTGGATCACGGGAAATATCCTCTGCATGCGTGGTGCCCTGAGAAGTCATACCGGTACCAAGACACAAACACGCCCACAGATGGCTCGGGGTGAGAATGTGTAAACACTAACACAGGTAAAGGGACACCCAACGAACCTCAATCTTGAAGGGAATCGGGAATTCCGCGGCAGTCAGCGGCAGCTGAGACCGGCCCCATACAAACTGCAAAAACAGTGCCTGCTCGGGGACAGATAGCGCGCCCAGCTCCTTCCAAAGCCAAAGCACTTGTGGCGACGACGGATACATGCCCGAGCCGAACACAGTACACTTGCGGAGAAGGACGACATCAAAACCCTGCTTGCCCGACACCTGGATGGAACAGTCAAAAGGCCGCCACCAGTGCCACACACCCGGGGGAAGTCCTTCCGCAACCGCGTTGGTAAACACTGCGGCAGAACATTGTCGCAAAAGTGATCCCAGGCAGTGCTCCACATCAGCCGGCGTGCCGCAGTCGTCCACATTGACAGGGGCTTGGGACAAAAGCGCCAATGTGGGCGGGAACCACATGTCAGGGGCAATGGGCGGGGCGGGAGACACACTGTGGCGGGTGCCAGTGCAGAGCATGCGGTGGATGTCCTGCCACAAGCATGGCGCAAGTCGCAGTGGCAACAACAGGCTGTTGCGAACAGCCACAGCAACAAGACGACCCAAGCTGTGGAATGCGTCAGAGTTCCACGAGTGGCGCATCCCACGCGGGGCGTTCGGCATGGCCCATGATCGGGCCGCAGGGTTGGCGCTGAAGACAACGGTGGTGTCCGTAAACCGCTGCAAAGGCGCCGGGGGAAGAGCACGTGTTGACTGCGCTTGCCCACTAGAATCGCTATCGCTACCATGTGTAGCGACCCTGTCACCTCCCACAGCCCCTGCACTCGCACCCGCACCCGCACCCGCACCCGCACCCGCACCAGCCCCAGCACCTGTCGCAGCCCGTGAAACAGCTTCCAAAGCAGCGGCGTCATTGCCAGACCGTGCGGCTGCACCGGCTCCGTCAGGATCTCCGCCACCGGCGGGCATCCACTCCACCAACTCCGATACAATGGTCTGGAAGATGTCACGAAATGGGCCACCTTGATCCGTGCTGCCCTCACCCACCAGCTTGGCGAGGAACGACCGACGTTGGTATCTGACCGTCGGGGGAACAAGGACACACCATGAGTTCCTTGACAACATCGCAAGAGCATTCATGCGGCATGCCAGTTTCCTACCCGTGATAAGCACCCGCCCACGCCCGTTTCAGCTCTTTTGGACCCGCGGAACACAGGAACCCGCGCGCCAGCTGACCAAAGACAGAGTCTTGAGGAGTGTGCCGAGCCAACGCCGACCGGGCTCTGTCGCACAACCACACACGCAAAGTGAGAGCCGAAAACGTAGAGCGGGGGCCAGACCCCGACCACACACGAGAAACACACGGAGACCAATCACACAGCCATGCAGATCGACCACCACACGAAAAACAGCGTACTTCATGCGGTCAATTTTCACCGTCGGCATGTCAACGGGCGGCTCGACAAGGTCTTCTGACTCACGACATTGGTGGTCGCTGGACAGAACGAGTTTGTGCCACAACCGGCGCTTGGTTTCATATGGAATGCACCCGGCGAGGAAGGACCGCATGTGCGTGAAGACAGAAGGCAGCCCCAGGGAGGTGTCATGAAACGGCGCAGCACCGTTGGAGTCACTGCGATTACGGTGCCCGCCTTGCATGACCAACGTCCCCACAGCCGAGTATTCGTCCGCAACTTGGAGCAGCATCACGATGCGCACAGCCAGAACGAGCAAGCGGTGCACGGGTTGCGCCGAGGCGCCCCACATGGCGGCGTACTGATCCACAGCAGCGTCTACCACGTCCAGCACATCACTTCCCAGTGACGCCCACTCGACATCGTTCGGACGGAGGCCGGTCACACTCACTCCCCTCCGCTGCGCAATGGCGGACAAGCCCCGCATGATGGCTTCATCAAAGGACCAACACTGGCGCTTGCGCACCACGGCTTGTGTGGCCTCGGCGATGCGAGCCATGTGGAGGCGAGAGCATGACCACTCACCCAGCGCCGCAGCCAGACCGTTCTCACTACCGGTGCTTCCACCACTGCCTGTAGCATCCGAGACGGGCATTGGCTGCATAGCACGCCACTGGTCGCGGGTGGCCAGCTGCAGTCCCGAAGCTGTTGGCAACGAAAAGACCAACAATGCATCACCGCCGCTGCGTTCCAGCTGCCGCGCGCCAAACCCAATCGGGGTGGCCACAAACTGCGCAAACCCGGCATGCGTGCCGGCGTCCATCCCCACATCGCCATCATCATCGCCCTTGCCGCCGCCGCCGCCAGAAGCAGGCGGGTTGCCTGTGTCGTCATGCTTGCGTGTGGTGCGCTGGTTACTGTGTTGCATGAACCACAAGCGTTGCCCCTTGCACAGCGTCCAGGCACGGGGTGGCAAGGCGCTGCCACGGCCTTGGTGAACGGCACGCCCGAGCACCACAGCCGTACGAAGGCGCACTGATGTGCCTGCGTCTGCAGCGGCGTCGTGCACTTGTACGCGCACCTGGTCTCCCGGCGCCACGCCAAACGAGGTGACGGCACCACGGGAGGCATCCACAACGACCGCCACGCCCTGTCGAGAGAAGTGAACGACGCGGTTGTGGCGGAGCCACAGGTGCAGCCGAGTGTGGGCACGCGTGAGGGTGGAGGGAAGTAAGGCATGCCCTCGTGCTGCCCAGCAGTAGTATCCCCACATGGACGATAACATGGAAGCTGCGACGCGCGGGCGTGGGGTTGGCATGCTGAGCTGTGTCGACAGGAGCGTGGCTTTCGCGCCGCTCTTGGAGAGGGATATGGTGGGACACAGTGGACCACGCAGATCACTAAACGCGCGACCAAGGCAGTGCCCATCGAGGTAGTACACAAGCATGCCATGGTCCAAGTCCAGCAGGCAGCCAACCACCTGACCCGTGTTAAAGATGTGGCCGAAGGGAGCCATGCCGCGCGGTTCAAAGCGGCACCGCATGGAGCAGTAGCTGTACCCGGGAACGCGGCGCTCCAGTTGGGCGGAGGGAGGCGCCACCCCGACACACACCGCCGAGCGACCGTACTCGACAGCATCCACTCGCACCTCCCAGTAATGCGTCCCCGACTTGAACGTCGCGTCACCCAGCACTGTGGTGTAGCCGTTGTGGTCACTGGTTTGCGTGACAGTGCGACGGGAGTTCGAGAGCGTGAGCCCCGACCCCCGGCGGTTGTGCCGCAGGCAAAACCGAGCGCACGTGTTGCCGGTGGAAAAGGAGCCTGACCGCGGCCGTTGGCGTTGCAGTTGCCGTGGACGCTGCTGCGGGTGTGGCTGTGACAGCACCACGGAAGGCAGGTGCGTGGGGATGCCCGCCACAGTGGCTGCGGCGGCGGCGGCCGCGGTGGGTGGAATGGAAACGGGGGCGGCCGTCGTACCCGCCAACAGTGGGGGGTTCCACTCGCTGCTGCCGACACCGCCGCCGACACCCGCCCCGGTGTCGTCATCATCATCAGCAGTAGTAGGAACAGCCGTTGCGCCGTGCACCGGTGCGGTGACCACAGGCGCGGTGGTCGTTCCAAACAACGTGCGCTCGTCGAGTGGCATGATGCGAACACGGAGCTCACAGCCGTCCGTCAGGCCTGCGACAGTGCTCAGCTTGATATTCAGAGCGGGAAACTCGTCCACAAAAGCGGTGTCATGTTCCATGTGGTCGCCGTTGTCACCACCGCCAGGAAGCAGCTGCAGCGCCAGATCGGCCGCGGCACATTGCATGGCGGGGAATTTCGCGATGATGCGCTGCTTGAGCCTCAAAACGGTCGCGTGTCGGCCTGTCACGCGGGTTCGCACCATCGCCGAGCGCTGTTTCCACCACACACGCAGGCGAATCGTGGCCTTGGGACCCGGTTGACGACGTGCAACAGCGCCAGAAGCACTGAAGCCGCCTCCAGCACCGACAACGGCGCTAGCATCGGCAGCATTCGAAGCACCAGCGCCAGCGCCCACACCAGCACCGGCACCAACGCCAGCGCCTGTGTCGCTCGAGTCACCCGCTGCACCAACGGTAGCTCCACCAACATCCTCGCCGTCCTGTCGAAGAAGGGAGGGAACCAACCCCCCGGCTGGGGAGAGCCCCAGCGCCTCCGACAACCAGTGCATGAAGCCAACCATCAACGCCATGGACTCCGAGCCGCGGTCGGTGCCGTCGCGTCGCTTGCCTCGCACCAGCCGCTCCCACCGCTCTTGCAGCTTTGCCACCGGCACGATTCCACACACGCGCTCCACGACCTGAAGGAACCCCGCCGACTCGATGGCGTACAGAGTCGCGTGGCACAGGAACACAGCACCGAGGGACGAACGGACAGACACAGTTCCGTCAGTGCGGGTGTGCTGCAGTGCCCGAGCTGCTGCGGCGGCCAGCGACAAGCTGGTCTGCGTATCTGCCACCGACCAATGCACCGCAGGCACCGCCGGCGTCGATTGTGATGGTGGCAGTGGCATCACGGGTGCGGCAGCGCCCGCGGCCAACGCGGCAAGCATGCACGGCGCCGGGGTCGGGGGCACAGCAAACAGGTCCGCTGGCGCTCGCGCCGCACCTGTGGGAGACTGCAGCCCCTTGAACAAGGGCATCGTGGCACACAGGAGCAGCATCATCCACGTGGCGCGTTCATCTGGTGGCTGCTCACTTTGCGTCAGCACATGCGTCATCGCGGCCGCGGCCACAAGCAGCATGGACGGGTGGATGGCGATGGCTCCGCGGACAAGCGCCGCAGCCGGAAGGTGGTACGCGAGGTCCGCGCCGAAAAACGAGCAGGACGCGCGCAGTGGGCCGAGCGCAAGGTGCTCCAGCAGCGGCCGGAAACTGCAGGCTGCTGCCACATCCGCGGTCGTCCGGAAGCATGGGCGAAGGCGGCGGGCTGTTGGTCCGACGGCATCGGCAGGGGTGACAGCAGCGCGAGTAGAACTGGCGTTGAGCGTGAGGATGCAGCCCCACACGCGAGCAGCAAGCACATGAAGCAGGACGTCGTGGGAGAAGTTGACCAACAAACGTGCAAGGGACCACTGGGACGTTGGCACTGGCTGACCGTTCACGCCGTGTGAACGGAGTCCCCTGGAGGTTTGAACCAGGCCCTGTGCCACACCCACACGCTTGACCAAAGGCTTGAAGTCGCCAGACTCACGAGCCGCAGCCACGGCACGCTCCCTTTTGCGGCGCTGGTTTTGATCGTATCTGCAGTGTTTGTGTGTGTGTGTGTGTGGGTGTGTGTGCGTGCGTGTGTGTGTGTGTGTGTGTGTGTGTGGCCAAGAGATGGTACAACGCATGAGAGGCGACAGGATGGAGAGCGCTACGGGCCCCAGGGTCAACACGCCCACCCACCTGTCCGCAACCTCGGCAGCGGCCTCGAGCAACCACGAAGCTGCACGGTCCAGGGAACCCTTCTCATCCAATGCAAACTGACACCACTCGGCAGGCAAGCCCACCATCTCGTTCAAGTTTCGCGCCGCATCGGTGACGACAGGAGGTTTCACCGTCACAGGTTCCGGCGGCTGAAGCATCAACACTTCGCTCATTGCCTCGCGTCTGCGGGCACACACAACCGAAACAAGAGTCAGCTGAACATGCCCCGAGAGAGCATCCTACCCGACACACGTGACAACAACAACCCAACCACCACGCATACACAACCTTCTACGACGTACATGTCAATGAGCCCGACAAGAACTGCGGATTGTGAATCACTGTTGACCTGGGACATCGCGTGTTCCAACATCCCAGAGCGGGGCACAGCTCCAAGCTTGATGGTGGACTCCAACAACTCCGCCGGGGCAGAAGATAGGGAAGCAAGCAGCGCAACCGCTGAAGTGGGATGGAAGCACATTTCCTCCAACAGCTGAAGCACCGCGACGCCGACTACACCGCAGGCCTGCTCCACACCGGGCAACACCTGCGCCTCGAGTGGCATGTGCGTGACCGCGACGCCAATGCCAGCCCCGGCACCAGCCGTTCGAGTCAGTCGCCGTTTGACGGCCGCCTTCAGTTCTTCAGCCGCACCGACAAGCGCAAGGCAGTCCAACACCAGGCACCTGCACTTTGGTGGTGTCGACGCAGGTTGGGAGGCGCGGGTGGCACTTGCGGGCGAGTGACCCACCTTGTCGCCCTCGCCACACGCAGAAGCGAGCGCCACCACCGCCGGAGGAGCGATCGGTATCACAGTGACAGCTGACGGCGGTACTGCAGCATTTTTTCGGGTGCTGCCGTGCAACACGAGGCGCAGCAGTGCTGCCCCACTCGGTGCGGCAGCTCCCGGCGCATGACCACCACCACCGCCGCCGCCGCCTGCGTGACCCACCCCATTCACGAAGCCACGCAGTGGGGCGGCTCGAAACGGGTCGCATGCACGCACCACATGTCCAACCGCCGGGGCAATGGAGAAGCGACCAAGCAACTGCAGAGCGGCGACTCCACGCGCAACAACCGCCAGCAGGCTGCCGGCGTCACGACCGGGCGCGGGGATAGAGGAAGGGCGTGGGGCACTGTTGTGCAACGGCACGGACGGCGCAGACGGCGCACCAACACCAGCACCACGGTCTCCGACTGCTGTTTGTGCGGGGGGCGGCGTGGCTGACGCGGCACGCGTGGCGTCAGCGGACACGATGGGGGCATCGCGCTTGGCGGCATCAACACACGACTCCAACGCGGCACGCATCGTGACGATGGCCGGCAGGGCGTGTTGGTGCAGCACCTTGCACTGCCATGACTGGGGCAACGAAGGGGACGAAGCGCCGCGGCACGCAGGCTTTGCGCCGTCCACACCCACCAGAAAACGCAGGGCGGTGACACAACCAAAGGCACCGGCATGCAGTCGCCGAATGGGGATGGGCAATAGCAGCACTTCGCGGCGCCACGCCGAGCCTGGAAGGGTGGTGGACGCCAAGTGCACAGCGGAGGCTAGCGTGGGCACAGCCCACAGCCACCTCATCACGGCTTGGGGAGCAAACGCCTCGTCAGACCCGGGTGGCAGGCAAGCAAGCGAGCGCAGGCTGTCGGCTGGGGGGAGAGACTCCAAGGCGTCATCCATGGACGAAACCCCGGCGAGAAGCGACGCCGCCAACAGTCGAGCTGCGAGGCCCTGGGGAGAGGGCGTGCCAAACAGCATCACGAGTGCGAGTGAGCGCAGCCACGTGGTCTGGCGCACGAGTGTTGTGAGTGCGGGCGTGGTGGAGAGGGAAGGAGACAGTGTGGCGGGGTCACCAATGGTGGTGGAAACACCCAGTACGTGCACAAGCATCAGGAGAAGCTCGTTCCTGTGGCGCACACCCACCAAACACATGCACAATGAGGAAGGTGTCACGAGGACGATAGCGTGAGGCTGCATTGTCTGGCAAACAAACGAAACGTACACTGCGGCTTGAATATCAGGGTCTGAGGGGTGTCTTTGCAGCATGTCGGCAATCCTCGTCAGGTCCTCGGCAATCGCCTGCACCACAGGCACAAGGGCGTCGACGCGCTTGGAATCGCCGCCACTTGCTTCACAGGCCGCGGGAGACAGCAGCATCGCGATCACCGAGGCAAGTACCGCCTTCCTGCGGACACCCGCAGCGGAACTCGAGCTACCGCCGCCCACCAAGGGGCTGATGGACCGGGCCACTTGATAGGCTGCCAAGGGAGCGCCACCCTCAAGCAGACGGGTGGCCACTTGTCGAAGTGGTGCTGGTGTGGGCACCATCCCTAGCCACGGCAAAAGGTGGAGCGCGGCAGCGCGTGTGGCACCACGGCTGGTGGTGGAGGGCCCATGAAGCACCTCTGTGGCGACAGAGACCAGGGATGCACTCGCTTCTAGGAGGATTGCTGCCAAGCCGGCGTGGACACCCACACACAACACATGCACGTTTGGCGCCCCCTGCAACACCGCGCCACCTGCGGCCACTCCTGCTGGTGCACCAGAAGCACGGGGTGCAGTGGCGTGTGGCGTGGCCGTCATGGCCGCTGGACCAGGAGATGGGGCGGAGACGGAGAACACGTGGTGGACGTGCCACAGCAGGTGCTGTGCAACCATCAGCGTTGATTGAGAGGGAGGTGTTCCCGTGGCCACGGCAAGAAGAGCCTTCCTCGCGAGGTGCAAGGCGGCAGCAGTGCCCATGACGCCGCACTCGTGCAGAGCTTGGGCATCAACAACATCTGCAACAGGTGGTCCGTTCAGCAGGAATTCCATGAATGCAGCGCGGGTCGACGGCGGTGCCTGGTCATTGCCGGGGTGGCTTACACCACCAACCGCGATGGGTGACGGCACCACCGTCCCTTGCTGGACACTGTGCAACGTAGCATGGAGGCGTTGGGGTTGTGGGGGTGAGGGTGGTGCTGCGGTCTTGACTACAACGCCACAGGGCGAGAACGACGTGACCACAGTGCAACGGCGCAAGAATTTGGCGCGGCGCAGCACCGGCATGACAATGGCCTTGGTGCTGCGACGAGGGGCAGCGGAGGATACACGCGAGCGCACCTTTTCCGACGCCACGGTGCCTCGTAAGCTGTAGGCAGTCGCGACAGCGGTGCGATACACCGCCACAAGTCGTTCGTCTGGGACCGGTTGTGACGCCGAGGGCGATGTCCCGGGCTCCGCCGCCGCAAGGTCGGCACACCACCGCGTGGCCTCTCGCTCCAGCTGAAACACGGCGACAGCGGCGCCGACAGATGCACGCAGGGCACGTGCCAGGGGCTTGCTGGAGACTGGCGATGCGGACCCTGTCACCCGCTCCAACAAGGCTGCGTGGGCTGTTGCTGCGGCAGCGTCGGAGGCGTCGTCAAGACGACTTGCATAGGAATCGCGCGCCGCGTCGTCGTTCAACTGCAGGGGAAAAGCGGGTAGATTGAACGCTGTGGGGAAATAGCAACCAAGAAACACAGGGTGGGCACAACGCAACACAATGCAACACAACCCTAACCCCTGAACAGCCATACCTGCGGCAACCACATGTTGCGCCTTTGATGAGTCGACAGAAAGCCGAGCAGCGAATCCAAGCAAAGAGCAGGCCGCTTCAAGCAGATCGGACATATGTTGCTGACCTGCAACAAGGACGCAGTGATGATAAGGAACGGCGAAGCCTGTGATGCGTTGGGGACTCGAGCGCATGGGTCATGGTGGACGTACCAAGGCTGTCAACAAGCATCTTTCGGCTCGAAAACACCCCAACGACATTTTCCACAGCGCGGACAAGCGCCTTCAAACCAGCCACACTTGTTCGTGACAACGAAGATTGATGTGTGCGATACATGTGGTGTCCAACACCCAAGCAACACATAAAACCAACGCGAAGGGCGATGTACAGCGGACTAAACCTGTGATACGACCCCGCCGTGAGCCGTGGCAACACGGAGACATCACGCGCCCTGAACAACACCAACACACGCGTACGCACCGCAACAGAGTCCGCAAGCTTTCTGGCTGAGTGTGTGCCAAGGTTGAGGGAGAAATGCATGCCATCGAGGCCAGGGTGTGCTGTGCAAGCGCCTCCGTCACGACAAATGTCGCGGTATGAGCCCGCGTCTCACTCCAGTCAGAGAGGGTGTCAAGAGCAACGGCAGCACGAAGGATGGACAACCACCCCACCGTCCCTGCGTTCAACTGTGGAAGGTGGGAGTGTTGTTCATCCCCCTCACCCACCACAGTAGCCGTAGCACCATCACCACCGCCACCACCCGCATCGGCAGCGGTGGTGGCGGTGACATATGCATGCACCGCTACGTCAAGGGAGGGTGGGAAACATGCGGCACACAGCCGCGCCACTAGTGGGGCTGGCTGCGGAGCCTGGGCAATGTGTGATGCAAGAGCCATAGCAACTGGTGCGGCGCTCAAGGCCTCGCAAGAGGCTGTGAGGTCCTCCCGAAGCTCCACTGGTGTTGCCCATGTGGGCGTCACTGCAGGTGTGCACGGAGCACTCGCGGAGGACAGCAACGTGTCCGCGACAGTGGTGGCAGCATGCAGGGGAGCAACTTCCACTTCTTGTGACATCCACCACGTGTGTGCATCATCACACACGCGCTGTGCAACCTTGGAGCACACGTCGAAGGTGTGGTCGCAGGGAGCGCTGACGTGACCATACAACGCTGCCACTTGCTGCTGGCAAGCGAGCGCAACAGCCGCGGGCTGCACGGGAAGCAAACACACAATCAAGCCTCGTTCACACACACACACAGACACACACACACACACACACACACCCGGCACAACACAACGGGGGAACGGACATCTTTGCGATTCCAAAGCGACATGACAAGGGTGGGACCAGGCGCGTTGCCGACAGCCGGGTGTGCTTGTTCGACGCTCCTCGACGTGACCACATTGTCCACCCAATCCCACGGGCGGGGCTTGCGCACTGGTGTCGCGAGTGCTGGTGGTGTGTCTGCTGCAGGTGAGGCTTGGACAAGCACGAAAATCTGTTCGCAGGGGTGGGTGGCATGCGGGAGTGAGACGACACGCCGTCAAGCACCCCTCGCGGTGAGGTGGGTGTGCTCACAGTAGCCCCAATCCAGACCTTTGTGGACGACGACAGTCCAATGGACGCTAGTGTGGAAGACGAGTCACCGCATGACAGGAGATCGAGACTGGGGCCGTCAAACCCGCCCACTCTCACGTCCAGCTGCGCCGCGGACAACGCCTCGCCATGCCTGGCAGCGATGGCCTGACACAACTCCTTGACAGTCGTGAATGCCAACGGCAGAACCACATCAAACGAAGCGAACTGCGACTCAACCTGTGTGGAAGTTGTGTGGTGAGGCACACAAGCACAATGGCGTCAAACGAGCAGCCCCGTGGCGCTGAGAACACAGTGTACCTTCAAGGTGGCGAGCGACATGGCTTCACCACCAGACAGCTCCGACGGTCACTCTGCCAAGGAATCGAACGTCCTTGCACTCACATACACCCCTTCATCTCACCAATAGCTAGGTTGCGCACAAGGTTGGCCACCAGTGCCCCAAGGGTTGCCGCAGAAGCACAGACGTCTCGGGCGTGGTAGTGGGTTCCTTCGTGCCGAGAATGTCGCCAAGGTTCTCATGTGTATGTAAGATACCAAATTGGATAACGGAACACGCACGGCTCCAGCAGCTGAAACGCATCTTGATTGTCCAACGCTAAGTGCTCACCACGACTGCTGGTATCCACTTGCGACGTGCATCTACGGTGTTGCCGTCCTTGTGGCGCTGTCCTGGCAACCTATAGAGGGAGTGTTGCGGAATAGAACTGCTGCCGCAGGCAGCATCAGACCAGACCCCGACTGGCGCTTCTATCTGCACCACACTGCGATGGGTTGCGTTTGACAGATTCGCGCCGTCACACGAACATCACGAAACAGCGCACCATGGAAGGGAACCAGCCTGTGGTACACGCGCGTGGGACAGCTGATGCAGTAACGCATGACGAGGTTAACGCCGTTAGTGGTGTCGACGCGTCCGAGACTGTGCCCGATGACGCGACTGCCAGCCTTGGCAGCGTGGGCGCTAGTGTCGGCGCAGTGGGAGTGCAAACGGATGCGACGGAAGGGAGTGCGCTGGAGGAAGGCTTCGAGCAAAGACAGCCCTCTCCACGTCCACACCACGGCCATGAGCGTGATGCCCAACGGCACAGTCGCGGCGATCCGCAACAACCACACGACGACACTGGCAACTCGGAGCCCGGCCTGTTTGTACCGTGTGCGGAGTGCTCCTCTTACTTTGTCAAGCGGCTCGAGCGTGAACTGGCTGCATCAAAGATGATCATGTACTTCAAGCGGCATGCCGGCGGCCACATACCGCGCCAGCAGCTCCTAACGTTCGCTCGTGTCGCCGATATCGACCCGGCCGCACTGGAACCCAACGCCTGGGAAAGAGGAAGTCAGCGCCGCAATCGCACAAGCAAGTCCAAATCCGGACGCGTGCATCGCGGCACGGGGCTAGCCCACTTGCAAAGCTCACCCCTCCTGGGCCGCAGCCCGCCTGTCGGGTTTGGGCGTGGGCAGCGGCAGGGTGCCGGCTCCAAGCACCACCGGCGCAGGTCTCGACGCCGCCAGCACCCCCGCTCGGCAGGGCGGGTGAGCCCACAGCGTCAGCACGCACGCAGGGAGCATGAACGCGGACGCGGACATTCGCGGCGGTTGGCTTCCGCGCCCATGCGTGGCCGATCTGACGCCCCTGCCGTGCCCATGTGGCCTGCCGAGGAAGGGGAAGGGGAAGGAGAAGGGGAAGGGGAAGGGGAAGGGCGGGATGGCGGCGCGTACGATGGGGGCCGACACCACCACCACCACCACCATGGCATGGCGACATCACGAAGCGCCGGGGGAGTGGTGTACCCCCACGAACGCCGCCGCCGCCAGCAGCGAGACGCAGGTGGGGTGTCACCGAGTTCCGGGCGGCGCCGTCAAAGTGCCAGCGCTCGCCATGGCGGGTCAAGCACCCGCCATCACGACACCCGCCGTGTGCGCGCCTACAGCTCCGGTGCCCCACCCCGAAGCGACACCTACGGCTACGCCGGCACCGGGCATGGTGGCGCTGTCGCCCCCTCACCGTCATGGCTGACGGACGCTTCCGGCAGCTCCGGTGGTGGTGGTGCCGCTGGTGGTGCCGCTGCTGCCCCCGCGCAAGGCCACTCCTGGGTGGTATCCCCCTATGGCGCGCCGGAGGTGCCGGTGACCTCGGAAATGGAGCAGTCGTTGCGGTCCTCCCGCAGCCGTCCCCACCGCCTGCAGCACGTCGACCCGCCGTCGGCCCAGGAAGCCGCGCACCGCTCCCGCGTCCGCCGGAGTCGGTCGCGACCCAGCACAGCGCTGGAGTACACCCGTCGGCGCCACGCCGAGCATGCAGCGGCGCAGGCGGCGTGGGAGGCAGAGACACGCCAACGTGATGCGGCGGCGGCGGCGGCAGCAGCGGCTGCTGACGACGCACATGCGCAACCACGGCCCGGGTTTTACGATCGACCGCCCACGCCACCTCGCCATGCACCGGTCGTGTTCAGTCCAGAGTCGGGTTGGGCGTCGTCGGTGGTGGTGGTGCCTTCGGCGGCGGGGGCGCAGCATGGGCCGCGGCACCGTGGTCACCCCATGTCGGGCGGCAGTCGCCGGCGATCGGCGTCGGCGAGCCAGGTCGGGGTCGGACAGCGTCGTGCAGGTCGCTACCGCAGTGCACGCTCTGCCACACGATCACGATCACGATCACGGTCGCGCCGCGCCGGCACCGGCACCGGCACCCATGCCCGCCACGTGCGTCACGGTGTGCCGTCGCCACAGCAAGCACAACAACCGCGTGGTTACGGCAGCTCTGCTGGGACTGAACCCTCTTCTGTGGGACGTCGGACACGCCGACGACCGCAGTCGCACTCGGGGTTGCCGACGCACAGTGACCTGGGGGGTGGGAGCTTGTCGTTCGAGGACCCGGCTCCCCGGGGAGGTGTTGCGTCTGCTGGCCCCTCGCCGCGTGACGAGTCAGCGGCGCACGCCCAGTTCCTGGACATGCAATCTCCGGTCTCCGTCCCACTTGCTGGTTCCTCAAGGCGCTCCAGACCTAGAGCGAGGTCCAGGTCCAGGTCCAGGTCCAGGTCTCGGTCCAGGTCCAGGTCCAGGTCCAGGTCGAGACCGAGACCGAGACCGAGACCGAGACCGAGACCCATCTCCAGGGCGGGTCCACGATACGAAGAGTCCGAGCACTACGACTCTGGGAGCCGCCATTCCTCACCATCTCGGCAGGAGGCGTCGCGTGACCGTGACGGTCGTCACGCTGGTGGCGGCGATCGTGGCGTGCATGCGGACCCCAACCCTGTACACGCGACGGCGCCAGGCTCGATGGGGCACGTCGATTCGATCAACACCCCGCTCGATGTGGACCGCTCCGTGGGCGAGGCAAGCAACGACCGGGGACACACGACGACGCCGCGTGTGGCAACGCCGGGGGCAGCAAGCACCCCTCCCTTGCCCTCCTCTTCGCTGGCTTCCCCTGGCTTCCCCGCGCAGCCCTTGGAGCAGGCCACGCGTGACGACACGCCCGACGATGGTGCCACGCCGCCGCAAGAAACGAACGGGTCGGGCATGGCCAGTGGCGAGGAGCGGGGTGGAGACGAGGGAAGCGTGGGTCTTGACCACTCGCAGCCGGCGGTGCCCTCGCGTCGATCGCGGTTGCCCCGATGTAACGCGCGGGTACCGTTGCTGACACATGCACGGGACGTCTTGCAGGTGTATGCTCAACCCCAAGAGCTGCTTGCGATGTGCATGGAGCAGGAGCCGAGTCGTCCCGTTACGATCGTCGGAGCCCTGGTGCGTTGTTGTCACACACGGCAAATGCCGCTGCTGCGTGGTGTTGGTGGCATAAGTGTTTTCTTTTTTTTTTTTTTCGGTCGGG
>Ga0213833_1001508_pt1 | contig 16576 bp, 4 predicted proteins | sample SWATP21_FD_160575 | JGI IMG/M metagenome (GOLD analysis project Ga0213833, IMG submission 160575) | Coastal seawater microbial communities from Marineland, Florida, United States - SWA TP2 #1 | ecosystem: Environmental > Aquatic > Marine > Coastal | place: USA: Florida | collected 2016-08-14
TTCTACCGGTAATCCTATCACCAATTTATGTGCGGGTACTTATACCGTAACTGTTACAGATGCAAATGGATGTACTGCTACTAGTACTTCTATCGTTACGGAGCCACCTGTATTGGTTGCTTCTACTACTTTAGATGCCAATGTATCTTGTAATGGTCTTGCAGATGGAGCCGCTACCGCTTCGGCTACAGGTGGAACGCCTTCTCATACTTTCTTATGGAATACTGGTGCAGCTACTGCTTCAGTTACCGGACTTACTGCTGGTACTTATACCGTTACTGTTACGGATGCGAATAGTTGTACATCTACCGCTTCTCTGGTTATCACTGAACCTGCGCTTTTAGTTGCAGCTACTGTGGTAGATGCTAATGTTACTTGTTTTGCTGGCAATGATGGTGGTTTGACTGCTTCTGCTTCTGGAGGTACTACAACTTATTCTTACTTGTGGAATACCGGTGCAGCTAATGCTTCTATTTCCGGATTGAGCGCTGGTACATATTCTGTCACTGTAACCGATGCCAATGGATGTACGGATTCAACTTCTGCTACTGTAACCGAGCCTCCTCTTGTATCTGTTGATTTAGGTAATGATACTTCGGTTTGTTTCGGAGGATCTTTAACTCTCGATGCAGGGGCTGGATTTGCTTCTTACTTATGGCAAGACAACTCTACGAATCAAACTTATAGTGTCAACACGGCTACTCCTGGGGTTGCTGATTACTCAGTGACAGTAACCAATAGTAATGGTTGTATTGGATTTGATACGATTAATGTAACTGTTTTCCAGGCCACTGGGGTTACGATCTCGGGTGCTAACAATCTTTGTGCTTATGACATGGACACTTTAGTCGCTTCGACTGGATTTGTCTCTTACATCTGGAATACCAGTGCAACGACTTCACAAATCATTGTGGATGCTAATAGTCTGTCTCCGGGTAATCAAAACTACGCTGTAACTGCTACAGATAGCAATGGTTGTGTCTCTGACGATGCAGTTTCTTTCAATGTTTATAATCCAGTAGTGGTTGATCTAGGACCTGATACCTCTATTGTTTGGGTAGATGGAAGTTCTGACACTTACACTTTAGATGCTGGGGCTGGGTTCTCTTCTTACTTATGGAGTGATTTAACCACAACATCACAAACATATGATGTCACTTTAGCTAACATGGGTACCATCTTTGTCGTGGTAACCGATGGTAATGGATGTTTGGGTGTTGATACTGTTTTTGTAGATTTCATCTTAGATGTACCTACACTTAACAAAGCTTCGGTAAACATTTATCCAAATCCTGCTGCCGATTACTTAAACATTGACATGGAAGGGTTCAATGGGCAACAAGTACAAGTGATCATCACTGATATGGGTGGAAAACAAGTCATCAACAACACATTAAAAGTTAATGGAAGTCAAACTTCTACTTTAGATGTTTCCAGTCTTCCTACGGGAACTTACTTTATTCAGATCCAAACTGAAGATCAAAATGTCGTGAAACACATTGTCATCAGATAGATTTAAATTTTAAATATCTTCAAAAAAGGCGACCCGATGGGTCGCCTTTTTTATTTCATAATAACAACATTCAAAACACTAAGAACAAACCACTTAAATATCAAAATGATTTTATTTATTACTTCTCCATTTTAAATAATAATAAATCCTTTTAATTTGCAGCCACTATACATCATTTACAATTACGAATATCTCCACACAATCGCGTAGTTTATGAAAGCTAAGAATTTTATTGTATTTGTTTTTACCTACTTCCTTTTAACAAATACATATTCACAAGAAGCCAATTACAGTTTATCAGGCATTGAAGACTCCATCCTACTGGAAAAATTTGATGTTGCTCAAAAAATGATTCAGGATAATGACACTTCTGAATACCTGCATATCCTAAACAGAATTAGTAAACAAAATGCATCTAATTTAGACTACGTCAAGTTTATTGCGAAAATGCAAAACAAGGTCAATAGTGACTTTGATGGAATTGTCACTTTTATTGACCACCAAATTTCCGTTCCGCAAAATGATTCTATTGATTATAATTATGTGAAACTGATTTGGGTAAAGCTCACCACTCTAACCAACACCAACAAACTTGAAAAAGCGAATACGGAACACCAAAAATTAGAACAATACATCTCGCAGTTTGAACCGGACCAAAGAAATACAAAACGTGCTCAAATTCTGGCAAGCACTTACCCCATTACTTTACACATCATTCAAGAAAATATTCAAGAGGGTAAAAAACTGTGTCTGGAAAATCAAAAAACGGCAACTGAAATAAAAGACACCAATTTGATCATCAACTCTCTATACTATCTGAGTGAATTTTTGATCTTCGAGAGAAATCTGGATGAATACATTCGAGTAAGTGAATATGCTTACGAACTAGATCAATTGCAAGATGAAAAAAGTGCTTTTTACATTGGCAACATGATGCATTTGGCGGATGCCTATATTTTTAAAGGAGTTCCTGGTTCCAAAATATTACCGTTATTAAATGAACTTTACAAAATACCTAATAGTCGTTTGGGTAGCTATTCTTACTTCATCAAATATCTGGGTACAATAGAAATCCCTTCTCCCGAAAGCGATTCCATATTTAACGCTTTCCAAAGCGAAAATCTGATTCAGTTTTGTGAGTATGCCACACAACAAGCGGAAGGGAAACTAGATAATGTAGAATTCTATCATCTATTGCGTGAAATATCCAGCACATTAGCGCAATTTGGTCATTATCAAGCTGCATTAGATTTCAAAGACCAAAGTATTCAAGTGACCAGACAAAACTATTCTCAGGATTTGTCTAAATCATTAGCCCAATATGAAACCAATCTCTTAAAACAAAAGCAGGAATTACAATTAGAAAATGAAAAGCAAAAAACAGAAATGTATTTTGTAATTACACTTCTTGTTGGAGTTCTATTTACCATCGCAATTATAGCCATCATTATGATGCGTAAAAAAGAACGCCTGTTAAAAACAAAAAATGAAGAAATCACCAGACAGAGGGATGATATTCAAAAGAAAGAAGAAGAAAAAGCCACACTGCTTAAGGAAATTCATCATCGGGTAAAAAACAATTTCCAGGTCATCTCAAGTCTTTTGGAGCTTCAGTCTTCCGGAATTGAAGATCAGAAAGCTTTAGAGTTGGCTCAAGAAGGAAAAAACAGGATTAACTCCATGGCACTGATCCATAAAAAACTCTATGAGAACGATGACCTGATCATGTTCTTTGATGAGTACCTGGTTAAACTGGTCAATGATCTGACCGAAATGTATGGTAAAAAAGGTCAACTCAAAATCCAAACGGATATCCCACATATTGCTTTTGATATTGATACAGCCATCCCACTTGGACTTATTGTAAATGAACTCGTCACGAACGCCTTAAAATACGGAACCGGAAATAACACTCCCGAATTATCCGTATCCATTGAAAAGGATCAAAACGAAACATACACCTTACATGTTCATGATAATGGCAAGGGATTACCTGATCATTTAAATTTGAAAAACTTAAGAAGTTTAGGGCTCCAATTGGTTCAGGGTTTATCGAAACAACTACAAGGAAGTTTTAAATTTATCAATCAAAATGGGGCACATTTTATTGTGACATTTAAAGATACATATACCAGATCTCTAACGGATTAAAATCTTATAGTTATGGGAAAAATAAAAGTTCTGATTGTTGAAGATGAAATGATTATTTCAAACAACATTAAATTTTCATTAATGGATAATGGTTATGAAATTTCAGAACAAGCCATTAACTACACCGAAGCCATTGCTGCCATTGAAAATGAAGTGCCTGACATCGCACTTTTAGACATTCAACTATCGGGTAAAAAGAGTGGAATTGAACTTGGCGCTGAAATCAATAAACGTTTCAAATTCCCATTTATATTCCTGACTTCAAACTCAGACAGTCAAACCGTAAGCAAAGCCAAAAGTGTAGAGCCCGCAGCTTATCTAATCAAACCATTTAGTAGTGTCGAGTTAGCGACTTCCATAGAGATTGCATTGTACAATTTCTCTAAACGAAACGAAAAAGCATTAAACCAGGAAAATCTGGTTATTAAAGATTCTCTTTTTATCAAAAAGAATAAAAACTTTATTCGAATTGACTTTAAAGATATCCTCTTTATCAAAAGTGATCATATCTATATCGAGATTGAAATGATCGATGGCACTCAACATGTCATTCGTGGAAGCTTGAACGAATATATCAATAAACTATCCGGGAACTTCTTTAGATGTCACCGTAGTTACATCGTAAATCTGGATTACTTACAAACAGTCTCTCATAACGAACTGATGATTCTGGAAAAAAATATCCCATTAGGAAAACGTCATCGAGAAGAACTTTTGACAGTCATCAATAAATCGTAATTGACGCTCTAATTTTCTCGTAACAATTTTTAATAGTCCTACAACAGTTATTCCAGTACACAGAACATTTATTTTGCCCGATTCAGGGGTGTCATTTCTTTGTTAAAAATTTACTATTCCAATACATCTAAAATGACACAGTTTCGATTACCAACCAAACTATCATTACTTATTATTTTACTTATATCTATAAGTAATTTCACATTCTCACAAATTAATGTCACCACAACCTGGCAAGCAGAATGGGCCACATATGGAGGCCCAAATCCGGCCGGATTAGATACTGCTGCACTTCCTACGGCTCCGCCTCGTTTTGGCAGTGTCGCATTATTTGATCTGGATGGTGATGGCGATAAAGATCTTATATCCGGTAGCAATCGAGGACGTTTTTATTTCTTTGAGAATACAGGAACAGCCACGGCACCACACTGGCAATTATCCACAGGCGCAATTCCAACATTAGACTCCATACATATAGGTATCAGTCAAAACACCAATGAAGTTCGCCCACAATTTGCCGATTTAGATGCTGATGGTGATTTAGATTTATTGGTCCACTCCAGATGGAATTATTATGGAAATCATAAATTAGATGATCTTCATTTTTATCGAAACATAGGATCTGCAACCAATCCAATATTTACAAGAGATACTATACCTGGATTGGAATTTCAACAAGTTGCCGAATTTTCATCTCCAGGGTTTGGAGACCTAGATAATGATGGTGACATCGATATTGTTATGGGAGGATCCGATTCATGTACCTATTTTGAAAATGTAGGAACTGCAACATCCCCAAGTTATATCCGAGAATATGGGAGTTCTTCCCTTTTTCCTCCAAATCAATGGGTAGAATCAAGTTTTCTTCTTCCAACGGTTGATTTAGAAGATTTCGACAATGATGGTGACCTGGATATGTACTTTATGAACGAAGCCGGTTTTATCCGGTACATTCCCAATAATGGAACCTCTACCACACCAAACTTTGCACCATACATTAGTTATCCAGCGCATTCTTTTGACACCACAGATTTTGGGGCCTTTGGGACCATAGCTTTTGAAGATGTTAATGGGGATGGCACCAAAGACTTAATGGCCACACACTGGAATCCAACCTCGTGGTATTGGTATAGTGGGGTACCTTCTTATGCTGCTTCAATTACGGTTAATGCGCAGGTTTCTTGTACTGGTTTAACTGATGGTCAAGCCACAGCATCCATATTTGGAGGAACAACTCCATACACGTATGCCTGGAGTAATGGAGCAACTACAGCAAGTATTTCAGGTTTAGCCGTAGGCACCTATACCGTAACAGTAACCGATAGCACAGGAATTACCACTACCGCTTCCACCGCTATAACAGTTGGGTCTGATAATATTGCACCGACTATTACGGTATGCGCTTCGACTCCAGCTAATATTCCAGCAAGTGCTTCCTGTACAGGTACCACTCCGGATTTAACAGGCTCTGTAACTGCTACCGATAATTGTACCACATCACCTACAATCACGCAATCTCCTGCTTCTGGTGCAACTCTTGGATTAGGTACAACCACTATTACTTTAACTGCTACGGATGGGGCCGGAAATACAGCCACTTGTACGGTAAATCAAACAGTCATTGATAATACCGCACCTACGATTACGGTGTGTGCATCTACACCTTCGAATATTCCAGCTGGCGCTTCTTGTACGGGGACAGCTCCAAACTTAATCGGGTCAGTAACCGCTACAGACAATTGTACCAGTTCACCTACAATCACACAATCTCCTGCTTCTGGTGCAACTCTTGGGTTGGGTACAACAACTATAACTTTAACTGCAACTGACGGATCGGGTAATACTGCTACTTGTACTGTAAATCAAACGGTGATCGACAATACGGCACCAACTATTACGGTGTGTGCTTCGACTCCTTCAAATATTCCGGCTAGTGGTTCTTGTACGGGTACTGCACCTAATTTAACTGGATCAGTAACCGCTACAGATAACTGTACTGCATCACCTACTATTACACAGTCACCTTCGGCTGGTGCTACTTTAGGATTAGGTACTACAACTATTACTTTAACAGCAACTGACGGATCGGGTAACACTGCTACTTGTACTGTAAATCAAACAGTCATTGATAATACAGCACCTACTTTTACAACATGTGCACCAACTCCAACTAATTTAATTGCCAATGGTTCTAATCAAGCCAGTGCAGTAGACCTAACAGGTTCTGCAACGGCTTCAGATAATTGTACCGGCACACCAACTATCACACAATCTCCAGCTTCAGGAGCTACATTAGGATTAGGAACCACAACGATTACACTAACTGCAACTGATGGAAGTGGAAACACAGCCACTTGTACTGTTAATCAAAGCGTAGTTCTTCCTTTCAGTGCAAGTATTACATCTCAGACGAATGCATCTTGCAATGGACTAACAGATGGGTCGGCCACTGTTTCGGCAATTGATGGAACAGCTCCTTTTACTTACGCATGGTCAAACGGAGCGACCACTGCAACTATAAATAATTTATCTTCTGGAATTTATACCGTTACATTAACAGATGGAACAAGTCTTACTACTTCCACATCTGTGACAATCACAGAACCAACTGCACTAATTGCAGCAACGGTTGTAGACTCCAATATTTCTTGTAACGGTCTTTCCGATGGAGGAGCCACTGCTTCAGCTACAGGTGGTACTACTCCATATAGCTACGCATGGTCGAACGCTGCTACTACTCCATCCATAACAGGAATTTCTGCTGGAACTTATACAGTAACTATAACAGACAATAATGGTTGTACTGCTACAAATTCAGCCACCATTACAGAACCTGCAGGATTAATCTTACAAGCGATTGTTGATTCAAATGTAACTTGTAATGGTTTCTCAGATGGTGGTGCATCTGCAGGTGCTTTATTAGGTACATTTCCTCACACCTACACATGGTCAAATGGCGCGACAACCCCTTCTATAACAGGAGTAACTGCAAATACTTATTCGGTAACGGTAACAGACAACAACGGATGTACTGCTACAAATTCAGTTACCATTACGGAACCTGCGGCTTTAATTGCAACGACCGTTGTGGATAGCAATACCAGTTGTAATGGTTTTGCAAATGGTGGAGCAACAGCTTCTGCTACTGGTGGAACGACTGCCTACTCTTACACTTGGTCAAATGCTGCTACAACTGTTTCAATTACTGGAGTAGTTGCAGGAACCTATACCGTAACCGTTACTGATGCCAATGGGTGTACTTCAACCAGTTCTTCGACCGTTACAGAACCTGCTGCTTTGGTAGCTGCATCGATAGTAGATTCTAACGCCACATGTAATGGATTCTCAAATGGTGGTGCTTCAGCATCAGCGACTGGAGGAACTGCTCCATATAGCTACGAATGGAATAATACGGCAACTACCGCAAGTATCACTGGGGTAACTGCCGGCACTTATACCATAACCATAACTGATGTCAACGGATGTACTTCAACCAGTCCTTCGACCGTTACAGAACCTGCTGCTTTGGTAGCTGCATCGATAGTAGATTCTAACGCCACATGTAATGGATTCTCAAATGGTGGTGCTTCAGCATCAGCGACTGGAGGAACTGCTCCATATAGCTACGAATGGAATAATACAGCAACTACCGCAAGTATCACTGGTATTTCTGCGGGTACCTATACTGCAACCATTACAGATGCGAATGGATGTACTTCGACAAGCTCAGTGACGGTTACTGAGCCATTAGATTTAGCATTCAACCTGACCATTAATTCACCGATCAGTTGTAATGGGGCAGATGATGCAATTGTTTCTTATGTGATTACCGGAGGAACCGCTCCATATTATAATATTTTCTCTGGAACGGATACAATGGCTGCAATGGCTACGGATACTGTGGGCCCTGTGAATTTACCTCAATATGTGATTTATGATGCCAATGGATGTTATGATACCACATCCGTACTTATAACAGAACCTACCGCTTTAGTTGCTGCAACAGTAGTAGATTCAAATGTGACTTGTAATGGATTCGCAAATGGCGGGATTACTGCTTCTGCATCAGGAGGGACTGGAGCATATACTTATGCCTGGTCAAATGCTGCAACTACCGTTTCTATCACAGGTGTTATGGCAAACACATATACTGTGACGGTTACCGATGCGAATGGATGTACGGACACCAGTTCAGCAACTATCACAGAACCTACAGCTTTAATAGCAACTTCTGTAGTAGATTCTAACGTGACTTGTAACGGATTATCTAACGGTGGAGCAAGTGCCTCAGCTATTGGCGGAACATCACCATATTCTTATGCATGGTCAAATGCCGCAACCACTCCTTCAATTACCGGAGTTAGTGCAGGTACTTATACGGTAACCGTTACGGATGCAAATGGGTGTACGTCTACAAGTTCAGCTACTGTAACTGAACCTGCGCTATTAGTAGCAGCTACTGTATTAGATTCTAATGTGACTTGTTTTGCTGGCAATGATGGTGGTTTGACTGCTTCTGCTTCTGGAGGTACTACAACTTATTCTTACTTGTGGAACACCAGTGCAACTAATGCTTCTATTTCCGGATTGAGCGCTGGCACATATTCTGTCACCGTAACGGATGCAAATGGATGTACTGATTCAACTTCTGCTACTGTAACCGAGCCTCCTCTGGTATCTGTTGATTTAGGTAATGATACTTCGGTTTGTTTCGGAGGATCTTTAACTCTCGATGCAGGAGCCGGGTTTGCTTCTTACTTATGGCAAGACAACTCTACGAATCAAACTTACAATGTAGATACTTCCACTCCTGGAGTTGCGGATTACTCAGTGACTGTAACAAATAGCAATGGTTGTATCGGGTTCGACACCATTAATGTAACTGTTTTCCAGGCGACTGGGGTTACGATCTCGGGTGCTAACAATCTTTGTGCTTATGAAATGGACACTTTAGTCGCTTCGACTGGATTTGTCTCTTACATCTGGAATACCAATGCAACGACTCCACAAATCATCATTGATGCGAATAGTCTTTCTCCTGGTAATCAAAACTACGCTGTAACTGCTACGGATAGTAATGGTTGTGTCTCTGACGATGCAGTTTCTTTCAATGTTCATAGTCCCGTTGTAGTCGATTTAGGATCGGACACCTCTATAGTTTGGGTAGATGGAAGTAATAATACATACACTCTGGATGCAGGTGCAGGTTTCAACTCTTACATATGGAGTGATTTATCAACAAACCAAACTCTCGATGTGACATTGACCAACATGGGAACTATTTCTGTTGTAGTCACGGATGGAAACGGATGTTTTGGAACAGATTCTGTTTTTGTAGATTTCATCTTGGATGTACCTACGCTTAACAAAGCTTCTGTAAACATTTATCCAAATCCAGCTGCGGATTACTTAAACATTGACATGAAAGGTTTCAACGGTCAGGAAATTCAGGTGATCATCACAGATATGAGTGGAAAGCACGTGATCAATAACATCCTAAAAGTAAATGGAAATCAAACTTCTACCTTAGATGTTTCCAGTCTTCCTACAGGTACTTATTTCATCCAAATTCAGGCTGCAAACCAAAAAGTCGTAAAACATATAGTGATTAGATAGGCATCGCATTATTTATAATCAAACAAGAAAAAGGTATCTCGTACAGATACCTTTTTCTGTTTCTAGATAATTTGAATCATTCACTTACATTTGAAATTCCTATGCACACATTCATTACATATTTCTCCGCAGCTATCGTGTTATTCTCGTTTATAGGATGCAATGAAAGTCCTCAAAAGAAACAAGTTCAAACACCTTCCTCTCCTCAGGTAAAGTCGAAATTTCAGGCATTATCTTCTGGACAAACAAACATTCGGTTCACTAATACTATTGTAGAAGAAACGGAAGAAATGAATTGCTTCAACTTCTTCAACATGTATAATGGTGGAGGGGTTGCCATTGGAGACATCAATAATGATGGTCTAGCTGACATCTATTTTACAGGGAATCAGGTAGACAATAAACTTTATCTGAACACAGGTAATCTGACTTTCAAAGACATCACAACAAAAGCACAGGTATCAGGTAAGAAAGAATGGACCACAGGAGTTACTATGGCCGATGTCAATGGAGATGGCTGGCTGGATATTTATGTATGTCAATCCGGAGGGCAAAATGCTTCGGATATGAAAAATTTACTTTTCATCAATAATCAGGATCTTACTTTCACCGAATCTGCAGAAAAGTATGGTTTAGCAGATGGCGCCAGATCAAATCATGTCGCGTTCTTTGATTACGACCATGATGGAGACTTAGATGCTTATATATTGAATCATCCATTAGGGTTTGGAGATTATATCACCACCCGACTTCAAAAAGCCAAAAATCCATCTGATCTGGAAACCGATAAATTATTCAGAAATGATGGTGACCATTTTACAGAAGTAACAAACGAAGCTGGAATTCGAAACTATGGATTTGGGTTAAGTATTAGTCCTGCAGATTACAACAATGATGGATGGATAGATTTGTTTATTGCCAATGATTATTCTGAACCGGATCATCTGTATATCAATAATGGGAACGGGACTTTTACAGATAGTATTCATCAGCAAATGAAACATATTTCCCAATTTTCTATGGGCAGTAGTGCCAATGACATCAACAATGATGGTTTAACGGATCTGATTGTTTTGGATATGATGGCAGAAGACAATAAACGGAAAAAGACGAATATGCAAGGGATGGATATTCAGGCTTTCTATACTAATTATGCTTTAGGCAGACACCTCCAATACATGCAAAATGTTTTACAACTTAACCGAGGAAATGGTCAATTTAGTGATATCGGAGAACTGTCTGGAATTTCAAATACAGATTGGTCCTGGTCTCCATTGATTTGTGACCTGGATAATGACGGCTGGAAGGATATCTATATCACCAACGGAATTAAACGCGATTTAAGAAATAATGATTTTCAAAAGTCCATCGCGAAATACGCTTCAAAAGACATCATCCAGCATTTTAAAGAACTTCAAGCCCAAATGCCTTCAGTACCCATTGACAATTACGTATATCAAAACAATCAGGATTTGACTTTCAATAAAAAAGAGTCGGATTGGGGACTCAACTATAAAGGGTTCTCCAATGGTTCAGCCTACGCAGACTTTGATAATGACGGAGATTTGGATTTAGTGGTAAATAACATGGACGCTGAAGCCCTGATTTTCGAAAACACCACAGAATCGACCAATTTCTTAAGGGTAAAACTAAATGGAAAAGGTTTAAATACATGGGGAATCGGTGCAAGAATCACATTGATCACCGGAGACCAAATGCAACACAATATATTGACTACCAATCATGGTTTTCTATCTTCTTCTGAACCTATTGCACACTTTGGTCTGGGAAACATTTCTAAAGTAGATTCTTTAATCGTTGAATGGCCTAACTTCAAACAAAGTGTTTATGTAAATCCTAAAATCAATGAACTGCTCACCATTACCTATGGGGATATTCAAAATCCCAAAACACATTCGAATTCTGAGTTAAGTTTCAGCTTCCAGGATAACACCTCAAAAAGCCAAATTGACTTTGTTCATCAAGAAGAGTTTTATGAAGATTATGATCGTGAAATTCTTCTACCCCATAGGTATTCTCAAAATGGCCCATTCGTTACCGTGGGTGATGTAAATGGTGATGGGTTTGAAGATTTTTTTGTGGGAGGAGCATCTAAACAATCTGGTAAGCTCTTTATTCAAAAAGCGAATGGTTCATTCGCACATGCTTCAAGTCAACCATGGCAGCAACACAAAGATCAGGAAGATATGGGCGTCTCATTTATAGATATCGACAACGACCAGGATTTAGATCTATATGTAGCGAGTGGCAGTAATGAGTGGGCTGAAAATAGTCCGATGTATCAGGATCGCATTTATGTTAATGATGGTCGGGGGAATTTCCAATTTGATCCAACCCTCCTTCCGGAAAATCATACCAGCACATCTGCCATTGCCGTTGCTGACTTTGATCAGGATGGTGATCAGGATATTTTTGTAGGGGGCCGAATCACTCCTGGAAAATATCCCTATACACCTAAAAGTTATTTACTGATTAATCAGAATGGGAAATTTACGGACCAAACACCATCTCTTGCTCCAGAATTAGATAATCTGGGAATGATCACCGAAGCCATTTGGGCCGATTACGATCAAGATCAGGACTTAGATCTTATTCTTTCTGGTGAATGGATGCCAATCACCATCATGAAAAATGAATCGGGTAAGCTATCCAACGTTACCACAATGACTTCATTAAACAACTATACAGGTTGGTGGTATTCTGTTGCGGTAGGTGATTTTGATAATGATGGCGACATGGATCTTATTGGTGGAAATTTGGGATTAAATTCCAAATACCAAACCAAAGATGGGCCGTTAGAAGTTTACGCTGGTGATCTGGATAAAAATAATTCTCATGATATCATTTTAGGATATTACTCAGACAATCAATGCTTTCCATTACGCGGCAGAACATGTTCGTCACAACAAATGCCATCTATCTCCAAACGAATTCCTACGTACGATGCATTTGGAAATTCCAGTTTATCTGACGTTTATGGAAAAGAACTAGATAATGCATTTCACAAAAAAGCGAATTGGTTGGCCACATCGTATTTTGAAAACATGGGGAATGATTCTTTCTTGATTCATGAATTACCCTCTTTAGCACAATTATCTACTACAAATAAAATTATTCCTGTGGATTTGAATGGAGATGGTTATTTAGATCTAGTCATTGGAGGTAATATGTACAGTGCGGAAATTGAAACTGCCCGACATGATGCCTCATACGGTCTGGTACTTCTGGGAACAGGAAATGGTCAATTCACACCAATTGAAAATTATGATTCTCATTTAAATCTGGATGGTGATATCAAGGACTTTGATTTCATAAAGGATGCGAATCAAAACATTCAAATCATTGCTACGCGAAACAATGCACCCATACTTTTACAAAAAGTATGGACAAAATAAAGTTTCAAAACACTCACATCTACTTTAAATAGTTTGACAACAATATTTCGATAAGTGAGAACATTTTTTTTGTCTCCTACAGGGTTGTATTTAATCTTGTTATACACGGATCAAAAATATCCTATCGGAATCTATATATTTGATTTAAAATCTATGCTAATGAAAACAAATCTACTCCGATTATTTCTATTCTTTTCTATTATTGTTTTTGGAGCGCAACTACACGCACAATGTCCTGTTCCCAACAATAATTTTCAAAAATTTGGTGAATTTGATTTGACACCTTCCGGTGTTGGAGATACAATGACCAGTACAACAACCTGGGGAGGAGACTTCCACCGTATTCAAGTTGATTCAGGAAAAACATATTGGATTTCCATGTGTGAGACTCAATATCAACCGGTTTATGTCTTAGGTGGCCCTGGAATTAGCTACGACCCAATCATTACACTCTATCATGATACACAATCAGTTATTGGAGCATTCAATCAACTTTCTGGTCCTATCGTAGGATTTAATGATGATTATTGCGGGGTCTTACCCCAAATCACCTATACCGCAACATTTACCGGAAACTTAGCAGTTGCTGTTGACCCTGCCATAGATTGCGACAGTTTTGCTGTAGATAGTGCTACGATTCGAGTCACAGAGATTTTAATTGGGATTTCAGGAAATATATCAGTAAACAATCATGTTTCCTGTAATGGACTTTCTGATGGAGCGGCCACCGTAGGTGTAACCGGAAATATTGGTCCCATATCCTACTTATGGTCTACCGGAGGTACAACAAATGCTATTACCGGACTTGCGGCTGGCACTTATTCAGTCATTGTTTCGGATTCTGCTGGTAATGCAGACACAGCATATACCTCTATAACGGAACCCCCCACATTGGTCTCCTCGGCTACCGTTGACAATAATGTCTCCTGTAACGGACTTTCTGATGGCGGTGCCACTGCATCTGCCTCAGGTGGTACCACAGCATATACATACTTATGGTCAAATGGCACAATTACGGCTTCTATGACTGGGACAGTCGCTGGGACTTACTACGTAACCGTAACTGATGCCCATGGATGTATAGACGCTTCATCTGTCACAATTACCGAACCTGCAACTTTAGTATCTTCTGCTACGGTTAACAACAATGCGAGTTGTAATACATGTTCAGATGGAGGAGCTACCGCTTCTGCGACAGGCGGTACTACTACATATAATTATCAATGGAATACTGGCGCAACTACAGCCTCTATTACAAGTCTGGCTGTTGGCACATACAGTGTGACTATAACCGATGCCAATGGATGTACGGATTCGGCTTCAACAGTGATTAATTCCGGCCCGCAGTTATCGGCTGTGGTAAACAACAATGTTTCATGTAATGGACTTGCTGATGGTGAAGCCATGGCTTCAGCTACAGGTGGCACCTCTCCATACACCTATGCGTGGAGCAACGGAGCCACAAGCGCAACTATATCAAATATTGCTGCTGGAAATTATATGGTTACAGTTACAGATAATGGAGGTTTAACTTCTACTTCATCCGTGACGATTACGGAACCTGCTGTATTAGTCGCTGCTACCGTTGTTGATTCCAATATTTCTTGTAATGGATTTAGTGATGGAGGAGCTACGGCTGCTGCGACAGGTGGAACAAGTGCATATACCTATTCATGGAATAATGGAGCAACTAACGCTTCGATTACCGGTGTTGTAGCCAGTACTTATTCCGTTACTATAACGGATGCCAATGGATGTACAGATTCTACTTCGGTTATCGTTACGGAACCTGCTGCTCTGGTCGCAGCTACTGTCGTGGACTCCAATGTTTCTTGTAATAATCTTTCTGATGGTGGAGCTTCAGCTGCTGCAACTGGCGGAACTATGCCTTATACGTATGCATGGTCTAATGGTGCTACAAATACTTCGATTACCGGAATCGTAGCTGGCACTTATACAATTACCATAACGGATGCCAACGGATGTACTTCAACCAGTGCTTCTACCGTTACGGAACCAGCTGCTTTAGTCGCAGTTTCTGTTGTAGATTCAAACGTTTCTTGTAATGGTTTGACTGATGGTGGGGCTTCAGCTTCTGCAACTGGCGGGACTATGTCATATACCTATGCCTGGTCTAATGGTGCTACAAACGCTTCTATTACTGGGGTTGTAGCAGGTACTTACTCCGTAACTATTACGGATGCCAATGGGTGTACGGATTCTACTTCAGTAAGTATAACTGAGCCTATTGCCTTAGCTGCTGCATCCGTTGTGGATTCTAATGTGACTTGTAATGGTCTTTCTAATGGAGGGGCTTCGGCTTCTGCGACTGGTGGAACCGGTGCGTATTCTTATGCATGGACCAACTCCGCTACCAATGCTTCGATTACTGGCGTTATAGCCGGAACTTACTCGGTAACTATAACGGATGCCAATGGATGTACCGCAACCAGTTCTTCTACCATTACGCAACCAACAGCATTAGTTGCTGTAACTGTGGTGGATTCTAATATCACTTGTAATGGCCTTTCTAATGGGGGAGCTTCTGCTTCCGCTTCTGGTGGAACCGGTGCATATTCTTATACATGGAATAACGCTGCTATCACAGCATCTATCACTGGCGTTGCTGCGGGTACTTACTCTGTAACTGTAACCGATGCCAATGGATGTACAGATTCTACTTCTGTCATCATTACCGAACCTGCTGCTCTAGTCGCTAGTGCTGTTGTCGATAATAACGTTTCTTGTAATGGCCTTGCAGATGGTAGTGCGACCGCTTCTGCGACTGGTGGTACTGGAGCATATTCTTATACCTGGTCTACTGGTGCTACTACAGCTACTGTTACTGGTCTTGCTGCTGGTACTTATTCTGTTACTGTTGTTGATGCAAATGGATGTTCCGCGAACACTTCAATTACCATTACAGAGCCTACAGCTCTCGTGGTTACTACAACTGTAGTTTCTAATGTTTCTTGTAACGGTCTTTGTGATGGGGAAATCTCTGCAAATGTCACTGGTGGGACTTCTCCTGCTTCCTTCATTTGGTCTACTGGTTCTACCGGTAATCCTATCACCAATTTATGTGCGGGTACTTATACCGTAACTGTTACAGATGCAAATGGATGTACTGCTACTAGTACTT
>Ga0213833_1001512_pt1 | contig 16563 bp, 2 predicted proteins | sample SWATP21_FD_160575 | JGI IMG/M metagenome (GOLD analysis project Ga0213833, IMG submission 160575) | Coastal seawater microbial communities from Marineland, Florida, United States - SWA TP2 #1 | ecosystem: Environmental > Aquatic > Marine > Coastal | place: USA: Florida | collected 2016-08-14
GACGCCAATGGTGATGGCGACTACTCGCAAGAGGAGGTGCGTGCCGTGGCCATCAACCTGTTGGCCTCGCGCCGCAAGGTGCGCAACCTGAAGCGCGCCCTGTGCGCAAGCGTCTTCGCCGTCCTCGTTGCGTGCGGCGTCATGCTCGCCATTAACATCCTTGGCAACGAGGCCACCAAGGAAACGAAGTCAGTCAGCGGTCGCTTGCAGGACACGAATGGTATGGATGTAGAGACAGCCGCTGCCGTGTACGAGACCCCGCTCGATGAGTTTGACCCGCTGTACGACCTGATCAACCTGAAAACCATGGTGGTGACTGACGCTGCGGGTGTGGAGTACTCCCTCAACGTTGAGGGTCACGCCATGAACCCCACCACCGGCGAGTTCAAGGTGTACCTGGTGCGCGGGTTCACGGTTGTGATCAACCCTGGGAAGCTGGACCCAGCGGAGGGTGCAACGATGACGCTTTTGTCCCCAGATGGTACCAGCTACGTGTTCATGAGCACCGAGGCTCCTCTGGCGCACTTGATCCCCGCCCCGGGTCGCCGTCTGGCAGGTCCTGGAGGTCGCCGGGGAATGGGAACCAACTCTGGAACCCGCCCCCAGCGCAAGCGCAACCGCAACCGCAACAATGGCGAGTCTGAGGAGGAGGAGGAGTCAGGCAGCGGTGAGGACAGCCAAGAACAGGACAGCGGATCAGAGGAAGAATCCTCTCGGCGAGGCCCTCCCACGCCACCGACCAAGCGCTCCAAGACGAATTGGAAGTGGGGGAACCGCCGTGGAAAAAAGTGAGCGCTTTAGGACTCACTCCTAAATTAGGAGCAGTGTGATGCATGCGCGAGAGAACGGCCTTTGAGTGATGCAGCCCCCTCCCCCACCCCCACGTGGATTCGGATGGATGGATGTGGGTCTTGTCAGGTCTCGGTTCGGATGTCCGCTCGCATTGTTAGCGTTGTTTTATTTTACCTCTTGGCTGCGAGTGTCAAGCTTCAGCGTGGACGCAAGCGAACATACTTTATTCGACCCCAATTCGATTCATAGTTGTAGGCATGAGCTGCAGCTGCAAGTTGTTGCAGCACATGGTGATCCGCTCACATCTCCTCAAAGTACAGTTGCCCTCCACGCGTCATCTGTTTCTTGCGAGGAGGAGCACAGCGAGCACAGCGAGCACACCAGTCGCAAACTGTGCGCCCCAGGTCCGCATGGATGGCTTCCAATCACGAACGTAGGTGGGCTCGCGTGCAACTCACACGAGCCGGTGGGGGAGTCCGTGCACGCTGTCACGTTGTGTCGTGTACGTGCCTCCTTCGTTACCACACCTCCCGAAAGCGAAGGCGACTGACATCAATCACCAGTGCAAAAACCCAATGCTCGTTGACATGTGATGTGTGCAGCATTGCTATTCCAATTTCACAACCACGAAACGTAACAAACGGTGCAACAGCGCGCTGCGGCTGTTTTGCACGCACACCTCACACCTCACACCTCACACCCACGGCACTGCTGCACACGGCATTCACACTGTCGGACTACGACGACTACTACGTGTCTTCCTGCAGCGTAATGGCCACGCCAGACAACACCCACTTGGCCACAGGATCTTGCGTGGTGAGCGTGGCCAGGAAAATGTACGTTGGGCCACGCATGGTGGTGTAGTACACGGGGCAATCGAAGATAGTTTCCGAGTGGCGCATGTAACCCACCTCCGTCGGCTCCCACTGCGGCTGCACGACCACAGCGCGCACGTACATCACCGGCAGCGGCGGCAGCAGCTCCTTCAGGCGGCCGTCGCACAGGAAACCGGACACTTGCACGCCCGCCACCTCGGACGCCTCGCCCGCCTCCTCACCCACCGGCCACCTGGCGCCCTCGATGAACATGCCGTACACGTACGCACCCGACTGCGGCGGGTAGCTGGTAGCCTGCTCGGGCTTGGTCATCGTCGTCACGTGCGTCTCCAGCACCATCTTGTCCAACGGCTCGCTTTCCTGGCGCGCCGTGATCTGCATGATGGCGGTGAGGAAGGCCATGGGGTTGAACAGGCCGGGGATCCACAGCGCTGTGGGCAGCACCATGTCGGTGGTCCAGCGCTCCAGTTGCTCCACACGGCGCAGCAGGTCCTGGAACCAGGACGCCAGGCCCTTCTTGGACGGCCACGCGGACTTCTCCCACGTCGTGGTGTGGAAGAGGTTGCGGCCAGGCACCTGCATGATGCTCAGGGCGGACTTGAGGTCCTCCATGGCCTGCGTCATGTTCAGCTGCCCGTCCATGCCCTTGCGCAGCTCGATGAGCGAGAAGCGGATCTTGTTAAGCAGCACGTTCATGCGCCCGCACTCCTGCATGGCCACCAGCACGTAGGGCGACGTGGCCTCCTTCAACAACGGCTCCGCCTTCATCTCGATGTCGATCATCACGAAGTTCTCCGGCAGGCGGGCCAGGAGGTCCTCCAACGTGTCGCGCACGCTGGAGCCGCCCGAGTCGCCGCCGCCGCCGCCCGACGACGCACCCTCCAGCACCAGGATGGTCTCGAACAACTTCTCGGCGGTGGAGGTGAGGTACCCAATCTCGGCGTTCGGGTGGAGGCCGAACATGGGGGGCGCCTCCTTGGGCAGCGCCGTGTCGATGTAGTGTGCCACGCCCGCAAAGTCCATGGTCGTCATGTCAGGCACCTTGAAGCCCTGGCACAACTCCATCCCGGACAGGATGTCGGGGCGCATGTACACACGCAGGTACCTGTGGTGGTTTGCATCACGACGACAACAACAACAAAACATACACAACCAAACACAACAACATCGTAAGAAACGTTGTTTCCTCCCTCGCTCCCCTCCTCCAAGCAACCCAAGCAACCCGCAATCCCCCCCCCACCCCCCCCCCCCCCCCCACCCACCACCCCCCCCCCCCCCCGGCCGCCCCCCCCCCCTCCAACACACACACACGCCGCTGCTGGTTGGTGAAAGCCAACAAGAGAAGAAGCTACGTACGTGTTGTTCGTGCGACGATCCCACGCGTCTGTGATGTGACCGCCGTACATGATTTCGCCAAAGATGTAGCGCAGGTCATCCCACGGCACATCCACGTTGCGGTTGATGTAGTCCATGAGGATGTTGGAGCACACATACAAGTCTCCCTGGTTGAAACTGTAGCGCTTGCTCCAACCCTGCTGGCCGAAACGGCGCCGGCCCTGCACGATGGCGTGGTAGAAGCACATGGTGAACAAACACGCCTGGTACTGGCCCTTCTTGTTGCTGTCGTTGAGCCGGTCCTGGTCAAAGTTGGCCCAGGCGCGGCGCAGGTTGGACTGCAGGTCCGCCGGCGCCTCGTTGGCCACCTTGATGCACGTCTGCATCAGGCTCTCCGGCATGTTCTTCATGTAGCTCAGCGTCGGGGGCTCGGCGGAAATGAAGCACCGGAAGTCCTTGTGGGCGGTGGCCTCCAGCAGCTCCAGCTGCCGCTCCAGCTTCTTCACCCACGTCTGCATCAGGTGCAGGTTCTGCAGCATCAGCCAGCCGCCGTCACGCGCGAACGTGTTCAGCGCCTGCTCCGCCACCGGCTCCTGGCCCTGGCCCATGGAAATGTTCATGAACTTGCCGTTGTCCAGGGAGAACCCCAGCTGCTTGCCCAGCGTCTCCACCCACAGCGTGGGGTCCACGCCCGGGAACAGCACAAAGAAGATGGGCGTGGAGGAGGTGGACTCCTCGAACGTCGCACCCATGTCGAAGGCCTGCTGGCTCACGTACGCCTCGCCCATGTTCTTCGAGATGAAGTTCACCAGCGCCGCCGACAGGCGGTCGGGGCGCATGGCGCGCAGGATGAGCAGCTTGTACAGCGGCTTGACGCGCGCGTACTGCCCCGGGCACGGGATCTGGTCCGGCTTTTCGGCGTCGAACCACCGCTGCCACTGCGCGCTCTGGTTCTGCATGTCGTCGCCGATCTTGCCCAGCTGCGGCCGCACCGCCTCCAGGCCCTTCACCCGCGCCCAGATGTTGGCGGGCATCCAGTCCGACAGCGGGCCCGAGTTGCCCGGGTCCGTCGACAGCGGGCCCATGATGAGCGTGTTCACGTGCTCCGCCTCCAACTGCCCCGCCCGCACCATGATGCGCAGGCACAGCTGCGTCGCGATCGTCAGCTTGTCCGTCTCAAACACGCCGCGGCGCAGGTAGTTGAACGCCACCCCCGTGATGCTCTCCATCAGCACCTTGCACCGCTCCGCCAACGCGACGTCGTCCAGGCCCGGCTTGATGTTCACGCCGTTGGCCGCGGCTTCACCCTCACCGCCCTCGCCCTCGCCGTCCTCGCCGTCCTCGCCGTCCTCGCCCTTGCCCTCGCCCTTGCCCTCCTCACCGTCCTCCGCGCCCTCGTCCTCGCTGTCGAGCATGGCGTGGTCCTCGTCGTCCTCGTCGTGGTCGCCCTGGTAGTTGGGGTCGTTCTCGCCGGACACCAGGTCGATGGCGCGCAGGAACACCACGACGAAGGCGTTGAGGGAGTAGATGTAGTACGTGTGCACCCGGAACAGCTCGTTCATGAGGAAAAACAGCAGCGCGCCGCGCTCCGCGACGCCCCGGTACTTCTCGGACGTCTCGTTGATGGCCTTCTCCGTCGCCACCGCCACGGTCTGCTTCTCCACAATCTCGTTGGCGATGCGCTTGGTGTTCTCCAGGCCCTCGATGAGGTCCACGTCCGCGGTGATGTCGCCCTCCGCGGCCGCCAGGCGCGCCAGGATGTCGTCCTCCAGGTTCTTGATCTTGATCTTGAACATGTTCTGCTGCTGCACCAGCTCGCTCTTCATCTCCGCCAGGTCAGGGCGCTCCTTGCCCACCACCAGCGACAGCAGCTGGTCCTCCAGCCCCGCCTCCGTCACGGTGAAGTTGATCAGCGCCGTCTCGGCCTGGATTTCGGGCGGGTAGTGCGGGTTGGACAGCTTGGTGTGCAGGTACAGGCGGAACCGCGGGTGGAACTCCACCTCCTTGTCGCCCAGCTTCAGGTACTGCTTGTGGCCCTTGCGCGACGTGGCGCGCGAGATGACCGGGTTCAGCACCGCGTCAATGCGCTCGCCCAGGTTCTCCAGCAGCACCGGCATGCCGGCGTCGATGGCGCGCTCCAGCATGGTGAGCATGTTCTTCATGCCCAGCCGCAGCACCACCAGCTTGCGCCCCTCCTCGCTCTCCTTGTTGCGCACCCACCGAATGCCCTGCAGCTGCGGGTCGATCATGAGCGGCCACCGCGCCGTGTTCTCCACAATGGCGCCGTTCTCCAGGCTCACGCGGTCGTCCGGCAGCGAGTCGGCGTTCCACTGCGCGATCTCGGCCTCGGTGGTGAGGATGGACAGCGGGTTGGGGTCGTCGCTCATGGGGATGCGCTCGCCGTTGGCGGCCGTCTCCAGGAACGGCATCCACTGCTGCGTGATCATCTCGTCGCGGTACCGCTTGGTGAAGGGGCCGATGTACGAGATGAAGGCCGACGCCAGCAGCACGTCGCCCACCAGCAGCTCCTTGTCCGCCGTCAGCTGCTCGATGCCCTCCGCCCAGCGCACGTTCTCGTCCGCCAGCGCCGACGTCAGGCGGTTGGCCAGGTCCAGCTTCTGCTGCCCCGCCTCCACCGCCGCCACGGCGCTGTCCTTCTCCGCGTTGGCGGCGTTCAGCTCCGTCGTCAGCTTGTCCAGCGTCGCCTGCAGCCCCGCCACCTTCTGGTTCACGGCGTCCAGGCGCGCGTTGGCCTCCTCCAACTGGTCGTTGGCCTCCCGCAGCGCCTTGCGCTTGGGCTCGACCGTGATGAGGATGTCGCGGTAGATGACGAGGTTGACCACCCAGGAGCACAGGCCGGCGGCGGCCTTGTTCTTGGTGGCGATCACCTCCGGCGTGAAGTGCTCCAGGCCGATGTACGGCCGCACGCCCTTGTTGCCCCAGTTCACGTCCGGCACCTTGTACGCGTCCACCAGCGCCTTGAAGCCCTTGAGCGTGGAGATGAACTCGTTCACGTTGCCCAGCAGCGCCTTCTTGCACGCCGTCCAGTCCTTGTCCTTGGCCTTCACCACGCCGCTCTTGGTGGTGATGATGTTGTTGGCCAGCGGGCAGTCCTTGGTGCCGGCCATCAGGCTCACCACCGCCGCGAACACGTCGTCGACGCCCTTCGGCGGCGTCGCCATGGTCTTGCACTCGCTCAGGTCCTTCTTGTTCAGCGTGTTCAGCGCCGCCATGGCCGCCTCCACCGCCGGCTCCGCCTTGGCCAGGTCCTCACTGGCGCTCTTCTGCAGCGCCATCACGTCCTTCTGCAACGCCGCCACGTCCCTGGCCTCGATGTTGGCCTTCCGCGTCTCCTCCTCCACCACCTCCTTGTTCGCCGACACCTGCACCGCGATGGCCTCGGACGTGCGCATCTTCTCCTCGGCCGCCGCCAGCTTGATCTTCAGGTTGGCCTCGATCTCCACCACCGCCTCGGCCGTGTCGCGCAGCTTGGCCAGGCCGTTGGCCAGGCGGTCGATGGCGTTGGCGGACTCGTCCCGCTTGCGCGCCAGCATGGTTTCGTACAGCTTGAGGAGCTCCAGGTAGGACTTGGGCGTGGTGTACACGTAGCGCCCGTTGGTGGACTTGTACCGCCGCGCGGCGTCGTTCATGTTCTCAAACGACTCGGGCAGGAAGCGGCGGATGCCGTCGCGCACCTCGTCGGACGGCAGCTCGATGTTGGACAGCACCTTGGCCGCCACGGACGACAGCGCCTCCTTGGGCCACGGCTGGAACCAGTCAATGACCGTGGAGTTGACCAGGGCGGGGAAGCGCGTGGCGCGCACGCGGAAGTCCTCGCCGACGGGGGAGAAGCACAGGATGACGTGCAGGTTCTTGCGCACCTCCTGCAGGAAGAAGTCGAAGCAGGGCTTGCGGTCGGGGATGATGCCCGCCTCCTTCACGCGCGGCGTGACGGCGTTGCAGATCTCGTCGATCTCGTCGTCCGCGTACAGGTCCGGGATGAAGCCGGAGGCCAGGAGGTCGTTGATGTACACCAGGAAGCGCTCGTTGGAGATCTGCGAGTCCGTGAACAGGAAGGTGATGCCCTCCTCCTTCATGCCGGCCTTGGCGTACATGGCCTTCAGGTCGTCCTTCAGGTCGTTGATGCCGTAGGTGCCCGAGATCACGATCTGCATCACGGTGTAGCCGCAGATGGAGCTCGCCAGGCGCGACAGCGACTGCTTGCCGCTGCCGCCGACGCCCACAAGCAGCGCGTGGCCGCCCTCGTTGAGGATGATGCGGGAGATGCGGCACACGTGGCGCATGGCGTCCTCGAACAGCACCAGGTCCATGACGGAGTTGGCCTCGTTGTAGTCCTCCAGCGCGCCCATGAGGATCTCGTGCAGCTTCTTCATGTCCGCCACCTTGTCGTAGTTCTTCTCGTTCACGTTCTCCACAAAGTGGCAGAAGATGAGCGGGTCCGCGTTCTCCGCGGCGAAGAACGCGGACATGTTGAACGCCGGGAAGCGCTTCTTGGCCTGCGCCTGCGCCAGCTGCTTGTACTTGCCCAGGTCCTCGTAGGACACGAGGCGATCGCCGTACACGCGCTCCGACTCATGCAGCCACAGCTGCACGAACTTGGCGGGCTCGGTGAACTGCTCCGGCTGCGCCACCAGCAGGCCCTGGAACACGTTGGACAGGTGGCGGATGTTGAACTCGTAGTGGAAGTTGACGGCGGACTTGCGGAAGGTGTTGGCGACCTGCGCGTGCAGGCCCAGCGCCGCGTTTACCAGGCTGCCCGTCAGCGTCTGGATGTTCTCGTCGAAGGTCTTGAGGTGGCCGTTGAGGAAGGTGTTGTAGATGGTGTGCAGCGACGTGGGGCCGGGGAAGCCGATGGCGAACGTCACAAAGTGGCGCTGCAGGCGCGGGTTGATGATGAAGGAACCAGCCGTGGGGTTCAGCGCCGAGATGTACTGGCAGTTGGACACCGTGCGCAGCTGCAGCTTGTTGCGGTCGTACCAGTGGCCGTAGTCCATGTGCTGGCGGATGAGCGCGATGGCGCTCTGCGTGTTGTACACGTCCAGCTCCGGCAGGTTCAGGTCGTCCACGAAGAACACCATCTTGGCCTTGCCGGGCGGGCCCCAGTTGGTGCCCGTCTTCTTCTCCAGCGGCGTCTCCAGGTTCACCTGCAGCGCGGTGGAGGAGGTGTAGAAGTTGAAGTTGATGTTCGCGTGCAGGCGCTCCGCCTCGTCCAGGCTCTGCAGCAGGCCCGTCACCAGCTGCGTCTTGCCGCACCCGGCGTAGCCCGCCAGCATGACGGGCACGTCGTCGTGCACCAGGAGGCGCATCCAGTAGGTGATGGAGGCGGTCTCGGGCGTGGGGACGGTGACGGAGGACATGGGCGTGGAGCTGTCGTACTCGATCTCCGTGAAGTACGGCGAGTTCTTCCACACGTCGAAGGACATGGCCTCGGGGTCGAGGTAGTAGTCGAACACCGTCTCGCGGCTGGGGATGCGCACGGCCTTGAACTCGCCGCGCCAAAAGTCGGAGAACTTCTTGCGGTAGTCCTCGCCGTCCTTCAGCGTCAGCGTGGAGCCAAAGGCCCACACCGCGGCGAACACGAACCAGGTTTCCACGTACTTGGCCATGTTCTTGGCGTCGGCCGCCATGCCCTTGCACAGGTCCTTGGTCAGGAGCTGGTCCAGCATGCGCAGCAGCGTGTTCACCATCGCCATGTCCTGCAGCGCCACCAGCGGCTTCGTCTCCTTCTTGAGGAACAGCAGCACCGGCGCCACGTACTTGTCGAAGCACTTCTCCAGCACGTCGGTCACCTCCGACGGCGCCTCCACCGGGTGGTCCTGCAGCTTCACCAGCCACGACTTGATGAGCGCGCGCCACTGGAAGCCGGTGGCGGCGGAGATGTACAGCATGCCCGCGCGCGACACCGTGGCCGGCGACGCGTACACCAGGTCGCGGATCTCGAACAGCATGCGCATGTGGGGCTTGAGCGGGATGCGCTCGTTGGACGCCAGCGTGAGCATCTTGTTGTCGTCCATCACGGAGTTCATGGACTCGATCCAGTTCGTGTCCAGGTCGCCGTCCAGGATCATCCACTTGGGCGTCAGCGTGCGCTCCTGGCCCAGGTCGCGCAGCATCTTGGACAGCAGGCCGTCCTTCCACTCGCGCGTGGCCATGGTGATGTAGCCGTACAGCTCCTGCGGCGACACCGACTTGGGGTTCAGGTCCACAAACTTGGTGCGGAACTCCTTCCCCAGCAGCGCCCGTGCCTTGGCCAGCACCCGCCAGCACTGGCTCTTGCCCGCGCCGGGCGGGCCCATGACGAACACGCAGTGACGGATCTCCAGCAGCTCCTCCAGCTGCACCACCTTGAGCAGGAAGTTCTCGTCCGGGTGCAGCTTGGCGTCGCGCGTCGCCTGCTCCACCGCCGTCTCCAGCGCCTCGTTGATCTTCCGCGGCGGGTTGATGCCGGGGAACAGGTCGCCCAGCAGGCCGAAGAACACCACCTCGTCCTGCTGCACGATCTTGGGCGTGTTGAAGTCCCGCAGCGCGCGCATGAGCAGGTCCTGCTCCGGCAGGTCGGGGTCGGCGCGCTTGAAGCCGCCGGCCACCACCAGCACCGACTTGACGGCGCGCAGGCCCCAATCGTAGTGCAGCTGCTTGGACAGCAGCTCCGCCAGCAGGGAGTACAGGCCGTAGAACTTGGACGCCAGCACCTTGGCGTGGGTGAAGCCCTCCGCCATCATCATGTTTTCGCAGATGAGCACCAGGTCCGGCACCATGACCGTCATGGGGCGGAACAGGGTCTTGAGGCCCTCGGGCAGCTCGGAGCGGCCCAGGTACCCCGGGTTCATGGTGATGAACACGCCGCACGTGTCGTCCAGCGCCACCTCCTCGCCCTCGATCACGATGCGGGTCTTGTCCGCCTTCTTGCCGTCGCACACGGCCTTGAACTGGACGGAGCACACGGACAGCACCTCCGGCATGAGGCGGTTGAACTCGTCGAAGCACCCCCACGAGCCGGAGGACGCCAGGCCCTTGAAAATGTTGCCCATGCCCTTGTAGTCCATCTCCGGCGCGCAGTTGAACACGTAGCAGCACTTGCCGGCGGCCGACGCCAGGTCCTTGGTCGTCTCCGTCTTGCCCGTGCCGGCGGGGCCGGCGGGCGCGCAGCCCATCTTCAGGTTCAGCGCCTGGGTGGCGGTCACGTAGATGCGGTCCGTGAGCGGCGTGACCACCAGGCGGCCGCCGTTGCCGAGGTACTCGTAGCCGTACGCCACAATGGCGTCGGCGATGCGGAGCTCCGCCATGTTGTTCTCATACACCTGCTTCAGCTGGGACTGCCACTGGAACTGGTCAATGTCCGTCACACGCTCCCGCAGCAGGCGCGTGATGATGTCGCGCGAGTGCGCGTCCATGGTGATCATGCACATCACGCGCTGGCGGTCGCCCTTGCTCAGCTTGCCCTGCGTCAGGATGATGAGCTCCTTCAGCTGGTGCACGATCAGGTCCAGCTGCGCCTGCATGGCCTCGGGGTCGTCCAGCAGCCGGCCGAAGGCGTTGTTCACCTCCTGCACGTACCGGGACCCCGCCACGAACAGCGCCACCTGCGCCGGGTCCGCGGCGTTGCCGGTCTTGGGGTCGCGGTGCATGAGCCAGTCCACGCGCGACTGCGTGGGGTACCGCTTCAGGCACCGCTGCAGCTTCTTGTTCAGCGTCGACTTTTGCGCGTCCAGCGCCGTTTGCAGGTACACCTCCACCTTGCCCAGCAGCTCGATGGCGGGCTCGAACTCCACCTCCTCCCGGCCCACGGACGCGATCCACTTGGCAGACGTGGGGCGCTGGCCCTCACGCTCCTGCAGCTCCAGCGTGGCCGTGGCCAGCATGACCTTGGTCACGTGGTGGATGATCTTGTGGGGCTGCGAGCCGTTGGACAGGATGTCCAGCAGGTCGGCCTCGGAGGTGAAGTAGAACCGCGGGAAGCAGCGGCGCTTGGCCGCCAGGAAGTCCGCCAGGGACTTCTTGCACAGGTCCAGCTGGCCCGAGATGGCCTCCAGCTCGTCGTACAGGCCGGGCTCGTTGCACGCGTCGCGGATGTTGGACGTCTCGGACGCCTTCACCAGCACCTTCTTCACGCGCACGTCGATGGTCTCGAAGCGCTCGGCGTCCTCCGGCAGCTCCTTGCGCACCTCGTCGGAGCCGATGAACAGGGGCTCCAGGTACGACCAGGTGCGCTGCACCTCCGACAGCTGCTGGATGACCTCCGCCACCATGGCCAGCGCCTTTTGCCACGACGTGACCTCCTCCTCGAAGGTGGCCAGGAAGCGCGACGCCATCATGCCCTGGACGGTCAGCTGGTCCTGCTCCAGCAGGTCGAAGTCGTCGTCGTTGATCTTCAGCACGTTGACCGTGGCGCCCTCCTTGTACGGCGCCTGCAGGAACTCGATGGCGGACCAGGTCTCGTCCAGCTGCGCCAGCGTCTGCTCCATCTTCTCCTCCTTCAGCGCCTGGTCCGTGATCTCCTCCACGTCCATGTTGAAGTTGTGCAGCTCCAGCGCCAGCAGCTCGCCCAGCTTCATGTCCGCGTTCTCGTGCGGCGGCGTGAAGGTCTTGCCGGTGGCCTTCATCAGCATCTGCCAGTGGCGGGGGCGCATGGACGGGTGGGACAGCGCCATGATGAGGGGGCAGGACAGCAAAAAGTCCTTGATGAAGCGGTCCAGGCCGCGGTACGCCATCGTGGTGCGCAGCTTCTTGTTGGCCGTGTTCTTCATGCGCTTGTGGAGCTTCTTCGCCTTGCTCTCCATGTCGTCCGCGTCCACCTCGGCCCACTTTTCCTCCTTGAACGAGGTAAAGGTGCCCTCGACCTCCTGCGTCAACGCCCACAGCTTGCGCGCCACGGAGTTGTTCTCCCGCACCTCGTCCAACATCTTCTTGCTCTCCGTCATCAGCGGCGCGTAGTCGAACATGGTGGCCAGGTGCAGCATCTTCTTGAAGTCCTCCTGGCTGCGCTCCAGCTCGTTGTCCGCCTTGTCCAGCGACGTGAGGGCGCCCGACACGCCCACGTCGTAGCGCCAGAATTTGTGCTTGTTCTGGGCCTGGGAGAACTCGTACACGGCGCCCTCGTACGCCTGCACGCGCTTCTTGGTGTCGGCGCCGTGGCTGCGCACCAGCGGCTGGATGCCGTTCTTGGTGATGGGCGCCTGCATCTTGGCTTCGTCCCACTGCTTGCTCGCCGCGTCGAGGCCCTTGCGGTAGCGCTCCACTTCGCGCGACTGCGCCTTGGACAGGGAGCCAGAGGCCTTGAGGAACGTCACGGTCGCCCGCGCGTGGTTCATGTTGCCCTCCTGCTCCGCCGCCTTGGCGTTCACGTTGTGCAGGTGCGTCTTCACGTCCAACAGGATGGGCAGGCTGTCGGCCGGCACGTCGCGCGTCAGGCCGTCGTACGTCTTCTTCGCGAACAGGCCCGCGCCCTTGATGGTGGACTTGAGGTGGTCCAGCACCAGCGGGCCCTCCATCTTGTTGTTGGCCTTGTCGGCGCCCTCCGCGAAGTCACACGTGAACGGCGACCCGAACACGGGGCCCTCCGCGCCCCCAAAGGTGCCGTCGAACTCCACGAACACCTTGACACGGCACGCCTCGGGCGCGGTGTACGACGCCGTGTACGACCCGTCCTCGTTGTCCACCAGGGAGCACGGGATGTCGTGGGAGTCGTCGTCCGCCGCCGCCGGCGGCACCTCCTCGCCGTCCTCGCCCACCTCCACGCGCACCACCCGCACAGAGAACTCGTCGCCGCCCAGCGTGCGGTACTTGCCCTCCGTGTTGATGGCCTGGATGCGGAAGAAGGTGGGGTGGCCGGGCGCACCCCCCGACAGCACGCCCGGGCCGAACGCCAGGCACCGGCTGCCCTCCGTGACCGCGAACATCTGGAACTCCTCGTACGTGATCGTCGGCCGGCCGCCCTTGAAGATCAGGCGCAGCACCGCGTCGCCGGCGCCCATGCTCTCGAACGCGGGCGCGTCCAGGTGGATCTCCGTGGGGGACACCACCTTGCCCGTGCCGTCCACGAACTTCTTGCCCAGCGTGAACCGGCACGTGGCGGGCACGCGGGTGTCGAAACCGAGACCCTTGATAACGAGGCGCGTGCCGCCCGTGACCGGGCCGCACCGCGGCTCCAGCTCTGTGATGGCGTACGGCGGGCCGACGATGGGGGCCACGTCCAGCACGTGCACGTCGTTGAACCACTGGTTGGCCCAGCCGCCGTGGACGAGGATGCGCTTGTTGGTTTCATCAAAGGACATGGCGGCCTCGGAGCGCGGCGCGGGGGCGTTCTCCACCTCCAGCTGCGACCAGCGCATGCGGCCAGTGTCCAACACCCACGCGTCGTTCATGAACTGACCCTGCGACCGGAAGCTCTCGTCGTCGCCGGAGCAGCCGCCGAACACGAACACCTGCCATGACGGCACGGCCACCACGGACATGGCGCTGTGCATCCAGCGCGGTGGGTCCACGGTGCCGCTCTCCACGTGCGTCCACGTCAGCGTCTCTGTGTCGAACGAGTGCAAGTCGTTGAAGCGCGTGCCGCGGCTCCAACCGCCAGACACGAGCATCAGCTGCTTCACCGTCACGGCGGCGTGGCCGGAGCGCTTGGCGGGCGGCTCGCCCTGCACCTCGGAAAACCGGGTCCAGGTCATGCTGTCCACGTTGAAGCCGTACAGGTCGTTAAAATCGGCGCGGCGGAAACCGGAGCCGCCGTAGCCGCCAAAAATGAAGATGTTGCGGTCAATGAGGCACGCCGAGTGCGCGGAGCGGGGTGCCGGCGCGTTGGGCGCCCCAGACGGGCCGGACTGTTTGTACTCCCCCTCGCCATCGCCGCCCATGGCGCCCTTGGACCGCTGCTTGGCTTTACCGCCGACGGGTGCGCCCTGCTCCGCCCACTCCATGCTCATGGAGTCCAGCAGCCACATGTCGTTGAGCCGCGCCTGGTTGCTCAGGTTACCGCCGAACACAAACAAGCGGGTACCGTCGACCGGGGTGGCTGTGTGCTGCCAACGTGGCGACGGTGGACCGCCGGTGGTGGAGGGACAAGACCATGTGACGTTGCTACCGCGCAGCTGCATCAGGTACAGCTCGCAGTTGGGTGCCGGGGGCTCCGCCAGCGATGTGACCTCGGACACGCCACCGAACAAGAAGTACGAGCCTCCCACCGCGCTCAATGTGTGACCATAACGAGGTGTTGGGGGATCGCCTCCTTTCACTTTGGGCTGCTCCCACTTGGGGGCACCCGCTTCCTCGTCAGCCTGGTGTTGTGACACACGCACGCACACATGCACACATCAGTGCCCTGGGTCCACCGCACAGGAGAATTGTGGCGTCCCGCTGTTGGGGCCGCGCGCACACTGCGACACGTACCATGCTGTTGAGAAAAGCGAACTGGAGAGGTGGGAAACAAGGCAGGGAGCGAGCGTTTCCAACAAGTGCATGTGACCCGAGCACACAACGCATCAACACCACATGCGTGAGTAGGAACGAACACCGGCACCGCAACGACGTCCAGCATCACGTACCGCTTCCTAAGTGAGTCCCAAACACTACCTTTCCAAACTCTACTCAATGGCCTGGGGTTGTAGGCCAATCGAAATCTCCCGCTGTGCGTGGAGTCAACCAACAACAGCGAGGCACTCAAGGAGGCGCGTCGGCCTACGTTTTGAACACTCGCGTGTCCAAACGAGGCCTTCGCGAACCGTTCCGGTGCCTGCAAGCCGCTGCAGGAGACAAAAACTTCTGTACCACTCTGGTTGCAGAGTGGCTCGCCACAATATGGGTGGGGGTGGCGACTTTGGCAAGCGCGGTTGCCGAGTGCAATGGGCGGTCAACCGAAGCTATGCGTTGCAAGCATCCATCCTCAAGCAAGGTTCGTTTTCGATCCAGGGCTCCGATCGATCTTTTTTTCGCGCGACGCGCCAAACATCATAATTAGCCTGTGTGGAAAGTACATGAAAATATACAAACATATGTAAAACTTGGTGTCAACACTGTCAAGCTGTCACGCCGTCCCACTTCGCGGCGCGCACAGGCTCAGTTTGCACACATGGCGGACACAATCGCGGCAGCGGCTGAAGTTGGCACAGCGGCTGCTGCTGGTGCTGGTGCTGGCGTAGGTGCTGGTGCTGGTGCTGGCGCGGGCGAGGCTGTGGTGGAGGCGGCGGGTGGCGTGGTCGCCTCTCTTGCAAAGTGCGTGTCATGCCAAACGTTGTGGGGGTGATGTGCACGCTAGCCGTTTCTCACCACGTTGTCGTTGTGCCTACCGCATCAGTGGTGTGAGTGGTACGCTCGTTCGTATTGGTGAGTTTTTGTTTGGTCATTTTGCGGCCGGGTTCCAAAACGAGCTCAATTTCATGGTACGTGGCATGCTCCGTGTCCGCTCCACTGCTCCGCTCGTCGCCATGCGCTTCCGTTGTTGTGACTGTTGCGTGTGGCACCCAGGGACGACTGGTCCAAGGTGCAACAGAGACAGCAGCGAATACCGTTGCGGCGCCACCAGCCCACTTCGCGGGTGCGGTGTCTCGGCTGTAGGTAGCAGTGGAGCAGCTGGATGTGCTCAGCACACACGAAGCCTGTACCACTCCCCTTGTACAAACCAAACCAAGGCACTCTTATTTGTGTTACTCCATCAAACCTAAACCAAAACACATGCATCATCTCATCGTCATTGCAACAACAAAACACCCTCTCACACTTCTACGTCCCCCGGCGCAAGCGGCGTCGCCTGCCGCGTCTCGGGAACCTTGGACGCAGCTCGAACACGGTTCGAGCTGCTCGTACGATAGGAACGGTTGGTCGGCTGCGCGTACGGGCTGTTGCGAATCACGCGCTTGCGGTACTTGCGCGCCGCAATCTTGCGATACGACGCCCGGCGGCGCTGCTGGGCTGAGTTGCGAATCTTGCGACGCAACGGCGTGCTGCCCCGCCCGCTTGTGCTGGCACGGGTGGTCACCGGGTTCGGTCGGGGAGATGCTGGTCCTGGGGATGCCGGTCCTGGGGATGCTGGTCCAGTGATGCGGCGCCCACGGCTGCCCTTGAACCCCGACCTGGAGTGCGGCGTGCGTGGAGCAGGACGGCTTGGTGTGGCGCCGTTCCGCACCATTTCTGGCCCAGCCGCGTTCGAACTGTCCTCAGGACCCTGGTGGGTCACTGTTTCCACCCGCCTCTGTGTGTACCTAGTCTCCTGCTTTGAAGACTCTTGCTGCAGCACCCACTGCTGGACCTGTGGCTCAGGCGGGCCGTCGCTCACGCGACTCGCGGCAGGGTAGGGCGACTGGTTGGCAACCTGCAACAGCGCACACCACATACCACATACCCCGCCCACATTCCCCACCCACGCACGCGGAGCACACAAAAAGCAGAAAACGCACGTGAAGCTCACCTCTCGCCCACAGCATACGGTATACCCCACCCACCCACACTCACCCACCCACACACACACAAACGCAACACAACCCACCGTACCGTGCGGTTCACAGCAGAACGCTGAACAGCAGCAGACCGGGGACGGCGTGGAGACGTGGCCCGGGCGGTGCTTGGTCTAGACACAGGGCGCCTGCGT
>Ga0213833_1001513_pt1 | contig 16561 bp, 19 predicted proteins | sample SWATP21_FD_160575 | JGI IMG/M metagenome (GOLD analysis project Ga0213833, IMG submission 160575) | Coastal seawater microbial communities from Marineland, Florida, United States - SWA TP2 #1 | ecosystem: Environmental > Aquatic > Marine > Coastal | place: USA: Florida | collected 2016-08-14
ACGGCTTGCTGGTAAAGCTCTTCGCCAAAGGCGGTGAGCTGGTAGTGCTGGTTTTGGTGAACGAACAGCGCTTGCTGCAGCCGGCGCTCCAGCTGCGTGATGCGCCTCGCAACCGTGGTGCGATTTACCCGTAACTCGGCTGCAGCGGCAGAGTAGGTTTGCAGCCGCACAGCGGCAAGAAAAAAGCGCAGGTCATCCCAGTTCATGCGTGCAATTATGCACGGTATGGGTGCGAACTCAATCGTTTATATGCACGCCGGCACTGCCGTATAGTCAAACCCACTGAAAAGTGACCCTTTAACATTCGGGTGACGCTGGCAAGGGAGAAAACATGAGCGCACGACTGGCACATAAAGTGGCACTGGTCACCGGTGCAGCGCAGGGCATTGGCCAGGCGATTGCCCTTCGGCTTGCCAGTGAGGGGGCGGCGCTCGCCGTGGCTGATATAAGCCTGGATGCGCTCTCAGATACGGTAAGGCAGATCGAAGACGCCGGTGGGCGTGTTATCGCAAAAGTGTGTGATGTGACCGCAAGTGCTTCGGTTGTGGAGCTGTTCACGGCGGTCACAGAAAACTACGGCAGGCTGGATATTCTGGTCAACAACGCGGGCATTGGAACAGCGCCTAACGATGGATTTGACCTGTATCAGCAGCGCATGGCTGATCGCAGTGCCCAGCTTCACAAGGGCGAGACACCCACCGTATTTGCCGATCATATTACCGATATGCAGGATGAGGGCTGGCAACAAGTTGTCAATGTGAACCTGAACGGCGCATTTTATTGCTGTCGTGAAGCGGTTCGCGTGATGGCTGCGCAAGGTGTGGCGGGCAGTATTATTAATATCGCCTCAACGTCGGCGGTATCGGGAGAAGGGGGCGTGCACTACTGCGCAAGTAAAGCCGCGATTCTGGGTTTGACCAAATCGTTGGCGATGGAAGTGGCGGCGCGCAATATTCGTGTGAATGCCATCTGTCCCGGCCCTACTAACACACCGATCATGGCGAATATTTCCGACGAATGGAAGCAGTCAATGGTCGCTGCTATCCCGATGGGGCGCATTGGCGAGCCGCTGGAAATTGCCAATACAGCGCTATTTTTGGCCAGTGATGAAGCGTCGGCGTTTACCGGGCAGACCTTGATGGCCAATTTGGGGACCTATTTGGCATAAACACTTGATTCGCCTGCAGGGCTGGCTCCTACAGAACTTTGTGGGAGCCTGCCCTGCAGGCGAGCTGATCAAAACTGTGGAGCACATCATGACAAAACGATTGGAAAACAAAGTCGCCATTATCACCGGCGGTGGTCAGGGCATCGGCGCGGCAGCCGCGATTCGCTTTGCTGAAGAAGGCGCCAAAGTGGTGATTTGTAGCCGACGCATGGAGCCGCTTGAGGCCGTCGCAAAAACCATTCAGGCGGCGGGCGGTGAGTGTACGCCGTTGTCGGTGGATGTCAGTGATGAAACAGCAGTGAAGCAACTTGTTGAAACGACCGTTTCCAAATATGGCAAGCTGGATATCGTTGTTAATAACGCGGTGCTTATGGTGCCCGGAATGCTGGGCAGTCACAGCACAAAAGCCTGGCATCAAAATTTTCAGGTGTCACTCGATGGCGCGATGTTTCTGATGCGTGAATCCTATAAACAGTTGAAGGCGAATCGGGGTGCCGTCGTGAATATTTCGTCGGTGTGCGGGCTCTTGGGTTCGGTCGGGACTGCAGGCTATAGCGCAGCGAAAGCCGCGATGATTGCATTGACCCGCAATGCGTCTATTGAGTGGGCGCCCCATATTCGTGTTAACGCCATCACCCCGGGCGCCTTTTTAACACCGGCATTGGAAGTTGTTAACCCCGATGAAGAGAGCCAGAAGGCGACGGGCAAAACCATCCCCCTGGGACGAATTGGTGACCCGCGCGAGTGTGCCAATGCCATTTTGTTTCTTGCCAGCGATGAGGCGTCTTATATTACCGGCTCGGTGTTGCCGGTAGATGGGGGGCGCGTTGCGGAGTTAAATACCGGCAGTGCCTCCTGGGAGGAATAGCCATGAGCGATGAGCTTCTTAATCGTATAGACCGTCTGGAGTCGCTCGATGCGATCAGGCAATTGGTAGCGAAGTACTCACTGTCACTGGATATGAGAGATCTCGATGCCCACGTGAATCTGTTTGCACCGGATATTCGTGTTAGCCGGGAACTGTCCGGTCGCAGTCATCTCAAGGCCTGGGTAGATGACACCCTGCGCCATCAATTCACCGGGACGTCGCATCACGTCGGCAATCACATTATCGAGTTTAAAGACCCCGACAATGCGGTGGGCGTGTTGTATTCCAAAAACGAACATGAATGCGGCGGCGAATGGGTCATTATGCAAATGCTGTATTGGGATGACTACCAGCGCATCGATGGGCATTGGTACTTTCGGCGGCGCTTGCCATGCTACTGGTATGCAACCGACCTGAACAAACCGCCGCTGGGCGATATGAAAATGCGCTGGCCGGGCCGCGAGCCCTATGAGGGCGCGTTTCATGAACTGTTTCCGTCGTGGCGCGAATTCTGGGCCAGCCAGCCAGACGGGGAGCCGGAGGTGGCCGCCCCCGCGCCTGCCGAACAGTTTTTAAGCACCATGCGCCGCGGTACTCCTGCACCTAAAATACGGGTGCGTTAACGTCAGAGGTTTGAATGCAACTGTTTACCGAAACGAAATTGGGGCGATTGCAACTTGGCAATCGCGTAGTGATGGCGCCCATGACGCGATCTCGCGCTGATAATGCTAGCGACGTACCAACGTCAATTATGCGTGAGTACTACCGTCAGCGTGCCGGCGCCGGATTGATTATTACCGAGGGCACCCAGCCCAGTGCCGACGGCAAGGGCTATTGCCGCACGCCGGGTATCTACACCGGGGAGCAGGTGTCAGCCTGGCGAGACATTACCGACGCGGTGCATGCCGGGGGAGGACAAATTGTTTTGCAGATTATGCACTGTGGGCGCGTAGCCCACGGGGCAAACAAGGCAGAGAATGCTCGCACCCTGGCGCCGTCGGCGATAGCCGCCAAAGGTGATATGTATACCGAGCAGGGCATGCTGCCCTTTGTAGAGCCGGAGGCGATGACCCTTGCTGATATTGAGCAGACGGTAGCCGATTATAAGCAGGCGACGGTGAACGCCTTTGCTGCGGGCTTTGATGGTGTGGAGCTGCATTGCACCAGCGGCTATCTGCCGGCACAATTTTTATCGACAGGAACGAATCAACGGACCGATAGCTACGGCGGGAGCCTGGAAAATCGCTTGCGGTTTGTGATCGAAGTATTGTCGGTCATGTGTTCGGTAGATGGCGCCGACAGGGTGGGAATGCGTATCTGCCCCGGCAATCCGTTTAATGATTTGCACGACGATAACCACGAAGAAACCTTTGCTGCCTTGCTGCAGCGGGTAGACCCGATGGCGTTGGCCTATTTGCATGTGATTCGTATGCCCGCGCTTGGTTTGGATAATATCGGACTGGCGCGCACTAACTACCACGGTGCCATGATTGTTAATGAAAGCTATAGCCGCGATGAGGCGGAGTCCGAGCTGGATGAGCAAATTCGCGCGGTATCTTTCGGCAGGCCGTTTATTGCCAACCCTGATTTGCCGCGTCGCTTTCGGGAAAATCTGCCGCTATCGAAAATTGATATGAAAACCCTTTACACGCCGGGTGAAGCTGGGTATACCGATTATCAGGCCGGTTAAGGCCGAGAAATTTTCACGTTTGGGAGCAGTCATGGCGCGACTGTTTGTGGCCATTCCGCTATCGCCGTTGTTGAAGCAGCGGCTTCAGGAAATTCAGCCACCGCGCACCACAGGAATTACACCGGTAGCGGCGGACAACCTTCATCTAACACTGCAATTCATTGGCGATGCGCCAGTGGAAACGGTGCTTGCCGCACTGGCGAATATCAGCCTGCCGGGGTTTCAGTTGGCGTTTTCACACAAGCCCCGTTATCAAAAAGGCGTGATCTGGCTGGGTGTGAAAGATAGCCCCGAGTTGAAGGCAATTCAGCTAGCGGTAGTAAAGGCGCTGGTCAAGGCCGGTGTAACATTGCAGCCCAAGCGCTTTATGCCACATATCACGCTTGCGCGGTATAAGCGCCATGTGCCGACAGAAATGATAGAGTTGTTGTTGGAAGAACGTGCGGGCGTTGTACCGGATGAGGCCGCCGTCGCGTTCGGCCTCTATTCCAGTAAAACCGTTGATGAACACGTTATCTATACGCGCCTGCGAGCGTTCCCGCTACAGGACGGCTAGAGTCTGGGAGCTACCAGCCGATTTTTCCGGTGATCACGTCCTTCCACATCACAAAGTCACCCCACAGGCTGTAAAAAGGGTTTTTGAAGGTCGCGGGACGGTTTTTCTCAAAGAAAAAGTGACCCACCCAGGCAAAGCCGTAGCCGATCAGTGGTTGTAGCAGTAAAAGCCACCAGTTTTGGGTCACAACAGCGCTAATAACCACCGCAATGACGAGAGTAGTGCCGACAACGTGCAGGCGTCGGCACGTGGCGTCGGAGTGCTCACTTAGATAAAAAGGATAAAATTCGGCAAAGGATTTAAAGCCTTCATCGGGTATTGTCAGGGTTGATTTCTGCATCGTGCTGCCTCCGAAATTACTGATCATAGCCGGGGTTCTGGCGGTCGAGTTTACGCAGCAGGCCGGGCCAGGCCAGTGCGCCGAACATGCCTTTGGTCACTATCATGGCAGCTTCACGCACACCGTCCAGCACAGCCTGCTGAACCGGGATCAATTCGCGACTGCCCGCTAATGCCCGCACCTGAATCATGCAGGCCGCTTCAAAGGTATACATGGCGAGAAAGGCGTCGGCGGGCGTCTGTCCTACGGTTAGCAGGCCGTGATTGCGGAGCATCAGAAACGTGTTCTCGCCGAGGTCGTTAACCAGTCGGGGCTTTTCGTCTTCATTCAGGGCAATACCCTCGTAATCGTGGTAGCCGAGATTGGACAGCACCAGTGTGGCCTGTTGTGAAATCGGCAGCAGTCCCTCTTTCTGGGTGGACACCGCAACCCCGTTGAGCGAATGGGTATGCATCACGCAGTGGGCATCTTCGCGCGCGGCATGAATGGCGCTGTGGATGGTAAAACCCGCCGGGTTCACGTCGTAGGGAGAATCTACCACCTTGTTGCCGTCAGCATCGATTTTTACCAGCGAAGAGGCGGTGACCTCCTCGAACATCATCCCGTAAGGGTTAATCAGAAAATGGTGTTCCGGCCCCGGAACCCGCGATGAAATGTGAGTGAATACGAGATCGTCCCAACCGAACATGGCGACCAGCCGGTAGGCTGCGGCCAGATTGACGCGTGCCTCCCACTCTTCGGTAGATACCTGATTTTTCAGGCTTTGCTCCGCTTTACTCATCGCTATGCTCATGGCAATCTCCGATATTGTTGTGCTATGGGCGTTATACTGCGCCGAAATCACCCGGAAAACTGTCAATCAGTTTACAGTCGTCGTTTGCCGGCTGCATGTTACCAACAGCATTTTACTGACAGGATGTGAATTTGCCTGCACCGAGTTTAGGTCAGTCACCGAGTCTGCGCGAGAGCTTGCAAACCAACGCCTGGTTTGCGGAGCTGCCGGCGGTTGTTATTGACGAGCTGGCTGACAAGGCCCAGCGCCGCCGCCTAAGCGATGGCGAGCACTTGTATCGTCGTGGCGACATGCCTACCGGCCTGTTCGGAATTATCCGTGGGCGCATTCGCGTGTGTTCCACCTCGGCCGAGGGCAAAGAGCTGACGGCGACGTTTTTCGAGACGGGCGACTGGTTGGGCGAAATTTCCATTTTTGATGGCTTGCCCCGGCTTTCAGATGCGGTGGCCTCGGGAGATTGCGAAGTGTTGGTGCTCTCGCGGCAGGCAATTGAGGGCCTGCTGGAACGCCAGCCAGAGCTCTACGCGCCCTTTGTCAGGATTCTTTGCCGCAAGCTGCGTATGGCAATGGAAGGCGTGAGCGACCTGATGCTGTTGCCATTGGCGCAGCGTCTGGCAAAACGGCTGTTGGCATTGGCCGATGACTATGGCCAGGCTCACCCCGAGGGGCTCCTGATTGATCTGCATTTACCTCAGGATGAGCTGGGGCGGCTGCTGGGTGCGTCGCGCCAGAGTGTGAGTAAAGAGCTCAAGGCGCTGGAGCGTTCCGGTCTGGTGAAGTTGGCCTACGGTCAGATCGTGATTACCGACCATGGCAGAATGGCCCGGCTGGTGGCGGGAGAGAGCAATAATACGGTCGGGCGCTAATTTTGTTGATATTACGAAATAACTGTACGACAAGGTTTTTTACCGTATAATCGATCGCGCTGACTAAGACTCAGTAAAGTAACTTGTAAAGCAATTTCGAACGACCTGCCTGTTTTAGATCTTCATCTTGTTTTTTCTAAGTCATTTCCAGTCTTACGTTCAACACCCGATTCTGCGAAAGCAGCTTAAATTGAAAAGTCGGCTTCGAGCCGAGGAGAAAACACAATGTCTAAAGCAACCGGTCAGGTTAAATGGTTCAACGAAACTAAAGGCTTCGGCTTCCTTGAGCAAGATGGTGGTAAAGATGTATTCGTACATTTCAGCGCTATCCAGGGCAGCGGCTTTAAAACTCTGGCAGAAGGCCAGCGTGTAGAGTTTGATGTAGTTCAGGGCGACAAAGGTCCTCAAGCTGCAAACGTTGAACTGATCTAATCAGTTAACGAATACTAAAAAGCCCGGCTTTTGCCGGGCTTTTTTTTGCCTGTGTGTTTCTCCAGACGCTTCAAGCGACAGATGTTTTCTCCTTGAGCAGGGTGTCCAGGCTTAACTCAAGTACATCCCCTGATGCCAGCGGCCCTACGCCGTCAGGTGTGCCCGTGAGTACAACGTCTCCGGGCAGGAGGGTGAAATAGCGACTGATTTCGGTCAACAGACGCGGAATGGGAAATAGCATATCGCCGCTGTTCCCCTGCTGTTTGCACTCGCCGTTGATGAGCAATTGAATATTCAGACGATTCAGCGGAGGGCACTGCCGAATAGGAACAAAGCGTGATAGCGGGCAGCTGCCGTCAAAAGCTTTTGATTTTTCCCAGGGCCTGCCAGCCTTTTTCAATTCACTCTGCAGGTCGCGCAAGGTCAAATCCAGAGCGATCCCGAGGCCGCTAACGGCTTGCGCCGCCTCGCTTTCACTGGCGTTGCAGAGCGTTTGGCCAATCAGTACCGCAATTTCCAGCTCGTGATGAACAGCGCCGCGCCCAGACGGAATAGCGATAGTATCGCCTAGCGGACGCAAGGCGGTCGCTGGCTTGATAAACAATACCGGTTCCTCTAGTGAGGCCTGACTGTTCATTTCCTGGATGTGCAGGGCATAGTTCAATCCTGCGCATACGGTTTTGCCGATGGGTAAATCAATCTTTTCACCGTCTGCCCAGTGGTGTTGATAGTTCATCGTGTTTCAACTCTTTAATTTTTAGTGCTTGATTTAATCGGCAGATACCGGCGGGCGTTTGTTCCACCAGGGCTGCGCCTGTTCCAGTTGGCCGGCCAGACTGAACAGGGTGTCGTCGCGACCGAACCTGGCGGTAAACATCATGCCGACCGGCAGTTTATCATTGCTCCAGTGTAGCGGCAGCGACACGGAGGGGTTGCCGGTGATATTAAAGGCCATAGTGGCGCTTACCCAGTCAAAGGCCTGTTCCGCCAGCCGTGAGAGGGTAGCTTGATTGGCTGCGATGCGGCCCAGCGCGAAACGGCTGGCAATCGGCGAGAGTAATTTTTCCATTCCCCGGGATTTGAAGTAGCCGTGTTCAACCGGTGGGCCGCTGAGAGTCGGTGTCAGAAAGATATCGTAATCCTGCATAAAGGTTTCGAACAGACGGCTTTGGGTATAGAGACGGCGGTGAGCGATATCAAACTGTGCGGCAGAAAAACTGCGCCCCAGTTGTGCCAGCATCCAGGTTTCCGGTTCCAGCTCATTGTGCTTGAGACGCCTGCCCAGCAGCGCTTGTGATACGTCGATTTCGCCGCCCACCGACGCAGCGATACGCAGCAGGTAACCTTCCACAAGATGCTGCCGGTCAAATGCCGGCGTGGCTTCTACCAGATCGTGCCCCAGGCTTTGCAGCAGTGCCACTGACTGTTCGAGACCGGCGATTGCTTCCGGGTGCAGTACGCCTGCGCGCATAAGCGGGTCGCGGGAAAAGGCAATGCGAAGCTTGCCGGGTGACCGGTGTGCCGCTTCCAGCAAGGTGCCCGCCAGCGGCGGTTCGGCATAAGGTGCGCCAATATCAACACCCCGAATGGCATCCAGCATTGCTGCGCTGTCACGCACGCTTCGGGTGATAACGCCGTCCTGTACCTGCCCGTACCACGGGTCACCGTTTTTTGGGCCGTGCGGCACACGTCCGCGTGTTGCCTTGAAGCCGACCAGGCCGCCGCAAGCTGCCGGAATGCGCAGGGAGCCGCCGCCATCGCCACCGCTTGCCATCGGCACGATGCCCGCGGCGACCGCAGCGCCAGAGCCGCCACTGGAACCCCCCACGGTACGCTCAAGGTTCCAGGGGTTGCGCGTCACTCCGTGCAACGCCGGCTCAGTGGCGCCGACAATCGCAAACTCGGGGGTATTGGTTTTGCCGAAAGTCACGACGCCGGCAGCCTTGAAGCGTTTGACCAGTTCGCAATCGTAGTCGGGCACATAGTCCCTGAAAGCCCGGCTGCCATTCGTCATGGGAACGCCCTGGTAAGCGGCGCAGAAATCCTTCAGCAAAAAGGGAACGCCAGCGAAGGGGCCTGAGGGCAGGCCGTTTTCAATAGCCGCAAAAGCGATGTCGTCCATTGTGTGAACAACGGCATTGAGAGCGGGGTTGACCGCATCGCGCCTGCGAATGGCTTCGCTCAATAATTCTTTAGCGCTGAGCTGCCCGCTGCGGAGCAGTTCTGCCAGTCCCAGTGCATCGTATTGCGAGTATTCCTTGAAGTGGCTCATAGGCAGTTTATTCTCATTATGCTGGTGTGTTGTCAGTGCATACTTTGTGGATCATTATAGGGTTTCCTGAGGGCTTTTACAGACTGCGCGGTGCCAGCAACTGACAGGGGCGGGTGCCGGCAATATGGCAGACTACAATATCAATGACGGCCGTGTTGATGTTTGCAGGCCTCGAAACTCGCGGCGTGCCGGCAGGGCGCCGCCAGTACCGGCTTGTTGAAACTGTACGTTGGCCTCTGATGCTGCTTCCGGTATTGTATTTTGTCCCCTTATTGTGAGTTGCCACATGACGACATACGCCAAAATTACACCGCATTCAGCCATCCGGGAAATCTTGCCGGATGTCTTTTTCGTGCAGGGTAGTTACCGCTTCGCGATCGGGTTTCGCTTTAGCCGCAATATGCTGGTCCTGCGTCAGGGCCGGGAGCTAACGGTGATAAACCCGGTGCGCCTGAACGAGACCGAAGAGCAGAAGCTGGATGCCCTCGGTACCGTGCGGCATGTAATGCGGCTGGGTACCTTTCACGGTATGGACGACCCCTATTACGTAGACCGCTATCAGGCGACTTTCTGGTGTCAGCCGGGTAAAGGTCAGTATTCGGTACCCGCGATTGACCAGGAGCTTGGAGCCCTGGCGCAATTGCCCATCGAAGGGCTTAGCTGTTTGCCATTTACCGCAACAAAGGAACCCGAGTGTGTCTTGCATCTGGCCAGAGACGGCGGGCTGTTAATCAGCTGTGATTCCCTGCAGGATTGGAGCGATTACGGTCAGTGTACGTGGCTGTCTAAACGTGTGCTGCCGCGCATGGGGTTTGAAAAGCGCTTGCTGGTCGGGCCAATCTGGAAAAAGCTCTTCAGTACCGATAACGCCATGCTGAAGCAGGATTTTGACAAGATTCTGGCTCTGGGGTGCAAGCATTTTGTTGGTGCCCATGGCGGTTATCGTCTGCACGACGCCGGAGAGCATCTTGAGGCGGCGGTGACAAAAGCATTCGCCGCCTGACATTGAATTGTGTTTTCATCGTATGATTCGTTCTACGTATTACTAACCTCTATCAGGAGTTGCCTGTGTCCTTGAATTACAGTGAACACCCAGCCATGTTCCGCAACCGTCCTTTTTCTTTTCTGTTGTCGGTTTTGTTGGTGCCGGTAGGTGTCGGCATTATTATCCTGCTTGTCTGGTTTATGAAATGTAAGGCGACCAAGCTTGAAATCGGTAATGGCGAGATTTCGCTGGAGCAGGGCTTGTTGAGCAAAGATCGCACCGAAGTCGATATTACTACTGTGCGTTCCGTGAAGGTTTACCAGTCGTTCCTCAACCGCTTGCTGGGAGTGGGCAATGTGTCAGTGTTTACCGCTGGTGATGCGCCGGAGATCACCGCTGCCGGTATGCCCAGGCCGCAGGAATTCAAGGATATTATCAAGGGGCGTGAATAGCAGTGAGCGATTTAGAGGACAGTAATCAGGCGCTGCGAATGCTGCTGATTATCGGCGGTTTGCTGGCTTTGTTGGCGCTGGCCGGTTTTATGATGTGGCCGCTGGCGGTGGAGTTTGCCGCTACGCAATTAACACCGGGTCTGGGAATGCGCAGCGCGGCAGTTATTTCCTTTTTCGTTACCGTGCTCACTATGGTGATATTCGCTTTTGCTGCCGGCGATGGCTTTATTGGCGAGATACAGTTTATGTTGGCGGGGTTTTTCTCGTTCTTCGTTGTGATCTGGTTGATGCTGGCCTGGATTTTCTAATTTCCCGTCACTGGTTGCCTGCGGGTTGACCGTTCCAGCTCAAACCGTTTCACACATAAAACTGCGCATACCATTTTCTGAATTTGCTGATAGGCCCATCGTTGTCGCAGAGCACCGGTTGGTCTCGAAAAATCTTGTTCTCCCAGATAGGCTTGTCTTCGTTTAGCTGCTTGCAGATATCGGCCACGATGGCCGCACTGACTCCCCCCTTGGGTGTTTCGCCGTTCACTTTTTTCTGAATAAAGGCGAAGTTGACCTGGCACTTGTTCAGCTCAATGGGTGTTGTGTTGCCCAGCAAAACCGTCTCGCAGATACCGGTAAATCTCACGGCACCGTTGCCAACTCCCCGCCCCCAGCTTGTGATGGCGCCATCTACTTCGCCGCGCGGCGTTTGCATTTTCGCGCGGGAGATACTGGTGCGATTAATGCCGTCGAAACTGATTTCAGCATCGGGAAAACTGGCCGTTTGATGAACGTATCGAAAATGGGCCACGTCGACGCCGTTTTCTGCCATTTCCTGAGGATGCGTGTTGATAACCCACTGATGAATATCAAGCTCTCCCCACTCGTCGTTGTCGGCGCTGGCCTCGGGGATGGGGTCTACTTCATAGAGTGGTTCGATGTCGTGGGGGTGATACCAGACATAAATGACCTGATTCATTTCTCGCACCGGCCAGGATTTCAGGCACTGCTGATCTTTAACCTTCGGCGGCATATTTTTGGCGTAAGGTACTTCGACACACATGCCATCGCCGCCAAAACGCCAGCCGTGGAAGGGGCACACGATGCTTTCGTCTCGAACTTCGCCACCGCGACCGGCAAACTCGTGAATACCGTGACCCAGATGGGCACCCAGGTGCGGGCAGTAGGCATCCAGAACGTGAGCTTCCCCGCTTTGAGTGCGAAAAAGCACCAGCTCCTTTCCGAAATAACGAATGCCCCTGGAATCACCAGCCACGAGCTCGTGGCTATAGGCCACCTGATACCAGCCGAAGGGTATTTTATCGAGAGTCTTTGTCATTATCTGTCTTGCTCCGGAGTTTTACAGTAGCCGGCTAGAAGCTGTAGACCATGGTAACGGTTGTCTGCTTGTCAGCATGTACCTTGCCCGGGGGTACGTTTTCTGTGTAGTTGATTAAGTACGCTACCTTGAGTCCGATGCCGCCAGCCACCGTTGTTTTTAGTGAGGTCGTCGATTTTGATACGGTATTCTCGTCGCCGGATTCCACCGATATTTTCTGCTCGAAGGTTGCTGTGGGTGAAATATCCCAGCGAAAGCTGCTGAACAACCGCAAAATGCCTTCTTCTTCATCGTCACCCGCAGCGTCGGCGGAGAGTTCTGCCCGGCGATAGCCCGGCCCGATTTCGGCGTCCCACAACATCGTCTCGCGGTTAATCAGACGGCGACCATAGCCAAAGGCTACAGTGCCCTTGTATTTGTAGCCACTGAAGCGATCTACTTCGTGAGAAAGGTAACCAAAAGTATAGTTATCTGGACTGAAAGTGTAAGCGAGGCGGTTGGAGAAGAAGTACTTCTCTGCCGAGCGCACACCGGCACTTTTGGAATTGAGCGCGCTCAGCTCGCTGTTGTTTTTCCAGGTGCCTTTTTCCCAAATAAGCGCGCCGTTCGCGGTAATGCTTTTGGCGTCGGTATTGCCTTCGCTGGCGAGGAAGCCAAGTTCGGCGTCTCCGCTCCAGGGTGACTGTATTTCCTGCGCAAAGCTGGTGGCGCAACTCAGGGCAATAAGCGCTGAAAGGATAGTGCGGATCATGGTTTCTCCAGAGAAAGGTGTTCGCGATTGTTGTTAGCAGTTGGCGTTGAATTGGCGCGCCGGCTTGCGGGGAGCCCCCTCCGGCGCGCTCATAAATTATAACCCGATAGTTTACGTATCGAAATGCACGTCCATTTGCGGGAAAGGAATGTCCATGCCTGCAGCGCTCAAGCGGGTTTTAATTGTTTCCAGCAGGGCGTCGTGGGTGCCCCAGTAATCCGGGGTATTCACCCAGGGGCGGACTACAAGGTTTACGGAAGAATCGCCAAGCTGGCGCACAGCCACCAGGGGCGCCGGCTCTGGCAATATTCGGGATTCTTCCGACAGCACCTGGTGAATAACCTCTTTGGCTTTTGGAATGTCGGCGTCGTAGCCAATCCCGATAAGCAAATCGATGCGGCGTGTGGGAAAGGAGTTGTAATTGGTTATCGGGTTGGACATAACGCGCGAGTTGGGAATCATAATGCGTTTATTGTCCGGCGTTACCAGCATGGTGGAAAACAGGCTGATGGATTCAACAACACCCGCAGTGCCACCGGCCTCAATGTAGTCACCCACACGACAGGGGCGAAATGCGATCAGCATAATGCCGGCGGCAAAGTTGGAAAGAGAGCCCTGGAGTGCCAGACCAATCGCCAGGCCGGCGGCGCCCAGTGCAGCGAGAATCGATGTTGTCTGAATGCCGGCGTGACCCAGAGCCGGGATAAGTGCTACCGCGAGAATGGCGCCGAAGACCAGTTTGCCGATAAATGTACTGACGGTTGGGTCGATGCGACGACCGTTGAGTGTGCGTACCAGCAGACCACTAACAATTTTTGCCAGCCAGTAGCCGACGATGAGAATTCCTATGGCGGTTAGTAGCTTTGGGCCATAATTCATAGCGAATTCACTAACCTGACCAATAATTGCATCAGTGTCCATGCAGTCCCCCTTAAATTGACATATGCTTTTGTTGCGAAAGCGTACAGATGCGAAGCCTAGTAGCTTGACGAGTTTGCAGCTTTATCTCAAGGTTGGTTACGCGTCAAAATGCCCGGTCGATGTGAGATTGTGCAAAATAAGGAAAAATTCATGCGATTTGCGCTCTTTTTGCTTGCCACATTGCTGGGCAGCAGCGGCTACGGTGAAAATTTTTCGGCCCGGCATGCGCCTGGGTATGCCCAGACCAGCTGGGCTTCGGTTCACGGGGATGCAAGTAATTCTGACTACGTGCCGCTGATCGTAAGCACGGAGTTGCAACCCCAGTGGCTGGCTTTGAAGTCAAGCACCTCGTGGACGGCGCCAACCGTCGCGGCTGATGGCAACGTGTATATCACGACGGGTCGTGGTGAGGGGCATTCCCACTTACATGCATTGAATCGTGATGGCGAAGTTTTGTGGGAGTCCGGTCCGCAACAGACATTGGATGATCTCGATGCCATGGCGATTGTCAGTGCGCCAATCATCGATATCGACGGCGATCTCTACCTCAGCGACAGTAACCAGCTTTGGGCTTTTCACTCCAACGGTCAGGTCAAATGGGTTGTATCGCTTAAAAATCGCGACATAAATGAACCGTTTGTAACGGCAATATTCGCCGGCAACAAAGGGCAATTTGTGGGTGGAGTGTCTGCAGACGGCAAGGTGGCGCTGTTTTCACGCGCTGACGGAACACTGGCGTTTCCGGTGCTGTCGCTGCCAGGCGTTGATGGCCCCGAGGGGCCGGAAGCACCGGACGCGCTGTGGGCCGACGGCTTGATGGCCGACGAGATTCGCAGGACAAGCTGGCAAATGTTGCGGGGCTATCGTTACCGGGTGACCAATACCCCCGCCGTTCACAGCGGGACGGGACGCATCTTTATTACGGCGACGGGCACCGATACAAGCCATGGGCAGCTGTTCGGAATTGACGTGTCGGACGACGGCTTGCAGATCGCCTTTTCCGCCCGGGTGCCGCCGAACAGCGGCACCAGCCCGGCGCTGTCGCCCGACGGTAGGCAGGTGTACGCCATTGGCGGTGGCGGCATTCTCTATGCGCTTGATAGTTTGAGCGGTGAATTGCTATGGCAAACCGACACCCAGGGGCAAGACGCATCGCCATCGGTGGGGCTTGATAATACGGTCTATGTGCTGGGTGGAGACAAATTGCTCGCGGTTGACGGGCTCAACGGCGAAATTCACTGGCGAAAGAACTACCGGGAGTGGGCGCGCGAACGGCACCCGAAATTGTGGCCGCGTTTGGGGTTGATCGGCAGCCGGGGCAAGGCCGATGCCTACGTTGACAGTGTTGTTACTGTCAGCAATGGACTGCTGTGGACGACTCTGCTCGTGGGGTATGAGATTAATCTGCCGGGCAGGGAGTTTGTTCACCCTGTTCAGACCTATCTGGTCGCGCTGGATCCTTCTGACGGCACGGTGTTGGAAGAGTGGAGAATTCCCGATACCAGCGAAGGCGGCATCAGCATCAGTCCCACCGGCGATCTCTACCTGAACTTGCTGTCGGCACAGGCCTCGATTGGTTATTACGGAGGTTACCAGTGGTTGCTGCCCAAGTCTGTGCGCCGCCCGCGCCCACGTGGTGGTGTGTACGCGTTGTCTCCGGTGAGCCTTAACGAGCAACTTATGGTCGGTATTCAGTGGCTGGATACGCTGGCGACCAATCAGAATACCCTGTTTCTGGATAATATCCGGAGTCAACTGTGGTCAACGCGCCGAACCGTTCAGCTGGCACTTCAGCAGCGTCAGCTTGATCCTGCGCTGGGTCGTCATGTGCAGTCGCTGTTGGAAGGGGCGAGTAGTCGCCTGGATAATTGTCGTGAAGATGAACAGGCCTGCGCTGATTTGTTTGCCAAATTGCGCGCCATTGCTGATGCCTTGCTGTAGTGCGTAAAATTTAGCTGATGAGTATTCACGTTCCCACCGACGATGCCGAATCACAGCGCGTGCCCAATGCCTTTGTAAAGGCGGTATTGTTGCAGGCGCGCACGTTCGGTAAAGATGTTGAAGCCCTTATCTCGGCGGCGGGTTTCAGCTATAACCCTCTGGATGCCGACGCGGCGGGAACTGCGAGTGTCGAGCAGTACAGCCGCCTTTGCCTCGCCTTGTTTCGTTCTATTGACGATGAATCCGGCGGAATACTGTCCGGGGTGGCGACACCTCTGGGTGGTACGCGCATGCTGGCTTACAGCATGATCAATTGCCGTAATCTTGAGCAGGCCTTGCTGCGGGCGATGGAGTTCAATGCCTCCTGCCGCGAGCGGGGCGAATCGCTGGTAGTGCATGCGCTGGAACGCGACAGCGACAAAAAAACGGCGCGGCTTAATTATCTTTCCGGCGATGCGACCCAGCGCGGACTGCAGGGTAGTGCGCTCTGCAGCTTGGCAATGTGGATGCGCTTTTGTGCCTGGCTGGTTGATCAGCCCCTGGAAATACTGGCTGCCGGTTGTGCGTCCGAGCGACCGTCCAAGCGCGCCGGACTTGATCATTTCTTCCACTGCCCTATTGAGTTCTCCCAGCCTTGCAATTGGGTAGAGTTTGCTGACGCTGCCCTGCAATTGCCGATAAAGCGTGACGAGTCTGAACTCGAGCGCTTTCTCAAATTTGCCCCTTACCATGTGGTGATCAAGCCCCTGGTTACCGATCAGGGAATTGCCGCCCGAATTCGCCGCTTGTTGGGTGATGATTTTCGAAGTGAAATGCCCGGCTTCGATGAGCTGGCGCACCAGCTCAATATGTCAGAGCGTACTCTGCGGCGACGTCTGGATCGCGAGGGTACGTCTTACCAGCGCATCAAGGACACGGTGCGCCGGGAGGCAGCTATTGCCTACCTGGAAAACCCGGAGATGACCGTAAGTGATGTTGCTGAATTGTTGGGTTTTTCCGACCCCAGCGCGTTTCACCGCTCGTTCAAGCGCTGGACCGGGCGCTCGCCAGGTGACTATCGCAACTGACAGCCGCAACTGACAGTCGGTGATTTCGGCTCCCAGAATTGCTATGCTCGTATTTATCAGGATCGGCGCTGGTTTGCCCGGTTGCCCGCGGTATGTAGAGGTTCACAAGATGCAAAAAAGGAATATTCAG
>Ga0213833_1001515_pt1 | contig 16543 bp, 21 predicted proteins | sample SWATP21_FD_160575 | JGI IMG/M metagenome (GOLD analysis project Ga0213833, IMG submission 160575) | Coastal seawater microbial communities from Marineland, Florida, United States - SWA TP2 #1 | ecosystem: Environmental > Aquatic > Marine > Coastal | place: USA: Florida | collected 2016-08-14
CTCAGGCTGCCAAGCACGAAGCCGCGTTGTTACGCGTGGAACAGCACGCGCGCAAAGAGGCCGAGCTCGAACTGAAGGTGAGCGCGTTTATGCGCACGAGGTTTTGTGTGCTGTGACGTCAGCTAACGTGTGGGCATGATCGCTTGTCTGCTCGCTTTGCCTGTGTTGTGCTGTACGGTTTGGTCTTGATTGGAACCAGAACGCCTCTGCCGAGCGCAAAATTGCCGCCCTTGTTGCAGAGGTGCAGCGGTTGCACATGCAGATGACGGTCTCCACGCCGCATGCTGATCAGACGACAGCCGAAAATCAGCAAGGGCCCGGTACCACAGCAAACGAGCACGAGCTTGGCGTGTTGCGGCCCGTGTGCGAAAACTCGCAAGATCCTGCGACGAAACGGGAGCTGGATGCTGTTGCCGGCACCAAATCTTCAAGCGCAGTGCAAGGAGTGAATCACGCTGAGCAGTCACCGAAGCACGTCACGATTCATGTGTCACTTGGTCGAGACGACCGCATTGGTGCAGTGATGCAAACGCTGTGGAAGCAGTTCTCGGACACTGCGCTGCTGCGGAGTAAGCGGCATTCCGAGTTGATGAACAACTTGGTGGAGCAAGCCAACGCGGCTTCTGAAGTTGCGAAAGCCGAGGTGTGTACAGCCCGCCAACATGTTGCGGGGACACATCTCAGCGGTTGGATCTGTGGTGTTGGAATGACGTGTGTGGTGTGTTCACCAATCCACTCGCAGCTCCTTGCTCGACAACAACTGGAGCAAGAAAATAAGGTTCTCGCCGCTCGATACGTGGACGCCGCCACTCGATTTTCGCGCCGTGTGGTGTCGCTTGGCATGCTTCCATTGGTTCGTGCGTGTGTGGCGTGGCTACGTGAATTGTGTGTGTGCGTGCGTGCGTGCGTGCGTGCATGGTGTACCGGTGTGTGGCTGGATTCCTTGTTTCGACCCCCTCACGCGCTTGCGTTTGCACGCTGTCAATCTCCCGTGTCTCTCCTCATAACGTTCGATGACTGAACCCTCGCCGCCACTGCAGAATGCCCTGGAGGGTCTGGAGGAAGTGACCCACAACATCCTGAAGGAGGATCCCGCCGCTGAAGCGTCCGCGTCGCACGGCGACGGAGTGGACGCCTTTTTGCCAGAAGAGTCCCTCGCCGTGTCGCCGGTGTCCCTGCTCAGCCACGACACGGCCACGGACACGGACGCGGACGGCAGCACGAACCCGCTCACCCCGGGGGTGGGATCCGCACTAGCAGACCGCGTTTCCAACACCTCGATCTCCTCCTCCTCCTCCATCCTACCCGGCGAGGCGTCAGAAAGTGGTTCAAGCGCTGCAGCCGGGAGCGTTGCTGCAGGCGAACCCAGCCAAGTCCAACCCGCGACAGGCATCCGGCGTAACGGCATGAGTCGGGGTGAGGGTGCCGCGCAAGGTTTCTTACCCCTCACACCCAGCACCCCAACGGGCACTCCCGTGCTCCACCCGAATTCGCGTCCGTCCCCTGTACGTGGTGCAGCGCTTGGGACGTGGCACACGTGCTGTGCCATTTGCACTTGCTTGCTCACCTGCTTCGTGTGTTGCGACGCGGTTTGTTTGTTTGTTTGTTTGTTTGTTTGTTTGTTTGTTTGTTTGTTTGTTTGTTTGTTTGTTTGTTTGTGTTGGGTCCGCGACGCAGCGCCATGGACCTGTTCGCCCCACGCGTTTGAACTTCGACGCGTCAGAGGCCTCCCTCATGGCACAAGCCGCAGCCGACTCCCTTGTCGACCGCTCCACACCCGACGCAGCGTCTGGCGCAGCGCCCACTGTCGCTGGCTCGCCGCTGCCCCCGCCACCCGTGGGTGGGGACGGTGGTCGGGCTCCGCCGCATGATGATGGAAGCGTGCCTCCGGAAGGGCAGGCAGCGGGCGGGAGAGGGACAGGAAGAGGGACAGGAAGAGGAAGGGGTGCCAGGGAAAGTGGGACGGCAGGCATCGAGGGCAACACCAGCGTGCAGCAAAACGCGAACGCTCGCATTGCCGCAGCGGTGGGTCGCGGGGCTGACGAAAGTGGGTTGTCGCAACTACCTCCTGGCTCTGCTCTTCGACCTCGCCATGGCACTCGTATGGGCGCTGGTGCACGTGCACGTGCAGGTGCAGGTGCAGGTGCAGGTGCAGGTGCTGGTGCTGGTGCTGGTGCTGGCGCTGGCGCTGGCGCTGGTCACCGCGAACCTCATGTTCGCAAGCTGACGTCGCTGCTCAACCTGGTGCAAAACATGCAAGACGCGATTCGAGACTCGGGTGCGAACGATGACAGTGTGGTGCTGGGAAAGCAGCCGTTCACGGGAAAAGCAGGCAAAGGTGGTGTGAATAAAGCCGCTGCATTGAGTCAGTCCATGTTCCGGCGGTCCGAGAACCTGTTCGGGCTCCTTGGGCAGCTGAACAACATGCTCATGGGAAGCCAAGATGATGCCAGCATGTGCGTTGTTTGGTTGCATGCGCTGACCTGGCTACCCGCGAAACGCACGTGCTTCGATTCGGAGCTGACCTCCCCCATTTTTTGTGCGCGGGTGAAACGTGGGCAACCGCTGCAGGGACATGTCACGAGCGTTGTCGTTGACACCATCGCAGCTCGGCGGAAAGAAAGACAAAGGCGTGTTTTCTCCTGCCACCAAGCTGTTCGTGGTGGTTGTTGGGATGGCGTTTGTGTGTTTGCTGTTGTGATGATTGCGCTCCCCCGCCACCAACAAAAGCAATGACCATCACGTGGCGTTGGCGTGGTGTGGTGTTGTGGTTCGGTGTGGTGGTGTGGCTGTACCCCCACCCTTCCATTCAGCGGCGCCTCGTCTTCCTTCGTCGGTGGGTTCCCTTTCGGAGACTTGAGCAACTTGTCCAGCAGCCAAGGGCGCGAAGACGAGGCGCACACGCGTCCCGGTTTTACACCAGGCACACAGCACCCTCCGCCAGGGCAGTCACGAGCAGGAGGGGCTCTCCCACCCCACAACTTCACTGGGCCCCGGGCCTTACCCCACGCTCGCTCGAAGGACGTCATCGAGCAAAACTTTGACCGTGCGCAACACTTCTTCCGTGCTGCCATGGTGCACTTGTGGCGACAGTGGTTCCGGGTTCTCCAGGTGCGCCTTTTTCCGACACCCAGCTGTCGTGTGTGTCATGCGCTGCGCCGTGTGTGTCTTGTGTTTTTGGCACCATGGTTGCGCGGCAATTGTGGGTGCGCGCATGGTTGGTTGGGTGGGTGGCTGACTGGTGACCTGGTGGGGGTGTCTCGGGCTCAGCTTGCCACCACAGTTGTCGCCAGTGGAACGGGGATCAGCGTCGCTCACGCCCAAGAACGACCTGCCTGGGTCGACGACGATCACGCCGAGATGTGTCAAATCTGTAGGCGTGATTTCACCTGGATGCGCCGTCGGCACCATGTTCGTGATGCTGTACTGCTTGTGCTTGCTGCTGGTTGCTGCTGTCAGTCGCCCAGGGTTGGATGCATCTTTCTTATCCCTGATCGTCCACTGCTGTGTTTCCTTGTTGGCCGGGCCTTGTGTTGGCGTGCGTGCGGTTGCCACCTCCGCAGTGTCGTTGTTGTGGCCGCGTGCACTGTGCCAGTTGCACTGCCAAGGTGTTCAATCTGACGGAAGCACTAGGCGACGCCGTGCTGTCGAGCACTGCTGTCGGTGTGAAGCACGGTTCGGCGCCCGACGCCCCTGTACGTGTGTGTGATACCTGCTTCAGCATCCTGAGGTGCCTGCCCCCCGCCAATCTTGGCGGACATGCCCACCAGGACCACCAGCGCCTCGACCACAAATGACAAGCCGGTGCACGTCGTCCAAGGTGGCGCGGGTCTCACCACAACTGTGTCGCGCAGCAGCTCATTTGTGAGCCTGCTGGCTACAGTGGATGTTGTGCGGTGCATTGGGCGCACACTTGGCACAAGGGCGTGAATGGTTTCATATTGATTGCACAACATAACGAAGTACTATGTGAAAAGGAAGCGCGCTCAACACAAGAGCGGAAGCGAACGAATTACGCTTCGACGGAAACATCAACGTTGCAAGAGTAAAATTGAAACATGAGGTGCCTCATGCCTCACGAGTCGTGACATGACCAACGGTCGTTAACTGACCAGGGCGCAACTTGCAAAACAGTGTGAGCAAACACTTGCGAAGCCACGCACAACGTGCAAGTTGCGACTCGACCGAACGCATGCAATGGTCACACGGGCCGTGGCGAGTCACCGCTGGTGACTCGCCAGTCGCGTGACTCGCCAGTGGCGTCACTGACTCACCACAGAGGTTTCCGCCACGACATCATCAGGACGCATCAACGATAGAGCTGACGACAACTTCCCCCCGGCCCGATCGGAAAGGACCGCACGTACAAGACATACAACTCGCGTCATGGTGGGCTGAGGGTTGCTGTGTACTCACCAGCGCTGAAACGGCACCCAACACCACCCGCGGCACCACGGAAGTGAAGTCTTTCCCGAAGTCAAATTCGTCATCGCCCCGAAACCCTACAACCCCGAAACCCTACAACCACCTGCATTCGCCGCACGCAGCACAGACAACGTGGACGAGCCAGCTGTGTGCGTACCAAAAAATGGCAGCCAGGCGCCCCGCACGCTGGGTGACCAGCGACGCGGGATGGCGCAAGAGAGCCAGTGCGTGGCTGCTGTTGGTGGTGGATCAGCTGAAAAATCGATCTCCAACAATCTCGACCGGAGTTTCAGTTACCCGAAAATTAATCTCACAGTGACAGTTTCGAAAATCACCTCGGCGCGAGCGTGTGGGGCTCCACGTGTGTTTCCAGATTGGTGGTGACATGGCAGAAAAATCCACATTTCGAAATCATCCTCACAACCCGCAGCCTCACAGTGTGAGTCACACACACACAGTGTCACACACACATCATGGGTTGCCACGCCTCTGCCCCAGTAACAGCCCAGACAGCTCCTCAACCACCACTGACCATCCAGGTGGCATGTGACGACGGCAGAGTTCCTCGTGTTGCACGCAACCACTCCCTGGCGTCGCCCTTGTCCGTGAACCTGGGCGGCACGTCGTCATGTGCACGAAAGCACCGCGAAGCATGTTGTGTGTCACCCCAGCACACATTGCCAAGGCTTGTATCCCACCCCACCGTCCCAGATGCCCTTTTCTGTTGCGACAGCGACGAAGAATTGTCGCCGGCGCTTGCACTGGGAAGGACCCCGTCACCGAATGAATGCTGGGGCCCACCCAGTCCCAAGGTGCTGTGCTCTTGCTGCGACCACTCGTTCCGTGTGCACGTCATGGATTCACTCATTGCGTTCGGATGCGAGGAAACTGGATGTTGTAAGTCTTCAGCATAGTACTTGTTGCATGCTCTTCTATTCCCTGCTTGTGATCAGCATATGTCGTGAGTCACGACTCGTGACACCATGTGCGCCAAGTTGATATTGGCCAGCCCCGTGTTTGTCTATGTTTGTATCGTCCTGCTTTTTGTTCGTACCTTTTCTTTTCCTTGTGTTCTTTACCCACCTCTACGGACTTCTCCTCTGTGTATCTTCGCAACAAATGTTGTTGCATTTCCTTTCGTCGTGTTCGTGAAACATCGTTAACATTGAAACTGCATGTTCTTCATTCTGAACTTGCTCATGCAAAACGCACCCCAACTAGCCGCGAAAGCCCGTGACTGAACCCAATAGCATCGCCGTCCAAAGGCTGGGCACGAAAATTCCGCTCGTGCAGGCAACAAGTGAATGTGGGTGGCCACCCACAACTTGTGGGCCACAAGTGATGACGCGCCTGGACTCGGGCTCGGCGAGCGATCTTTCTTGAAGCCTTCTGCTGCATCATTGCGTGTGAAGCAATGCTCGGGTGGCCGCCCCGAAAACATGTGGCCTCGTGTGTGGAGCACTCCAACGGCCATCAGCTCAGTCAGTCTCGCTACGACAATCCAGCACCACCTTGCCCCTCGACTTGTGGTCGATTGCGGCAGCATGTGCAAGCGGTGCGGCACGCAGCGGGAATACCTCGCCCACTGCGGGTTCTACAACACCGGACATCACCTTTTGCACAACATACGCGGCAGCCTCCGTGCGTTCCGCGGGGGTTTGCTGCGGCAACATGACGCCAGCCACAGAGGCTTCCTTCCCCATGAGCACACGTGGGTTGATCGTCACGTCCCCCCTGGAACCGATTACGCCGATACGGCCACGCCTGTCGCGTTGCACGCACATGAGACAACACACGACGCGCCACTGTGGTCGTGCACGCGCACGCGATCCACAACTTACGAGGCCACCATCTCCATGCTCACGGCCAAGTTCACGTTGGCCAGCATCTCAAGAACCACGTCGGCCCCGTGTCCTTGTGTGATGCGTGCAACCTGCGCGAAGCGTACGTTACATCGACACGGAAAGCACTGTGTGGCACGCCCTCGAAGTGGAGGCTCATGCGGTTCATGTTGTGTTGCTGCCACATCACGTGCCATTTCACGTGCCACACACCTCATCTGCTATGGCGTCATTTGTGTGGTGCAGCACCTCATGCGCCCCAGCAGCTCTCACCACGTCCATTCCTTCAGCAGATCCTGTCATCCGTGGGCACGCACTCGTACGCATCTGAGCACATTACACATGTATTGCACACCGTGGCCGCTTGTTTCGCGCACAGCAAACTTGCCTGCTGTCCCAATCACGTTCATGCCTGCATCCACAGCCATCTGTACCGCTGGAATACCCACACCGCCTGAGGCACCGTGCACAAGGATCCACTCACCCGGCCGGGCACGGCACGTGTGAAACAAAGCACGATAGGCCGTGAACCTGCACGCAGCAACGGGAGCGCGCGTGCATTGCACGGCCGGCGGAGGAGGAAAGCGAGAGCGACATCGCAACACTTTCAGAGGATTGAAATCATGTCAATGCACATGCGCAACACAAACAACGTACACCGGCACGCCAATGCCTGCCAGCTTGCTGCTTGACTGGCACGATCGTACAACCACCATGAGAAAAACCAAACAACAGCAATGTCGGCAGCTCGCTGCCGACACCCCCACTCACCATTTTGGACGGAACTTTGTGCACATCTGCCCCTTCTGTCACCGCAAACTCGGCATATGTGCCAGAGCAGGAGCCAAAAGTGGCCGCCACGAACACCTTGTCTCCTGGCTGCGCCACAGCACCCACCCACAAGCATGAAAGCATGATGAAACGGCGAGGCACTGCCTCGCAGGCAACCCATCGGCTACGCACCGAAACATGTGTGACGCCCTCGCCAATGTCTTGCACAATTCCGGCACCGTCAGTGCCAGGCGTGTACGGAAGCTGTGGTTTCACAGCGTGAGTGCCGGAGCGAATGTCTGCCAACAGACATGCAGCGCCGTGCGTGCGTGGGCATGCGTGCGACGTCAGTGCCCCAGTGCTGTTCATCATGGCAACACCATTATGAAACGAAACTTTCACCTACATGTGTCCACAGGGTTGACACCGGCATACTCCATCCGGACAAGCACCTGTCCTGCCTGCAGCGACGGCCACTCCGCACTCCCCACGGTCAGGACACCTGCATCGCCGAACTCTGTCACACGGACGGCTTGGAACGCCCGCCCCGGCTTCGCTGCGCTTCCATGCAAAGAGCGAACATGGGCTGCAACACTTGTTCTCAGCGCGAACCGCCTCATGGTGTGGGGACAGCGGCACCAGGATTGGCAATGGGATTCCCAATGGGAAATGAAATGTAATGGATTTTGAAACATCGCACCCGCCCCCCGTCAAGAATCTCAAGAATCTTTGCGATCCACGACGGATTCTCCAGGACGTGGACACCACGTCAGCGCCGACACCAAACCTATTAACCGTCTTCAGCAGGCTGTAGGGGGCCTTCCCTACATGTGATCAGGCAGCTACCACTGGCCTGGAGAGACCAGATTTTGGACGCATGCCGTCATTTCGCCTGAACTTGCTTCAGACGCAGCCGGTGCCCGACACTCGCGGCGTCAGAGACGGCTACGCCAAGTCGACTGGGGACGACTCAACCGTCACGGTCGCCCCGGCGTCTGTGGACACCACCGGCCCTGTGACGGGAGCCTTCGACGTCGTCGAAGCGCACTCCTTCACCGTGGCTTGTGCTTCCGGGGGTGGTACCACACGCACGGGAGGCAACACGGCCAGCGCCTGGGCGTCGGGTGACTTCGACTCCTCGCGCGCCGACACGAGCTCCTGTCGGCGCTGCAGGATGGAGTGGATGACAAGCCGGTCATACCCCCACTCCGTTGTGGGTTGTCCCATGAGTGTCACCTTGCCACGCTCGACAACAAAGAAGCGCTCTGGCCATGCGCCGAACGTTTTGGCAAAGGTGTTGTCCATGGTGTCCACCACCAGCGGCAGCCTCCACGAGTAGTTCGACACAAAGTCGCGGGCGCTCTGCAGGCGCTCACGCAACGTCTTGTGCTGGGGCCTTGACTCTTTGGCGCCAAGTGGCCACTCATCGCTGGCATGGGCCTCTGAGATGTACCTGCGCCAACCGAAACGGAAGAGAAGACACAAGCCGCGTGAAGAAAACAAAGAACAGGCGCCACCGGGTGAGTGTCCCCCCTGCTGCGACGAGGCAGGCGTACACAGCGAGGAAGCGAGCCGAGGGAAACATATCCGCCAAGCCGTGGACGTAGTCCACCGCTTGACGGAATGGAGGTCATGAAGCCGAGCCGGCCATGACGACAAGCGGCTCGTCGCCCGCCGCTTCCGCGAAGCTCTTCAAGGACACAGGCTCGCCTGTGGCGTGGGACACCAGTGGTACATCCACCAGCACCTCTCCTTGGGAAACTTTTCCAGCATGACTGTGGTCAAATCGTTGGTCTGCGACGCGAAAATCAAGGCGCAGGCATGAGTGTGATCTCACACTGTGACGAGTGTCGCAGTGACACGGATCATCGTGACGGATGTCGTGGAACCTCGCGCAACGTACACACTGTGAGATTGTTGAGCTCCGGGTTGGCCGCAACTTGTTTGCTGAAGCGAAGATTGTGCAGGGCGATCATGTGCTGTTGCAGGCCTGCCTCGTCTATATCCCCCATCACGTGCTTGATGGCGCGCCGTTGCACGTCCAACGTCACGTTGCGCAGCCACTCGAAGTCGTCCCGCTCGGAGTACCTGGGGGAACCACACGCCATTCACGCATACATACACGGAGCATGTGAGCATGTTTGAGCAACCTCGGCGAGCTCAGGCCAGAGCACGGGGGTCGTGCTGTGACTGCTGGCGGGAGAAAGGCAAACAACGAACCTGGCCTGGGTGACAGGTGACGCCCGCAGTCGATCCTCCTCCTGCAGCACCGCTTTCGCTTGCGCATCCGTGAAGCTGACGCAGGTCTCAACTTCGTAGGGCCCAAATCCCCGCTTCCCTGATGTGCTGTGGTACATCCCCATGATGACGGGGCTGTGAACAACGAAGACGCGCACGAAGAACTCTCCCCGAGTGTTACGATGTTCGAAACTCAGAGGTAGTTTAGTTAGTGATATCGACTCGCGGGGCATACTTGTGCTACAAGCGCGACACCACCATATTTCCCTACTTCTTCTCATCACCAGTGGACAGCATACCGGTGAGGTACTCCGTCCATTGCTCAAGGGTCCAGCCACTGGTGCAGGTACAACCAAAACAGAAAGTGAGAGTCCACCCACACAGCATGAGTCATGCTGCATGACTGTTGCGAACAACAAACCTGGACACGCTTGGGTCTTCCAGCCCGTTGACAATCGCGGTTGGGGTAACGTGCATGGCGCGCTTGCGGCCATACCTGGAGACACAGAAGGATCCATAAGCCACCGTTGGCCAGCCATCGTCCCACACCCACACCCACACCCACAGCCACAGCCACCCACCCACACCACCCACACCCGCACATACTTCACGTATTGCTTCAACAGCGGCGTGATTTTGCTGCCCATGTTGCCCTCTTTGTCGACGCTCAGCAACTCTGCCACCTTGCCACCGTCGATACCCGCCTCTGCACGTAACAACAACAACAACAAACAAACAAAACAACAAAACAACAAAACACAGTGAGCCCGCCGCGGTTCCAGGTGGCTGGCACTGAGCCCGGCATGGACGGGCGCCACTCACCCACAGCGATGGCCACCAGCTCCTCATGCAGCTGATTCCTGGTCTTGAACTGGGCCTTCGCGTCAATGAACTTGTCCTCGCGGTTGGCGTAGACGGCCTCGACGTACTTGCCCTGTGCGGCGACGTGCGCTGGTGAAACGCACCACACCGCAAACGCAGCACTAAGACCAACAAACACGTACGTAGGCAGCCTGGTCAACCGTTTCAACAGCCAGCACAGCCTCTGCAAGCGCCACAGACTGAGGGTGCCATGGCTGGGGCATAGTGAACATGGTCATCTTCACTTGACCGGCAGCGTTCTCTGTGATCCACGGAATCACCTGCGGCAGCACAGTCAGCATGGCCAGCAGGCGCAGGTGTGGACAACAGTAAGCCTCCCCACCCTTGTCACACCCAACTGCGATGGAACACACGAACACTGCAGCCATCAAACCAGACGTACTTCCTTCGTCAGACGCGCAAACAAGCGGGCACAGAAAGGACACGTGTAGTCCGTCATGAACTCAATGTGCACACGCGGGTTCTCTGCTGCGAGCACAACATGGCCCAATGGTGCGGATGGAATTCGCTTCGGCATGGTTGGTTGTTCAGAGGAGCGACAGCAGGCAAGAGGGAGAGGCGTGCGCAGTGAGGGTTCGGGTGGGTGATGGAGCAGCAGCAGCTGCCCTCTTACTACACCACGGACGATTCAGCTGAACACAATTTGCTGATTCATGTGAACACAAGTCCATGCTACAGCCACGCCTGCTGCACCTGTGAGACGTCGCTGCAAACAAACGGAAGCAGTGCCTCTCCACAAGCTTCCATGGTTTCTAGACCCACAACTACACTCCGCGGCGGTCGAGCCACTGGCGTGGAAGCCACCGCACCGCTGGAAGCAGCAGCCGCGCGCGCCGTCTTCCGCTTGCGTGGCACAGGCAAACGGATGACCCGTCTCCGGTGGCGTTTCATTGCGGCACGTGTCTCCCTTTTGGGGATGGTGGACGCACTGTTGGACACAGCCGCACTGTCGCTGCCCAACCCCATCGCGACGGCATGCAGCATCGCGGCTTGGGGAAGAGACGCAGTCGAGAGATTGTGCACTTGCGTGGGCGTCGAGTGGCCGAACTTGAGAAAACGAGAGGCAGCCGTCTGCTCGTGAGTGCAACCGCAGTAGCATGAGAACATGTGAAACGCCAGATGTGCGCCCGCCCGAATGTCTACACACATGCACACACACACACACACACACACACACACACATACACACAAAGAGAGACCACAACACATACCATCGTGAGGAGAAGACATCTCGCTGCCTCCTCTGCCTTCATGGTGAGCTTCTGCCGGTCTTTGGGCGTGAGACGAGTGCTCGCGGTGCCCGTCTTCTTGCATAGCTTTTGCAGCTTGGCCTCGAACTGTGCGTGCACATCTACCTGTGCCCGCAGCTTTCGGATGAAGTCCGGCAAGAGAGGCCACAGCACAGACTCGAACACATGGGAACCCAGCTCGACCATGCCTGAGGGCACATCACACGGGACGACGAACGCCATCATCCCCCGATCTGCACACCCGAACCACGCGAACAAACACAACACCAAAACGTCATGCAACGCGACGAAACCTACCAACTATTGCTCCATATCGGGTCGTCAGCGGCATGCTGCTATCCTTGAAAGCATCGTACAGCGTCTTAGCGATCCGGCCACGCAGCGATGGATACAGCTCGCCGTAACTGTGGCGCTCACAACCAGTTAGCCTCCGGGCGCTACACACACAACGCGCGTGCGTACGCACCACTTGCACATGATTGCCACGAGGCGTGCGGCGTAGTGTCGCAGTGTCCAGTGGTCATCCACAGCCCGGTTACCACACAGACGCTTTCCAACCACGCAGGAAAGCAGAGACGGCATGATTTGGTGCGACTGCAACCAACCAGTTCACAGGTACACAGGGCAATGACAAAAGAGGCAATGGTGATGGAGATGGTGGCAAACGTTGGACATGTCGACGCACACCCCAACGTACGTAGTGCTCCAACTGCGCTCGTAGGTGCTTGTTGCTCAGTAGCGCGTGCGTCACACGCATCAACATGGTCAGCACTTTGAGGTTCCGCATGTTTTCGTTGATCTGCACCGCACTCGTACGGGCACATCAGACCCAGAGTCCGACCATGCCACCCTCACACACAACACACGCACCTCCAGCTGGATAAAGCGCGTAAAGTAGGGAACAAGCTGGTGCAGGCCAGCGTGGTTTCGCAAAGTGCGAATCACCACCATTGAGGTTGCATCGCAAGCACGGATTGCTTCGACCACCTTTGTGAAGTACACTTGCATTTCCGTTGACAACTCATGGTGCACAGCCTTCGTCAGCTGATGATGATTGACAACAGAACACGAAACAGCGGTGAGCACACCCAAGCGGCGCGAAGTGTGATGCGCCCGAAAAAGGAAATGAGGGACCACAACCCGCCATTGGAAAACCGGGTGTGTGTGAGAGAGAACCCTTGACCCCCCCGCCCCCCGAGGCGCCAGCGTATATTTTGTTGCCCTTTCAACACACACGCACTCACCTGCACGCTGCCATCACGAACAAGCACGCCGGGTGTGGACCCGTCTCTCAGCCGCTTGCGGCCCTCCGCAGAGCCACCCCCACCCCCACCACCATCCGACGTCTTCAACAGATCCCAGGTTCGCGCGCGCGCAGAGTTTTCAGGGATGCATGGCTGCACGCCTTCGACCACCAGCCAGTGCAGCGCCAGCGACGGCTGGAGGGGCACGGGCGGCAGTCGCGCAGAGGCAACATCGTCCAGCTCCACTTCGGTGTCCTGCACGCCGAACAGCCCGCCACCCAGGGGCTGGAACACCAACGGGGCGTCTGTGCAGAACCCAAACACGCCCTGCAAAGCACAAAGCAAAAAAAAACACAAACATGCCGCGCCACAACCACAGCAATGAGCCTGCGGAAGGCGAGTACGACAACAACGCCCCCCCCCCCAAAGAAGCATGTGCAAGCCGACCCACGTACGTCGACAGACAGCAGCCGGAGGCTGCTGTGGATGTCATCAGCTTGCATACGTGAGCGCTTGCTGTGCTGCATGAACTTGTGCGCTTCCTGTTGGGGTGGCAGAAACCGGGGCGCAGCCAGCCGGTGAGGCGTCTGTGTTTTTCGTTTCCCAACTCCAAATCCACCCCAAAGCGGGACCAACCTTAATGACCATTCGCAACCGGCGCTCCGCATCAAACGCAATGGCACTCGCTGCCGCATCTGGGAGGTTGTCAATGCGGCTGCCTTGGGCGATCACACGTACAGACTCTGGACGAAGGATGCTCATGGTCGAGGTGTGGTGCCGTCGCCAGTGCACCACGCGACGACGCTCACGCGCCTCTTCCAATGCACGGAGGGACAAATACCACCACTAACCCACGAACATCAACCGCACATACTACAGCGAATCAGATGAATGGGGATCCACACGCTTCCAGGGGTTCACGGTAAGACTCGAGCAGGTGCACGTACTGGGTCACGCAGCCACCAAGCGGCGACGCACGAACATATGTCATCCCAACTTCCGTCGTCAATGTCCCTACACACCACAGCATCATTGGGTGGTGTGGAGTTGGTGTTGTCGGCGTTGAGGAATCATTCTTCCCATGTGGGTGTCCAAGACAGCGGCTTAGGTGCACTCAGGAACCTGGCTGTGAACGGTTCGTTTCAGGGTGTGTCCCGTGAGTCAGGCGACGCCCTGTGTTGCTTATTTGAACGGTGTTTTTTCCCTTCTTCTGCGGGTCGAAAACTCATCAGCCAAACGCTTGCTGCATGCCCAACACCACGACGCCCGCACCCGCCCCGCCACGCCGAGAGCGCTTGTGGAAGGCCTTCATGAACGCGGGGCGGCGTGGGGGGCGAGGGCGCATATCTTCAGGACGGCTCGGCCGGCGCGTGCGACGCCCGGACGTCTGGTCGTTCCCGACCTGCTCTGCCGCCTCTGTGTTGCGGCGTGCTGACGCAGCCCCTCTTGGACGCTCCGGTTGCCTGCTGCTCCTGGTGGTGGTGGTGGCGCTGCTGGTGGTGTTGCTGTTGCCGTTGCTGCCGCTGCTGCGGAGTCGCTCGCGATCTCGAACCACGGTCGGGAGCGGCTTTGCGCGCAGCGCTGCCTCCTCAGCTGCCATGCGCGCCTGGTGGCTGCGAATATGGGGAGGTATGAAGCTGCTGCGCATGGGAGCCGCGCCAGGACTGGCTGCAGCGAATGCTGCGGCGTCCCATGTTCCGCCGGCCGCCACACCACGCACCTCCGCGTCCGCGGCCGTGTCCAGGCGGGCTTGAGACAGCCCCGGGCGCCCCATGTGACGGTACGTCTTCGACGTTGCGATGCGCCGCGGCTGGAACGTCAGGTCGGCGGCTTCCGGGTCCCGCTGCTCGTCTGCCGCGTTCGTGGTGAGGCTGGCAGGGCGTTGCCACTCGGAGCCGGCGCGTGATCCGGGCGTGGCATCAAAGGGCGGCGGAGCAGACGGGGCTTGCGGGCCAGAGGTGGTGAACGGGTTCTGTCGTGTGTGAGCGCGCCGCGCACCGCTGTGTTCCTCGTCGTCCGAGGTCGGGGACTTGAACACGTTGGGGTTGCGCTTCGTCCACGCCAAGAACCGGTCCACCGGGTTGTCCTCAGGTGCGCCCTCCCACTCGGGTGTCTTGGGTGGCTCAGGGGCGATGAAGGTGCGCGGGCGCGGGGACCTGCTAGACACCGACCTGTGCTGCTGTTGTTGCTGTCGCTGCTGGCGGTTGCGGTTGGATGTGACCACCGTGGGTACCGGCGTGTGCCTCCGTCCTTGCGCGCCCATCGAGGTGTGGGGCCGGCGAGGAGGCTGTGAGGAGGCGCCCTCACGTCGAGACGCCTTGCCTCCAGCTCCGCCACGGCCCGTGCGGTGTGGTGACTGCGGCGCACGTGGTCGTGGCGTCGTTGTGGAACGCTGGTGCGTCCACGCTGCACCGGTGGCGCCCGTGGTGCTGTTGTACTGCCGCAGCGCTGTTGGAAGGTCCTTGGCAGGCGGGTCGTTCACGTACACCCGCTCCAGTTTGCGCTGTCGTTGCTCCTGCTGCTGTTGTTGTTGTCGCACACGCGGTCCCAACGCGCTGTCGCGCTCTGCCTCGTCGCTCGAGCGGCCACTGCTGCGCCCGCGACTGGTCCCCCGCAGTCGCCGGCCTCGTGCGAAGGCCGCCGCCTCTTCCAGAATGGCAGCGGCGGTGCCTGCATCGGGAGCGGCGGGCTCGGTGGCGTCACCGCGTCGAAAGCGCCGGGGTTCACGACCACGACCACGACCACGACCACGACCATGCCCCGTGCCGCTATCAGCACTGCGACCGCCAACGTCGTCACCACCCTCGCCTTCACTGTTGCCGCCGGCCTGTGCCAGCGGCACCACGGGCGACGGCAGGGGTCCGTCCAGTGTCGCGGGAGTCGTCTGAGAAAACGTGCCGCGGCCGGTGTTTGTGGGGGCGGACTCGCCCGTGGGGTGTGGGTGCCGCTGTCGGTATCGGCGTCGATGCTGGTGCTGCTGGTGCTGCTGGTGCTGCTGTTGCTGCGCTGGTCGCCCATACGGGCGACACAACCCACCGCTCGTCGCGCTGCGCACATCCATGGCCGTGTGGACGCGCCGTGGTCCTGCGGTGGGTGGTGACTGCGAGGAGGCGGGGTGCACGGCGCGAGAGCTGCTGCTGTGCGCGGTTTGTGCACCACCGCGTGTTGTGCTGGGTCGTTGCTCGGCTGGTGGTGCTGGCGCAGCGGAGGGGCCTCTCGACGTCTGAGCCCGGCCTCCGCCTCGTGCTGCAGTGTTCCTGTTGCTCCAGCTCTGACTCCTGCCCGCGCTCCCACTCCCGCTGTGCCCGTCCCCACTCCCATCACCCCTGGGTGGCATGCGCAGCGGCGGCACAACAGCAGGGCGGTGACTGTGCGGCCTCGTCGTGCGTGAGGTGTGCTGGTGTTGTTGTGACGCTGCATGAGCAGCAGCAGCTCGGCGCGACGCCACCACAGTGTTGTGGGCCATGCGGCGCGCGCCTTCGTCGGAGCCTGCCACCGCCACCACGGCTGCGGCGGCTGCGGCGGCAGTGAGACCTCGTGTTGGCACCGTGGTGGAGTCGACAAACGCCGCGATGGGGTTGGCGCTGGGGTGGGTGTCCGCTGGCGGTTTGGGGGTGCCATCCGAGTCGAAGCGAGGCGTTTGAACCGACTGGCCAGCGCGGACGTTGGCGTCTGCGAGGACAGAGGCGTGGGCAGCGAGCAGCGAGGACAGTGCTCGAATGATGGGCGGGAAGGCACGGTCAATCTTCCTTCTGGGAGGGTAGGGCTCGAGGACCGAGAATCTGTGCGGCGAGTTGCCGTGTGCAACGCAATGTGTCACTCACCCACTTAAGACCAGCACCCCCCCCCCCCCCCCCCCCCACCCCCCCCCCCCAAACCCCACAACCCACCC
>Ga0213833_1001516_pt1 | contig 16542 bp, 24 predicted proteins | sample SWATP21_FD_160575 | JGI IMG/M metagenome (GOLD analysis project Ga0213833, IMG submission 160575) | Coastal seawater microbial communities from Marineland, Florida, United States - SWA TP2 #1 | ecosystem: Environmental > Aquatic > Marine > Coastal | place: USA: Florida | collected 2016-08-14
CCTCACTCCACACACACACACACACACACACACACACACACACACACACACACACACACACACACACACACACACACACACGACCACCACCACCACCACCACCACCACCACCACCACACACGACGACACCACGATGTGACAACGCACGAGCTGTTTGAAGATAGTCGGCAAGCGTCTTCGATGCCCGTCTTTTCCGCAGATTTCACTAGTTGGCGTGGGAGGCTGCGCATGATGCGTCCAAGCTCGCTACCTGTTGAACCGCGCCAAGGAGCCCCGATGAAAATGAAAGTTGCCACCACGCTACGCCTATGCTGTAACACACGCACGAAAGCTACGTACCCACGTGCGACCTAGGTGGAGCTGCGGGTGTTGAGACGTTCTGCTGTGCGGTGAGCGACACAGCATCTAGGTACGATTGGAGGAACTTGGTGGCCTGTTGAGCAGCCATTGTCGCAGCACGCATGACGGATGACGCCTCTGCGACAGCAACAGCGGTTGCTTCCGTGACAGCGCTGTCAATGGCTTCATTCAGTTGTGGTAGAGCGGCCTGAATCTGTGGCGAAGGTTCCACACATGCGTCGTGTCAGATACCCCGTGAACACGTGCATGCATGCCCATGCATGCAAGTACATTGGTGCGCAAGGCAACAACGACAGCGTACGCGTGCATGTGTTGGCGAAGCAGGTGCCCTTTGAAGGACCTTCTTCACTCGATCGAGGGCACCACCGGTGCTGCTCCCTGCTGGGGGTGTGAAGGATGGTGGAGCATCATCGTTGCGTCCAGTGTCCACCGCCGTGCTGCTCGCGGAGGACGGCCGTTGTGACGGGAGAAGGGCTTGAAAGGCTGGGGGAAGCAGCGGTCGCAACAGTTTCGAACCGAGGGAGTGCATCTGCAGAGGCACGATGGCTTGATCCGCGTCGAATGTTGCTGACGGGAGGGCGACCCGTTTGCCCTCAGCAGTGGAAGTGCGCGGTGACCGTGGGGACGTGATGGCAACAATGTTCGGCAACAGCCTGTGCACACGCAAGGCGTTGCATGTCATGTCGTGAACCCGGACCGAGCCTGGTGGTGGTTGCCCATGCTTCGCCCTGCTGGACCTACCTCAGGTGTCTCACCGCGAAACCCATGTCCGCGTTGGCCACGCGCTTGCACGCAGCAAACATGCAGCGAATGGCGGTTGACCGTGGGATGCCAACTGCGCCCGCTGCGTGGCGTGTCTGCCACATGGAACAAACATACCAACAACCACGTGGTGGGTGGCAGGGTGAGGCGGCCGTGTCCGTGTTTCAACGAAGCCAGCGCACCACGACACTCACATCGCCCCCCAAGGGTGGCTGGAAGCGGCCACCAAAACAGTCTGACAGAAAGTTGACGAGCCAGGCGCATGCTTCTCCAGGCAACGGCAGCTGCAGGTAGCCCCCAACCCCGCACGACACAACAGTGAGTGAGGCACTCAATTCATCCAAACCACGCGCGTGTACGTACGAAAGTGCCACACAAACGCCCCAACAGGTATGCACTCAAGTGCTGGCGCGCATACTTCTTCACTCCCTGCACGAGGCTGCAATCAATCAGGCGGCGCCACACCAGACGTGAGGCACATCACAGCACTGTGTTTTTGTCTGTCGCGCGCGGAGGGGATGCCTTTCCACAACACAACAGCGGCGCTGATGTTGCGTCGCACACCGCGTACCCTGCTAGTCGCCCTTTGAGAAGCTTGGTGTTGCCAAACTTCAGCAGCATGTAGTTGCACAGGTAGTCCGCAATGGGCATGGTGCTGTCGGTGGCGCCTCTGGCGCTGCCCTGTCCTGGTCCTTGTCCCTGCCCCGGACCGCTGGCCATGCTCTGTGCGTCGACCTTCGCTGCAAGGACTTGGAGCAGCAGGACGGTCATCTGTCGAGGGGACATCGGCATCGTGCTGCGCCGCTTCACGCGCCGCAACAGCTTCGCCCAACGAGGCGGCAACACAAACTTGATGACAGGCCTGCGCAACCACAAAAAGGAAAGCGAAAAAGAAAAACAACACAAAACGGCGACACGCATGCGCCATGCCAACTGCACGATGAGCAAGCACAATGACACGACACGACACGACACGACACGACACGACATGACACACGACACACACAACCGCATGTGCTGCTCACGCACGGCGAAGGAACACTGGATGCCATGTCTTGAGAAGAGCCGGCGGTCGACGCGGGTGGTGCAGCATCTTCACCGATGCCGTCCTCCCCCGCATCACTGTCGCCATGGGCGCCGCAGGTACACACGCACGTGCACCCGGTGCCCCCGACCCCGGTGCCCCCTCCACCATCCACTTCCGTCGCCCCTTTCCCCGCGCCCGACCCTTTTGCCCCCGCCGGTGCCGCGCCCTCGCCGTCCTCTGCATCACTCAGCACCAGGTGCGCGGTGTAGAAGCCGATCGGGGTGGTGGAGCGGCCGGCGTAGCCGACGTCGCCCGCTGACGACGGTCGTGACGACGACGCGAACCCGTGCTGCGGTGAGGAACCGCCACTCGAGGCACCGACGCCGCGGGTCTTGCCGTACTTGGAGCGCAACCGTCGCAGGCCTCGGGGCTTGCCTCCGTGTCGCAACACAGACTGGTGGTGGTACCACATGCCTGACACGTCACTGCTCGCCTCCGAGTTCTCAGACAACACCGACGATGCCAAGGAGGACCGGCGACGAGACTGTGTGTGTGGGCCGTGCTTGTGATGATGGTGCTGGTGCTGGTTTTTGTGTTGGTGCTGGTGATCGTGGTCCTCCTGCCACTGGGAACCATGGGCGAGGAGATTCCATTGCCACTGCGCCAGCCCCGACGTATTTACACCAACAGAGCGGTGGTTGCCTTCCCAGACCACCTCCTGTTGCAGCACATAACAGCGATGTGGGCGAAAAGGCCACACGCACACGCGTGCACTCGGTCACACATTGAACATACAACCAAATCCATCCATGACAACCACAATAGCCATCACTGCTATCGCAACACTGGCGTTCCAGTTTCACCTGGCTCCCGATGCACTCACCTGTCCAGGTCGCAAGGCCGCGGCATCAGAGTTCAGAGTTGGGTCCTTTGGTACGTACTCCGCCGCCGCAAGCACTGACGGTCGTCGGTTTGAGTTACGGTCATCATCCACAACTACGTCGATGGCCAAGGCCTTTACCTCTTTGTTCGCCATCCCAATGCCACCTTCCATCCTGGCCACGAAATAACAAGCAAGGCACACGGCTGGCGTCAGTAATCCAACAGGCGCGCGTGCGCGCGCACACACACATCACACATGACCGTCGTGACACAACATGCAGCTCGTCGAACCTGTTCCGTTTCCAAGCACGATCAAACTTCCGCCGCAACGGAGTAGCCTTCCCAGTTGTCTCGTTGACCAAACGCAGCGCTGGAAAGTGCTTCTGCGTTCCAACTTCGCGCACCAAGCACAACCGACTGGAGGGCTCATCGGATCCAACAGCGACACTCACTCGGTTCGCTGCTGCTTCTTTCTTCATGGCTGCTTCCTGAGCTTTCTGCAGAGGGTCGCAGGGCCAGAAAACGAGTTCACCACACCGAAGTCGCCGCACACGCACAAAGCACGCTGGCCTTCATACCTGCAAGCGCTCGCGGCCACGAACAGTACGGAGCAAATCCAGGTCGGCAGTCACCTCTTGAATGCGTGCCATCAAGCCCGCCACCTCTGCCGACTTGTCCGCCAGCTGCTTGTTCAGCGTCCCTTCGATGGTCTTCACGCGCAGTGAGTGGGTTTCCTGTGACTCCAGCGATTTCCAAACCCATGTATGGTGAGGTGTGCGCGCGGTGAGGACTGGACCAGCAAGCGCCGCACCCACGTACCTCCGCTCTGTTGCGTACACGAGCGTTCCAAGACAGAGCTTGGTCCGCCCAAGCTAGGGCATGAAACAGGCGGGACCGAGCTTTGTCAAGCAGCACGCCACGCTCCTCACACCCCGTGGCCACCTGTCTCACAAGCTCCACCATGACAGCTTCCCACACACCCAGCTCCTGCCTGAACTTGGGTGGCCACGGGTGTTTGAGGGACTGGTGACTGAAATCCACCTGCGTTGGTGCGTGAACGAAAAAAGAAAGCCCGAGTCGTCCAAGTCGTCAATAAACAAACACAACCACAGCTGATCACTGACATGCTCGCGACTCCCTACGGCCACACACTCCCCTCCAAACAACCACACACACACACACACACACACACACACACACCTGCTGGGAAAAATCGACAGCATTGCTCTTCAACAGGGCTGCCAAGCGCTGCTCAGCCGGTCCAGCTTTTTCTGTGGATTCCAACAGGGAAACGGCTCCAGCGGCAATCGCTGGACCCGCAAAGCGGCGTTGTACCCTCGCGTTTGAAGTTTGGGAACGATCGGGCATGTTGGCAGCAAGGGTGGCGCTCGCAGTAGCACGCAGTTGTAGCTCCGCACCAGTTGCAGCATACACGTCTGCAAGCATCAGGTCAGTTGTCTGAGCCAAGAGTCTGCCAAGGTCGAGGAGGTGGGTGATGATGGTTGTGTGTTTCAATACGCCACAGTCAAGGGGGCACACACAGTCAGGAGACAAAAAAAGCTGAACACGTGGTACATGACTAAGCACTCCCTACACAAGACTGTGTGGCATCACACAGCAACGGGGACGTACACAGCTTCTCCTCGATCACTTGGCTTGGACGACGGGAAGATGGGCCGCTCCCAGCGGTTGGCGTGCTTGTTGAACACCAGTCCATCTGTTTTCACCGTCCACGGAGCAAACGACGGGACCCACTGGGCCTGAGAAAGAAGGAGAAGAAGAAGAAGAAGAAGAACAACAACAACAACAACAACAAGAGAGGAGAAACGCGAAAACAGGTCATGATCAACAACCACGATTACACATGCGCCACCAACTACCAACACCCATTCTACACCTTCCACTACAATGCACACACCTTGCGGTAACGATGGGGGATCAGACTCTGGGGCAACGCCTGGCCTGCTCTCATGGGAGGCGGGGCTCGTGGCACGAATGGAGGCGTGGTGGTTCCGCGCAAGTCCCTCAGAACGCGTGCGTCCTCACCATCATCGGGCGAAACGTCAGGAAACGCGTCGCGGGCAACAGACTCGGGCCCCAGCCACGCCGGGGCCTCATCCGCGCCACCGGGTTTCGAGGCCTGCAAGCGTGCTGCCTGGTTGCGCATGGCAGGAACCGACAGCTGGCCACGTGTTCGCTCGGCTTGAAACTTGTCCACTGCCTGCAGGTACTCTCGGGCTGCCTGCGGAAGCGTCGGTGCCGCCGCAGATGACGGCCCCGCCGCTTCACCACCACCACCCCGAGTTGCGTCATGGGATTGTGGTGCCTCGGCGCTGGTAGCTGTGTCCGTTACGCCGGCAGCACCCGCCGCGTGAGCTTCGCGTGGGGTTGTTGGACTGGAGGGTGAGACGACGACCACCACCGCCCGTGACGCACGGCCCGGAGGCGGCGAAGTCGCACCCGGCGGCACGGGAACACGAGGTTCACGCGGCGATGCTGTGGGGGTGGAGGAGCGCGAGCGCCGCTTTTTCCCTTGGGATGGGGGCAGCGGCTGAATGGCGACCCGAAGATGCTTGACAGCAGGTGAAGGGCGCGGGGTGTGTGTCGGCGCAGCGTGTCTGGGACACGCTTCCTTCGCGCCGCTAGTGCCATGCTCCGGTGGTGCAACGGGCTGGGCTTCACGTGTGGCGCCATGCCTGTCGCCGGTGCCGGCAGTGTCTTGAGCCACCTGCAACGCGGCAGCGGCAGCGGCAGCGGCAGCATCAGCGGGTGCAACAATGGGTGACGAAGAGCCTGCGGCGGCCACAACATCCTCTGGCGGAACATCGGCAGGAGCGATGGACGCGACGCTGGCGCGACGAGCCGTGCGCTCCGTTCCTTCCCAGTGCTGCGACCGGCGTGCGCGGGCGAGGCGCTTCGCTTCATGGAGGCGTCGGGCCAGGCGAGTATTGACATTGGTGTCGACACGCCACTCAGGGTGTGAGGTGATGGGGCTTGGCATGCCCATGTGGTCCACCATGCCAACCCCACCGGGCGGCGCGGTGTGGCTGGGCTCCAAAGAGGAACGCGTTCGGCGGTGGGAGTGGCGAAACCTAGGCCGTCGCCCTGCCTGTCGACGCCTGCGAGGGGCAGTGAGTGGTTCCACGGGTGCCATCATACGCATGGTGGCCTCCTCTACACCCAGTGATCGCAGCAGCGCGGCATGGTGGTCCATGGTGCCGCCGCACAGCTAGCTGGAAACGGTGGTCTCACCCACTCCTTGCCACGTTTGGGGCGGTGTGAAGCGGCACGGACAGTGCCATATCCAGAAACACGCTCTTCCACTCACCACGCGCACTGTGCAGGCCAACGGACTTTGATTGATTTGATTTGGTGTGAACGGAGGGAGGAACACGTGCTCCCATGTGCGTTCTGTGACTGTTCGAATGCTGGAGAGCAATTGTACACACATCGAACGGCAAGTGGAGGTGACATTGTGGCGAGGTGGCGCTCCTCAGTTGCACAACCACAGGCATGTATTGAGAACAAGACGGTGTGGATGTTAGCTTGCAACCGATTCGCTGCTCCTTGCAGGCGCACTTGCACTTGCACTCCCACCACCTGCACCACAGCCCTCACCACTTCCCTCACCACAGCATTCGTCTTTCACTGTGGCTCCCAACATGCTACGCACTTCTTCACACCACCGACTGCATCGAACGGTGAGCCCTAGTCTGGAGTTGATGGGCTGAAGAGGTGCCACCCCCGCAAGGGACAGCCCGCACAAACTGTAGAACGAGTGAAGGATGTCGGGTGGTGTGTCCGGCGTTTTCGAGTACCCCCCATACTTCGTTTTGCACGTCTCGATGAACAAAGCCAGTGGCTCCGGGTCGATGAAACTATGACTCCCATCGAGCATCTGCAAGGACGCCCCGACCCAAAAAGAGTAGCACGTGTCCTCGGCCTTGTTCACACGCCCCTGGAAACCACCGATTTGACGGCGAAGCAACCAGTGTTTCAGCTCCTCAGGGTGCTTCACCTCGCCACCACGGTCCATCAGCTGCAGTGCTGCCACAGCGCAGTACGTGACTCCACCATGACCTTCCTGACCAGGTACCATCCCGAAGGACGTTTCGTAGGTCTGGAAGGCAAGGCAGAACGCACGGGCAAGGCACAACTTGGTTGGCAAACGCGGTGGTGGAGCTAGAGCAGCAGCAGTACCTGGCATCGGCGTATCCACTCAGCACACTTCTCCACGTCGAACCCACTCCAGTCATTGAGCATGTAGGATATAACGCAGGCGCAATACGCAAACCGCACGTCACTTTCGCCACCCATGACACACTTGAAGCTGGCAGGCAGCAGCAAAGAGTGAGTCACGTGTGCAACCACACAGCCACAGGCGACACCCAATCGTAGCATGACGCACCTGCCATCTGGGTTTTGCAATGAGCGAACTCCTTCGAGCACTGCGGCTTTGTTGACACGCGAAAGATCGTCACCAAGCATGAGCAACAGCGCAAGCGCAGTGTATGTGTTGGCAATGTGACACGGTCCATGAAGATGCACCTTGCGAGGCAACTGACGCAGCAGCACGAGTGTGAGCAGGGCTCTGCACCAACTCCAAGCATACCACAATGGACCACAAAAGGGACAGCCCACACAACGCAAACACACTCACCATGTCCCCCATAAACGGCAAGCCGACATGGGTGCCACCCTGAAAGCCGCCGTGGCCTTTCACCGCCACGTCGCCCGTCTGCGGCACCACTTGCAAGTTGTACACCCACTGAATGAGCTTTTCCCGGGGCACCACAGAGTATGCGGCATCGAGTTGACCCAACACATCCAGTCCTGCCACTGCAAAGTACGCCTGCCAAGCACCACACAACAAAGCACGACGTTCAAAACAGCTGGAACCCAGACAACCTTGAACGGATGCAGCCGGTCCACTCACAGCCGTCATGCGGTTTCCATCCAGCGAGGTGTATGGCTCCGGGAGCAACCGTAAGCATGCACAGAAGTACCACACATGTTTCTCAATGTCCTTTGCAGAGAGAGACATCGACGCCACAAGCACTGGCTGTGCAGCTAGCGCACAAGCCACAACAACGAGCAGCACCGAGACAGCAGCACTGCCTGAGTAAAACGTCAAAATAGTGACACATGTTGAGACTGCTGCTCCTACAACGCGGCAAACTCTTCGGCCGTCATTCCCACACTATCGAGCGCGTCTGCCATGATGTCCACTGGCTCAAGCAGTCCATCAATATCCTCGTCCACCGCTGCGGCAAGGTCTGAAGAGCCTTGCAGAAACGTCTGCACGTGATCTGGTGGGGCTCTAGCCCTTCCACTTCCACCACCAGCTGCGGCGCCCCTGCCGGTTGCCGTGGTTACAGGTGCCCCAACTGCGGTGGAAGTGGAAGTGGAAGTGGAAGCTGCAGCTGAAGTTGTCGGGAGGACTGCGCCATCCGCGGAAGATGACAAACCTACGCGCACGTCATCACCTGAAACGGGTTTGAGCAGAGCCTGCACCGCGCGAGACCAGCCCAACGCTGCATGGAACGCGTTGGTGACGCGTTGTGGCACAGAGAAACAAGCATATCAAGTCAGCTGTCGCGGCAACTACGCCAAAGCTGACGTCCATACGAATCAACGGGACGTACACGTGCTCATGTCACGCAGGGCGGCGTCAACTGTTCCCTGCACTACCAGTGTAGCCTCGGACCCAACCACGGCCTGTCGTTGTGGATCCAATACGTCAGGAAGCGATCGAACACGAGGCACGCTGCTCATCTGAACACTACCTGTTGTTCTATGTCACAACCAGGGATCATGACAACCACTGGACAAGTTTCATGGGCTTCGGACAACAGCTTCAATCCTTGTGCTGTGTCGGGAACGCCGACAATCAGTGTGGCACGAAAGCGCCCGGGTTTCGGAACACGGTGCTCTTGCGAAGTGTCGTGAGCTGTACTGGAAAGAACCTGGACGAAATCAACAAGCACAAACCAACCAACCAAACCAAGACAGAAATGTCGGTCGTGTGTGATGTCGTCGTTCGCACAACTAGCACAAAAGAGCAACACACGGACGCACCAGTGGACACGCTGCGCGCGGAACCACATGTCCCCCACATGACAGGCAGGCAGGTACCGACTGGGTTTCAAGTGATCGCAGAACTTGCTCCGCAGTGTGTTGCTTTCCACAGCTCTTGCAAAATAGCTCGCTCCAACGCCCGTTGCAGGCGGTATGTCGATCTGACGCTGCAAATGGCTGTGTTGCATGTCCATGCACGTGGGTGAGAGAACAGAGTGCATCTTGGGCAGTATCGAATCACACGCACCTCAAGACCGTGTATGCTCTGAATAAGGCATTGAGGAAAGCACACAAACGAGCAGACATAAATACAAGTATGCTTGAGACGTCAAGCCGTGCAATGCAACTAGTCTGCTCCAGCTTCTCACCTCTGTTACCACGTGTGAGCTCGGCATTTCACTGAGGAGAACTTGGAAGAACGCAAGCGTCTGTCATTCATCAGCACACAGGACGCAGCGTACGCAAACATCCATCAAGTGTCTGCCATTTTTCGCCGGAGCGGTGCGCACGTGTTGCGACGGACCTGGCTCTGGGGATCACGACGCAATGTCGGCGACAGCTGTTTCTGCTCAAGCGCACCGCCCCCCGCAACAAGATGAGTACATGAGAGCGATCATCCACAGTCAACACACAGCCGACTTGCGACCAACTCGAACCTTCAGGGCTCGATAAAACGCAGCAGGTTGACTATCGACTGTGGCGAGGCCCAAATGACTGTGTGCAAACACTCGTTAGCAGCCGGCACATGTGCATTCCATCCCCTCCTCCTCCAACATACGTGTCAGTACATGCACTGCTGATACGATCAGCCAGAATGACAAGCACGCTTCCAGCTGCGACCACAAACGCACGCCCCACGTGAACCAAGTTGACAGTACACACCACCACCGCGCGCAGCGTACTTGCTGCTCTCAGGGCGTCTGCAGCCTTATCAGCCCCGCCCATACCCCTGTTGGCACCAGAAGCACCACTGCTTTCCACTTTTTCTTCGGCAGTGGCACTACCGGCACGATATTGAGGCCACATGGTCGCACCTTGTGTCACGGCCGAACACAGCAATTCAGAAAGCGTACTACAAGCGCAGCATAGTACACAATAGTACGGCTTGGCGTGGTGCTCTGCTCTGCGGCACTTTTTTTCCTTTTTTCACGGCGCCGCAATGCTGTGATCTCGTGGACTGTACTGGCCAGCTGTTGAAGTAGCCCTTGTAGTATAGTATGGCGGTGTAGGGGAGGACGCAGCTGCAGGCCCCCTTGGCCTGGTTTCCGACGACAGCACAGCGATTCACCATGCCCAGCGGCCACGAGTTTTGCCTGCTGGTGGCGAACGTGTCGGCGGTGGAGCTCCGACAGCGCTTCGACGGCGATGTGTTCCTGGAGCACGCCCAAGTGTGGGGCCTTGTGTTTGCCATGGCTGCCAGCTTGTCTGCCGCCTTGCTGTTGCGGATGCGCTGGCGGCTGTACTCTGCCCCGGCTGTTGCGGCGTCGCTGCTGGCGTGGGCTGGGCTCCTGCACGAACGCCACATTGAGGAGGACACTGGAGTGGTGGGTGGCGCGCGGGTGCTGTCCAGCCCCGCAGTGGCAGTGCGTGACGTCGGCAACATGAAGCGAGAGCAACGTCGCCGCGACCGGCGGCTGCGCCGCCAGCACAGACGGGGCTCCGCGAGTGGTGGGGGTGCCAGCGTCAGCAGCGATGGCTCCATGCGCTCAGGCAGTCGCGGAGGCATCGGCATCGGCATGGGCAGCAGCGGGGGTGGTGAAGGCGCGTTCACCAGTGTCGCAGGCGGGGTGGGGTTGCCCCCCATCGAGGACATTCAAGAAGTGGGTGCCACCACCCCCGGTCGACGGGCAACTCGGGCTGTGGCGCGAGGCGGGGACGGCGGGTGTTGCAACAACTCGCGCCGCGTGTGGTGGTTCAGTCGCCTTGTCTTGGCCGTGGTGGTGTCCCCTATCACTGTGTTGGTGGCGTGGGGAGTGGTGGTGTCCGACGCGGTGTGTCCCAGTCTGGTTGGACTGAGTGTCGCCACGCTGGGACCCGGCACTTGCTTCCTCGTGTATGGCTTCGCCTTGTGGTATTCCCGACGATGGCGATTCACCGCATCGAATGGCGAGCTCTCCGCCGTGGCGTGGAGCTTTGCCTTGTCGTTTGTGTGTGTGATATTGTTCACACTGTTTGCCATTGTGACATACCGTTCCTACGCGGCGACCTCATGGCTCTTTTTGGGGCTGGACATGCTGCCCATGGTGTCCATCTCGTACTGGTTGGGTTCCTGGCATCATCCGCGAACTGCTGTCATCAGTGCAAGCCTCGGCACCACGCCGTGGGACTCCATTGATAGGTGCGATCTGCTGGTGGTGTGTGGTGGCGAAGCCCCCGTGTGGATGTGATGTGGTGCACGTGGCTGTCTTGTCCTGCCTCACGCCGCGCATCCACGCGATACATGCAGGAGGGCAAAAGAGAAGGAACGCCGTCAAGTGGCGGTATCCCGGGCAAAGTGGACGTACACGTTGGTCGCGGTGCCAGTGCTGCTGGCGTACGGTGCTGCCACCAGTCTCGTCGGAGACGAGTTCCTTGACGAGGTTGCACTCGGGTGGATGAACTTGGCTGCCATCGTTGTCTTGGATTTGGTCACGTTTCTCATGTACGTACTTGGCTGCTTGCTGCTTGCTGCACTGTTGCATCTCTCGCTGCTCGTGGTCGAGCCGTTGTGCGCACAACGGCTTTCAGAGCGAGAGAGAGAGAGAGAGAGAGAGAGAGAGTGCTGCCGCTCTCGTTGCCGTCTCACGCTGCACTGTCACATGCGTGCACATGCACGTGGACACACACAGGTATCGTGCGGAGATTTTTTTCTCGCCGTTCTTCATTTCGACAGTGATGGCCCTCACACGTGGAGCGTTGATTGTCCTGGGCGTCGAGCAGTGGTTCATCGGGCACTCTCTGGTGTTCACTGTGTACGGTGTGGCGGTGGTTCGTCAAGTGGTGCAACGCCTGTTTTCACCTGTTGGCGCGGCCCACGGAGGCAGCAAGTCGGCGCTTGTCGTCAGCGCAGAGACCGAGCCGGCCACCGCTGCTACCACCACATCCACCGCTGATACAACCACCACCCCCACCGCCGCTGCTGCTGCTGCTGCTCCTGCTGCTCCTGCCCGCACGTGCTGCCGTGCGCGATCCAGATGCACCACCAAGTGCAGCGTGTGGTGTGGCTGCTCTGGGGGCTGGGTGGCCTTCTCGAAGTCCCCCCAGCTTGTGCTGCTCGTGCTCACGGCTTTCTTTTCCGCTGACTTGGGCGTTGCTTGGAGTGTGCGCGTGGACACACTGCCCCTTCCGGAGATCCAGCTAGTGGATGCCTCTGTGGAGCAGTGCGTTGCGTAGCTTGATAGTGCGCGGCTGTGCATGTGTGGCGCAACCGAAAGGTTGGTGGACACCCGCATGTCCTCTCATTTTTTGGGTGATGTTTGGTGTGTGGTGCCCGCCAGGCATCTTGCCGGCGTCTTTGCCGTGTTTGTTGTCATCACCTCCGCCGCCGTGTTTGGATTGGTGAAGCAGCACCAGCAAATCCAACTGGAGTGGGATGAAGAAAACCTGTCCCCGGTATGTACTCGGCGCCATGACCGTGGATTTGTACCAACGGGTGGCCTTGGGCCTCACTGCACTCCAACTGGTGCTGCACGCATGTTGTGTTCTCCGTGTTCTTGCACTTCTTGCACAGGCCGTCCGTCGAGCTCGACGCACCCGGCGTGCGCTGCTGGCGTTGGTGTCCGAACTGCTGCTTGTTGGAGCCGGGTTTTTGTTGTTCCGCGCCATGGGCTCGATCACCGTGTTTGCCTCAGCGGTGTTTGCCCCTCCCGTAATTGTCGCCTTCGTGGTGTGGTACAACGCCTGGGTGGCGGCTGACTTCCACTTTTTTCTGCCGCCGGCCTGGCGGCCTGTGCGGCCGTTGGTGGTCGCACCACCGCATAAGAAGGACCAGGACCAGCACCAGCACCAGCACCAGGACCAGCACCAGGACCAGGAGCTGCGGGTGCAGGTGCAGGAACAGGAGCAGGGCAAGGAGCCGCAGGTGCAAGTGCAGGTGCCGGCGCAGCGACAAAGGGTGAACCCAGGCGGACAAGGGCCTATCGGAGCTTCCGTTGTGGATCGGGAGGGACGGCAGGGAGGGAGTGACGGCGTGTCGGGAGTGAGCTCGGAGAGGGCACCAGTTCCTGTGGGTGTCGGTGCTGGTGCTGGTGCTGGCGGTGGTGGTGGGGGTCCACCCAGCCCCAGGCCGATGCACGAGACACCAGGCGGTGCCTGTGTGGACACTCCCTCTCCCATCCGGTGCGTTGCTGTGTGTTCTGTAGACCTTTCCCTCGCGCCCTTTTTCTCCGTTTCTTCCCTCTCCTGCGTTCCAGGGGCGTGCTTGATTGCTGACGCACGGGTGTGATTGGTGACACGCAGACCTCGCTCAAGGCCAGAAAACTCCACACCCGGCTCCCCCTCCCCAGCTCCCCGCATTCTTCCAGGGGAAAGCGCTCATGGCGCTCCTCGTCCTCACTCTCAATCTCCGAGCCTCCAAGGCCTTGGCACCTCTCCTGCTACCCACGTGTCAGACGTGTCGGTGCGAGTGGAGCCCAAACGCCTACGGTGTGTGTCATGCGTTTTGTGCCATTTGTCCTGCTTCGACCATGCCCTGTGCATCTGTGTCTGTCTCTCTCTGTATTGCCGCAAGTACTTCTCGTGCGCACTTCCACTCTCTCTTACATCTGCGCTCGCTCGTCGACATTGCGGGATTGTTTTGTTTGTGTGTGGTGGTTCCATGTTGTGTCGCTGAAACAGCACCTCATCACGGCCGTCGATGCCTGTGTCACGACCGTCGCCACAACAAGTTGTGTCGATCCACTTTTCAAGACCCCGCCACAGACGACGGGTATGTGACGGCCGGCTTCAGTGCTGCGTGCTGGATGACGGTTGCTCTCTTGACTCATCGCCGCGTGTGCAAATCATTCTTGTTTGCCACAGCCCTGGCTCTGTCGATGCTGTGACTCTGGTGTCCCCCTCTGCCCCAGGGACCAGCCCTGCTCGACCACACTGAGCCAGTGTCGTCGACGGTGGCGGGCGGGTGACTTCAGCAAAACTAGCTGGATTGCCGCGTTCTTTCGGTGTGGCGCGCCGATCCACGACTACTGTGCGTTGGTGTGGGCACCTGTGTGTGGGCAGGAGCGATTCAACTTCCGAGTCGCTGCTCGTGGCGTGGGTGTGCCAGATCGAATCTGACACGAGTGTTTACCATTGTGCTCTGTGCTGTATGTGTGCCTCAGTGATGATAATGTGCACATTGGTTGTGCTTGGGGGCTTGGCGGCGTTTGGATTTGTTGTGCACGTCGGATGGACATCCTCCCCCTACATTGGTCCTGTCGTTTCGTGTACGTTGCTCGTGCTGCTGCGCCCGCCTCTACTGCTGCTGTTGCTTTCCCGTTGCCCACCGCCTCACACATCATTGATTGTGGCAGCCGCTATTGCCGTAGTGATGACAACCATGCTTCCCATGATCGCCTGGTTCAACACTTACGAAACGCGGTCACCCTTCATCTGGATTTCCTCCACGTTCAGCTTGGTTCTCCACATTTCCATGCACACGGTGTTGTGGATTTACTTTGATGGAGCGGTGACGATTGCTACAGTCGAGGACACAGTCCGAGACCCTGTGAATCTCGGTTCGTAGCGCAGCGACTCTGTGATAGCGAGTGCTGTTGCTGGTCATCTCTGTCTCATATCGTGCCGCTGCTCCTTCTGTGCTTTCGTAGACACTCGCTTGCTGTACATTCTGGTTTCTGCGCTCATGTACCCGGCGCTTGTGCTCATCCTTGCCTCGGTGTGGAAGTACCGTGACGACGGTAGCTCCATGTCAAGGCCGGTGTGGGTGATGTTGATAGTCGCCCAACTGTTGGTGGTGATCGTGACTGCTGTCGGTACGGGTAAAGTGGGACGAGACAGACATCCCATGTGTGTTGCGTTCTATGTTGTTTCAGCCTCTCCCCTCACAACGTTGTGTTTTCATCGCACCGCCACAGTGACGTATGCACTTGTGCTCCCTGTTGCGCCCGTCACGGCTGGGTATGTCCTTCTTACCATTCTCACTGTGTTGATCGTTCGCTGGGCCAACAACGGGTTCGTCTGCCGGCAGCTCCCTTCATACTTTGTGTGACTCACTCACACATGAACCGGCTCGTGGGTGCGTTTTGCAGCTTTCTCCTCTCGCGCATGTGGCGGATGTTTGGCATGGGTGTGGTGGCATTCGTCGCCACTGTGAGTGCTTTGAGTGGAATCATCAACACTGGTATCCAACGTATCCAGGTGAGGTCCTTGTGTCTGCTTCGTGTTCATGTTCTGTTTTTTGTTTTTGTTTGGGCGACTCACCTCCCCCACGTGGCGCTGCCCTCTGTGACGGCACAACAGGCCTTCTCGACAAGTTGGTTTTGTGTAGTCGCCTTGCTTTTCGTCACGGCTGTGAGTCAGCTGGCTTCTCGGGAAGGAACCTACTCACGGTTTTCCCCGACTGTGTTCCCGGTGTACAAAGTATGTTTGGCGTTGGGGTTGGATCCCAGCAGGCGATCAATGACACGTGCCCTTGTGTTTTTTGTTTTGTTTTTCTTCTTGTCCAGTTTGACCCTGCCCATCAGGCTCTTGTGAGCAACAACACCGGTGCCTTGACTGGGTTTCTTTCCATCGTAGCGCTCATGGTGTGGGGCTTGGTTGCGATCATTTTTGTTGAGCCCGTGCACGTGGGGATGGGGGTGTTTTGGATGAGCACGGTGTCTGCAGCCATCATGGCGGCTGAGGCGGCGCGTCGCCCGATTGTACGACTTGGCCGTGCATTGGAGTTGCTGCAAAACACCCAGTCCATGCGTATTCTGCGTACGTGATGCGGACTTTTCGATCAGCTGCTTCGTTGTGGTTGTGTGTTGTTGGTGTTGTTGGGTTGTGTTGACGCTGGGTGTGGCGTTGTCTGCGTGCCGTACAGACGAGTGTCGGCAGGCGGCACGTGAACGTGCAAGAGACGACATGGCCAAGTTGGTGCGCAAGCAAACGCTGGTGCGTGTGGAGGAGCACAACGGCACAGCCGCTCCCGTCGAAGATCGTGCGGGCAGTGTTATGTCTGGCGCCGAGTCGCTGGCACGCAGGCTGGGCCAACAGTTGACGCCACGCGTGCGAAGGCGCGGCAACAGTACATCCTCTGGGCGTAGCAGTCGCGGGGGACACAATTCAGTAGCAGATGCACCTGCTTCTGTCAACGGCAGTACCGGCGCCGGCGCTGGTGTTGATGCTGGTGCTGGTGCTGGTGCGGGTGCCGGTGCGGGTGCGGGTGCGGGTGCGGGTGCTGGTGCGGGTGCTGGTTCCCCGTCAGCGACCACTCCTCGTGTTGCTTCAGCCAACAACGCACGAGTGGGGGGGAG
>Ga0213833_1001517_pt1 | contig 16534 bp, 10 predicted proteins | sample SWATP21_FD_160575 | JGI IMG/M metagenome (GOLD analysis project Ga0213833, IMG submission 160575) | Coastal seawater microbial communities from Marineland, Florida, United States - SWA TP2 #1 | ecosystem: Environmental > Aquatic > Marine > Coastal | place: USA: Florida | collected 2016-08-14
CAAAAATTCGCCCAAGCAGACTCGTCCAATACAAGACAACAAGGTGGCACAGGACTCGGTCTCAGCATCGTCAAAACGATTGTTGAAAAAATGGGTGGACAGGTGGATTACGAATCTATCCACGGACAAGGAACCACTTTCTACTTCGATCTGCCCGCGTGAATAGGTCTTTCATAATCATTATAGAAAAAGCAGGCGAATCATACAGCTCCATACACAGGGCTTATCACAGGTTTGTGCAAAAGTTTAGGATGAGGGTTGGTTGAGAGACCAGAGTTTGCAAGGGCTTTTGAGACTTTCTTGCCATAAGTGATGTCTCGAACTTCGCATTATGTGGTCTTCACATCAACAGGTATCTTACACAAAAACTTTGAGCCAACTCCGACCTGGCTGGTCGCGGAGATGTATCCTCCCAACAATTCACAGAAATTCTTTGAGATACAAAGCCCCAAACCTGTTCCGCCATATACTGCCGAAGTTGTAGGAGAAGCTTGAGCAAATTGCTCAAAAATCTTTTCAAGGACAGCGGGCTCCATTCCAACCCCAGTATCCTCGACAGACACCGTGAGCCACTCATGTTCAAGAGACATAGTCAGCGAAATTTGACCATCTTCCGTAAACTTGGCGGCGTTGGCAATGAGATTGATAATCACTTGCTTGAGCTTGCCTCTATCCGTGCGCAAAAGTGTCTCATCTGGAATAGACGAAGACCTTTCAAGGACATTGTTATTGAATCGCACGATGGGCTCGACAAGAGTTTGGATTTCAGCACTGAGGTCTTTTGGCAAAAAGTCGTCATAATGGACCTCCATCTTTCCAGACTCCACTTTTGAGAGATCCAGGATTTGGTTGATCAATTCGAGGAGATGGGTACCTGCCATTTTGATCTTTTTGACATCTCTGGTGAAGTGCCCTAGGTCAGAACCCTCAGTCTCTTCGATAAGCAGTTCACTGTAACCCACAATGGCATTAAGAGGCGTGCGCAATTCATGGCTCATATCCGCAAGAAAAGTACTTTTGGAGACATTGGCATTCTCCGCCTTCACCCTTGCCAACCGGAGCTCCATCTGGCTGATCACCTGTCTAGAAAGTGCTTCCAAAGCCTCTATCTGACTGGGCTCTAACTCACGAGGTTTGTTGTCGATCACACAAAGCGTCCCAATATTTTCTCCCGATGGCACTTTTAGAGGTGCTCCCGCATAAAAGCGCACATTTGGAAAGCCCGTCACAAGTGGATTATCACAGAATCGTTCATCTTCAAAAGAGTCCGAAACGATAAAGGCATCATCTTGTAAAATGGCATGGGCACAAAATGCCAAATCTCGACTTGTCTCTTGTGCATCAAGGCCCACTTTTGCCTTAAACCACTGACGGGACTCATCCACTAACGAAATCAATGCAATGGGTGTTTGACAGATGTGGGAAGCAATTTTCGTCAGGTCGTCAAAATCCTGTTCAGGAACTGTATCAAGTACGCCATACTCCTTCAATTCCTTAAGTCTTTTCTCTTCATTTTCTGGAACTTTGGCCTTAATCATATTTCCCTCTTTTTTCACAAGACAAGCGTTTCCAAAATGCACCAACGCCTAAAAATACACAGACACGGCAATAAGTTACACAAAAGCAACAAACTATCGAATAGAGAAAAAAGCGAATTGTCCAAACGTCTAAGGTCTTCAGACATTAGAACAGAAAAAAACACAGAAATCAAATGAAATCTATAGAAGTCAGGCTTCCAGCTCTTATTCACTTCCGCCAAAGGCCCATAGCTATGCATCAATGATTTTCGATTTCAATTTAGACGGGCAATGACAGTACATTTCTTCAATGTTTCTAAGCTGTAAAAGCTTACAGTAGAAACTCAAGCCCCCTCCAACTCTGGGAGCAAGATTGTAAACTGGGAACCGGTACCAAGTTCACTTTGTACTTCGATATTCCCACCCATCAAATCGCAGAAATGACGTACAATACTCAAGCCCAATCCCGCTCCTCCATAAATTCGCGTTGCCGAGTTGTCGGCTTGTTGAAAGGGCTGAAAAATGGTCTCTAGTGTTTCCTCTTTAATACCAATGCCTGTGTCCAATATCTCAAACTCAAATGAATCTGTTTCTTCGGCCTGCTTTCGCACGCGTAAACTGATGGTTCCATTTTTGGTAAACTTGGCAGCATTGCCAAGTAGATTCAGCAACAAACGGCGCAATTTGTTGGCATCTGTCCGCATACTTGTGGCGTGTTCTGAAATGGAGATATTGAGCTCATTGTTATTCCGCTTTGCCAAAAGCCTGATGACCGGTTCTATCTCAGAGATGAGTTCTGTCAACGACAACAGCTCGGGATATAGGGAAAAGTGACCTGCTTCAATTTTGGACAGATCCAAGATGTTATCAATCAAATCCAATAGATTCTTTGCAGAAGTGGAAATTTTGTCCAAATCATCTTCAAATTCAAAATCTTCTAGATCTTCAGCCTCTTCCTGAATGAGTTCAGAGTAACCGATAATAGCATTCAAGGGAGTGCGCAATTCGTGACTCATATTCGCAAGAAAAGCACTTTTGGACTGACTTGCCTCAAGCGCGCTGTCTCGTGCCTCCTTCAGCTCTTTGTTAAGCGCAGCCAACTCCGCCCTCGCCTTCTCACTTTCTCGAAGAGCCTGCTCTCTTTCAGAAGTACGAACCTCGATCTCTTCTATCATCGCATTGACACTACCCTGTAGCTGTCCCAACTCGTCCTGGCTCGGGGATATGGAAACTCTTGCGGCAAGATTGCCACCCTCTACCTGTTTCAAACAATCCACAGTATCCCGAACCCGCGGTATCACCTGATTGTGTACCAGCAGGACTTCGGTGAGGCTTGTGATCAAAATGCACAACAAAGAACTCATAATGAAAACCCAGGCGATGCCCGATTTTTCTTTGACTGCCTGTTGGTTATCCACCTTCAAATACAAGTAGCCAACAAATCTGTTATTGACTCGCAACGCGCTCAAAATAGAGATCTGCGGATGCGGCGAATCACTCTGTTTGATCTGGGCTTTCTCGGAATGTTTTTTGATTGTTTTATCCCACTCCTTCCCCAACACACTCTCGGCTGGCTTGCCCTCAACTTGGCTTCGAGATGCGTAAAAAACCTTCCCATCCTTACGGATAAGCATCGCATCCTGAACATCTTGTCCAACCAGTCGACTCAACAATCGTTTCTTTTGCACAGTACTATAGTTCAAAGCACCTTGCGCCATAAGGGTACTGGGGATCTTAATCTGACTTCGCACACGTTGATCCACCTCTGCCCTGAACCTTTGGACATAATATATCCCAAGAATAGACAGAACGAACGCTTCAACCAATAAAATCGAAAAGCTAATCTTGAAGACAAGGCTCAAGTCACGAAATTTCCTAAGCATGGTTCACCCTCATGTACTTACATCAAACAGCCGTCTTTTTTTGGATATCTGGCTATAATACATTCATGTATAGCAATTCATGCAAGCCCTATCAACACAATTCCACTTTAATAACCAAGTTTCAGGTGATGATAGGTCTATTATCTTATACACAACACAAAAGAATTATTCTCACACAAGACCACCAAAACAATGGGTTTTAATAAAGACAATAAACTAAAGATATTCGTAAAACGCGTCGTATGAGATTGTTATCCAAGGTGTATTAATAGCTATAAAGCATAGGAGTTCATTGTGCGAACAAATAGAGAGAAAATGATGCTACTCGGATTGTTATTGTTCCTTTCCTCTGTCCTTTCTTGCAAAAAAGCGCCACGAAATAACATCAAAAACAAGAAGCAAGCGATCTCCAAAGCAAAGACAACACCAAAAACACCCAAGACCCTGCTTCGGTGGATGGGACACTGGTTGCACGAAGACAAACGAGAAGTCTTGGTTCGCGAAAGAGCAAAGGAGTTTGAGTTTACACACCCAAATGTAGAAGTGAAACTGCGATGGCCCCAGCAAATCATGGGTGTTCGAGACAAGAAAAAAACGGCTGTATTCATTGCCAATATGATACGAAAAAACAAGCTCACCTGGGACATTGTTTGGATGGATCACATGATCTATGCCTACACAGCACAAGAACTAAAGGATCCAAATTGGGGCCAAAAACACCTTGTTAACTTCATGAAAGTTCCTGGTTTTAACAAAGCCCATAAGGACTTCATCACCAAGAGCAATGACTACAAAAAGTACACAGGTGGTATTATCGTCGGCCCCTACATCGAAGGTCGTTATTTTGTCACGTGGGTCAACAAAGTGCTTGCAAAACGAATTGGTATCCAAGTCAAACCATTTGGAATGCACTTTAAAGACCTTTTGTCCTACGTAAAGGCAGTTCATCGCTACAACCAAAAGCATCCAAAGCAGAAAATCGGAGCCTTTTACAACTCCAAAAATTGGACCACTGTAGAATTCTTATTCCAAAACCTGGCGAGAACTGAGTTACTTCATCACAAAGAAAAACCATCCAAAGGTTTGACAAAAAACAAAAAAACCGCACTTCTCAAGACCCTAAAAGCCTTCGAAACTCTAGGGAATTATCGTCCACTCATACCTGATCATCATAAACTCAATTGGTTCGCATCACGACACTACCCTCTGGAAAGAAAATCACTGTTCTATTTTAGCGGGACGTACATGTACAATCACTGGCGTGGGCTGAAAAAGCACAAGGCCAAGATGAAGGATATGATGCCTGCAGAACTCCCACGTTTCCAGCCGACTCACTTTGCATTAGGCAAATATGTTCCCACTTGGGCTGTTCTAAAAAATGCCAAAAACAGAAAAGCTGCCGTCCAGTTACTTATGACTTGGGCCACACCATCCACAGCAGAACGTTGGGTGGATTATACAAAAAATCCCACGGGCTTACGTGGGCATTTGGCGTCTCCAGAACAGGGCAAAGATCCTCTCGAACGATTCCAGGCCACAATGACACAAAAATATGGTGGAAGTCTCGACTACTCCGCCAACAACGCAGGTTACCTTCTGGGAAAAGACAATGCCCAGTTGCAATTCCCTCTCAAAAAAGAACTTATCGCTCTCTTAGAAGGAAAAACCACAGCAAACAAAGCTTTTCAAAGGATTGTCAAACAATGCAAATGAACACTTTCTTTTGAAGTCAGGCGAGAATTGATTTGTCTATTTGAGACAGTGTGGTGAGACTGATAAAAGAGGCATAAAAAATGGAGCCTGGTCATTCCAGCCAAACTCACTTTTCCTGAAGTTTGGGGATGCTCATAGCAGCGCTTCTTTGCAGCTTTTTCTTGGAGGGTGTTCGAAAGAGAACTTTCCAGAGGACCGAGGGATGAAAGAGGGTTTCAGGACCTTCCAAAAGATGTAACACTCTGTAAAAGCGGCGGTACACTTCTTCGTCTTTTGAGGTCCACCAAATGACTCTCTTGATATACTTTTGCAGCAAATTTAGCGTCAAAGAACGCTTTCCTGTCACCTTTGGATAACGCAAGTCTTCACAGGATGCCAGCAACCAGGGAACTTTGATGAACTGGTGTAGATTTTTATAAAAATGCTTGGGATTCCAAGAGCCATTCTTGCTTTGCAATTCTTCTGAGAGGATCTTGCACGCCATAGCAGCTGAGGTCATCCCCTGACCAAAAACTGGATCAAAGCTGCAAACAGCATCGCCAAGAGCCAAAATCCCTCTGGGCTGTCGTTTCAATTTGTCAAATCGGCGGTACCTTGAGTAGGGAAACTTGTGAATTTTGACATCATTTAAAGGCTCAAGGTCTTTAATGTTATCGTACAAGTCGGGAAGGAGAAGCGACTTGGCAAAGTCTAAAAACTTGTCATTGTCCTTTGGAGGACGGTCTCCAGCATAACCCAACAAAGTCACCAGCCAACGTCCACCTTCCATGGTGAAAATCAATCCCCCTCGAGTGACTTCTGGGGGATCCTGGTATATCAAGAGACTTTTCCATTCGGTCTCTTGCTCAGGCGCCTGGAACATCCTTGTGGAGTACTGCAAATTCACTCCAATTCGGTCTTCTTCTGGTGGCAGATAGCCTGCTTCTTCAAACCACTTAGGAAGCTTGGACGCACGTCCTGATGAGTCCACAACCAGGCGAGCCGGTAATCCAAAAGAAGCGCTCTCGCTGTCTTCCGAAACAGAGTGCACCACAAGCCCCTGGATCTCGCTTTTATCGGCGTTCCATATGGGTTCTTTAGCCACATGACCTCGCAGTATTTCTACTTTTGGATTGTCTTCCAAGCGTCTGAGGATATGATTTTCCAAAAAAGGCCTGGATTGCTGGTGTAATTCGAAGTCGCTATCGCAACGGACCTTCCATACGCCGTGATGAAACCAGTGGAAGCATCTTGCGAAATTGTAAGTCACCGAACCGCTTTCTTCCAATTCCTGGATAAGTCCAGGAAACAGTTCGTCCATGATCAATTCGCCTTTTTTGAGCAAGACGTGTGCATGGCGCCCTTGGGGGATTCCCTTTCGAGAATCTCCAAGCCCTTCGGGCCTGGCGTCGCGCTCCACAACAGTGACCTTTTCAAAGTGCTGACTGAGGACCTGAGCGGCAAACAAGCCACCAATGCCGGCCCCGATCACGACAGCGTCCCTACTTTTTGACGGTTTCATGAGTCGAGTACTCCTCTTTGTGAGTGGATGAGATACAACACGACCTCTTTCAAAACGTTCCCTGGTATTTGAATGAGGTTGTTTTCGATTGTTAGTCGAGATAAAAAGCGAATGAGTTTGAAGCAGTGGAACCACTGAGTATCGCTGAAAGATCTTCTTGGGATGGTGTCAGAGCTGTGGTACGGCGACCCGCTTGCATGTCTTCTCTCACCTGGCGTAAAACGGCCTGGGCTTTCTCCATTTGAGCACCAGACAGGCCTTGCATCCCGGTAATCTGCTCTAGATATTGGACTGCTTCTGAAAGATTATTCGTGGAGTGAGCCATAAAGAAAAGTTCTCTAGCCGCGTCATCGTAGGCTCCCTGCGCTTTGAGCAAAGAGATGTGCAGCATCCGCAGCTCTTTATTATGAGGAGCTTCCGGCAATGCACTGTACAACACTTGCAGTGCTTCTTGAATCGAACCCTTCTTCCAAAGCTTTTGGATGGTTGCGATGATCTTTTTGACTTCTGAATCATGCAATAGTAGACGTCGGTAGGCTTCACCTGTGCTTCCAGGTGCTGCAGGCAATCTATCATGGGAAGAAAATGCAGTGAGCTTCTCTTGTTTGACCTTGATGCGATTGAGAGCATCTCTTGCTTTGGTGTCTTCTGGTGCTAACTCTAAGATCTCTTCGTAGATACTCTGTAATTCGACTTCAAGATTCTTTCGTTTGCACAACGAAATCTTGTTCCATAAGACCTCTACTTTTTTGCTGGATTCACCAGTCTGCTCATAACAAGCTACCAACAAGTCCAATACTTCTACATCATCTTGCCTAAGTCTATCTAACTGTTCTAATTTTTCTTTAGCTTGATCCAAATGTCCAAAGCGATAGTACACCATCCCCAATCCCTTCAGGGTGGAGACATGGTAAGGAGAAAGCTCGATCAGTCTTTCTCCGAATGCCACAAAATCATCCCATCGTTTTTCCGCTTTTAGTTTTGGTAAGACCATCAAAAGCTGATCCATGGCCGCGTCACGGTTGTTCTTTTTCAAGAATAGGCTCACCAATTTGTCACGAGCTGCTCCGTGAAGTGGTTCTACCTCTAACATCCGCTTCAACACACCGATGGATTTTTGGATCTCTTCTTCTTGCTCAAAAAAGGTCGCTAATTGAAAAAACAATGCCAATGCTTCTTGATGTTCTTCTACACGCACCAACAGCTCTGCCAGGCGAAACAGAGCAAAGGCATAATGACCATCTAGCGCCAAAGCCTCTCGGTACATAGACGCGGCTTCTTCTAAAGCGTCTTTTCTTTCAAATGCCTTTCCTGCCTTGCAATACAATTTCTTGGCGCTTTCTAGCTCTTCTAATTGCGCCTCTACACCTGCCAGACGAAACAGCAATTCTGGATCGTTTGGATCCTGGGCAAGCTTTTGCTCATACGACGCCTTTTCTTTCTTTAGAAAAGGACGATTCACCAATCCTTGCATGCGTTCCACAAACGACGCACGCTTCCTTCTGCTTTTAGATGTCATGATGTACCTCAACAAAGATGCAAACACTAATACAACTCATTTCCATGTTCTTTTGATGTACATCAAGGCAATCTTATTCAATTTTTTCACTTTTTTTTTGTTAGTTCTCAAATAAATGTCGTGTGAATAAAGAGTTGCCCGACCGAAGAAAAAATGCTGATTGTTGTACAAAATGGGCATCGCAGCTCTATCATCCAAAAAGAGAGGCCAACCTTCCTTCCCAAACCACGCAGGACAAGGTGCAATCATAAAGAAAAAGGCGTTCACTTCACTTCAAAAAAACTTACTTTAGTCTCTTGACTTTTCAGAAAGAATATCGCGGACCTCCAAGTCAAATGCTCAGGCACTCAAAGGAGTGCCCAGCAAGCAAAAGACTCATGGTTCATTTTCTATGTTCAGAAATGGGTTCATGTGCAGAATATGGACGATATAGGCATATAATAACCTTCATCCGAACACCCCTAACCACATAGACAAGTCGCAGACGCACATTCCAAAGGCATCCACACCTCCTATAAAACCTGAACAACTTACCAAGTCACATGCGATTGAATTTGCTATGGAAAGATCTATTCTTCAATTCCAGACACTTCTATCTTGGAACGATACAAGCGTCCGTCGGGCTTGCGTACCACCATCATTTTGTAAATGACCTGTTTACCATCGCAATCCACATCAGCTTTTCCAAGGACCGTAAAGGAAGGAGAGGATTTTTTATCACGATTGTTTACAATGTAAGTGTACTGCAAATAATGAGAACGGCTAAAAGAAAATTGCAAAGAGTACCAAGGTTCTTTGTGCCACAAAACGGGCTTTTTGGGATACTTGCCGCACGGTGCCTTTGGAGGGTTGGTGTATGTACCATTTCCATCAGCTCCCCATTTATTGGGATCGAAGGGAAAACTCATGAGAAACAAAGGGGCTTTAATGGATTTACTGCGATTGTGGTACCAGCGAATAGCACCTTCTGCAAGGCGCTTAAGTTCGAGCTTGGCTTCGTCTTCAGCGGGACTCTTACGTTTTCCTTCCTGGGTCCAGAGGATGGGCTTTTTGGTCAGTTTACCGTCGTTATATTCCTTTTCAAACTTAAGAACACCTGTGGCGTACCACTCACGCACCTTCCCATCGAGTTTGCCATAGTAATACTCCATGAGCATGTGGGTTTTGCCATTGTCATGCCAGGTGATCCAGCGACCATGTTTTTGCCCGCGCTTCCATTGTCCCATTGAACGCCAAAGTCCATTGGACCAACATCGCCAATCTCTGCCCTCTTTTATCTGATTGAAGTACTTATCCATCACGATATCAGGCTGGGCAGATCTGCACTTTTTTGGGATACTTCCCTTGCAGCCACAACCGTACACCCACCACAGACCTATAACGATCAGTAGTCGTACAACCAGATTTTTGGACTTTTGCCGTAGGATATTACGCATCAATAAAGCGCTCCGTGTTCTTACACAGGAGTCGTCTAATAGCCCATCACCAAAAGTTCTTTGATCTTACCTCGGCGCTTGGCTTTGGAATTGATGCTCCGCGCTGTGGACACTTCTTCGATTCGCCATTGGCTGTACAAATCTCGGATATGTTCACTATTGCTATTACTTAGCATCACGTAACATCCACGCCTGACCAGCTGTCCAAAGATATCAGCCAGACGCTCCTGTTCTTCTTTGCCAAATCCGCTTTTGTTGTACTGAGTAAAGTTACTTGTAGCACTTAAAGGTGCGTAAGGTGGATCAAAATAGACAAAGTCTCCTGATACCGCACGTTCCAACACCTGCTGGTAACCAGCCAAACGGATTTCCACATTTTGCAGGATACCGCTCACTTTGGCAAGATTAAGAGGATCAAATATGCTGGGAGACTTGTACTTCCCCATGGGCACATTGAAATACCCCTTTTGATTCTCTCGGTACAGGCCGTTGAAGCAAGTCTTGTTCAAGTAGATCATCAATGCTGCTCTGTCTGTCTTGAGCAGGAGATCTCCTTTGTTGAATTGCTCACGGCACTCGTAAAAGTACTCTTTATTGTGCTTTTGGCGGTGATAAGCCAATCGTTCCAACACACACTCCAGATCATCTCGGATGGCCTGATAGGTGTCGATAAGGCGACGGTTGATATCACTCAACACAGCTAAGGAGGGTTGCAAGTGGAAGAAAAAGGCACCTCCACCCACAAAAGGTTCATGATAACAGCGATAAGTTTTCGGAATAAAACGTTCATACTGCGCCATTAATCGACGCTTTCCACCGGCCCACTTCACAAATGGCGATGCGCTGGGAACTTCAGTCATTTCAGCAGCAGAACAGCCTGGTATTTTTGCTATGGCAACCACAGTAATCCTCTTATTTGCTTGAAAAGTAACGATCTTCGCGAATCCTAAAGGGCTGTAGATCCCCTGTCAATTTTTTGACACAACTTTTTTTCAAGCAATCATTTCAGATACTTAAGTGGCATATTTTTGGATCTTTTGAAAAAAAAAGTGATCTCGATGTTGTGATCAAGGATCGATTTGAAGATCTGGCATCAATTTTGGGATCTTAAAAAGAATGGCAGGGACGAGACTCAAAAAGTAAAAGACAACTGATCAGGGGCAGGCACTTTTTGAAGAGAACGCTGGTACTCAAGCACCTCAGCTCTGGAGGTCATATCAGGTACAGCTGGGACAGGTCTTAAGGCCGGACAACCTCCGACTTTCAGTGAACTCAATTTATCCAAACCCTGGATATCATGGATGCCTGTTAAAGATTCGCAGTAAGAGAGAACCAATTCTTGCAGATTGGACAGCACATCTAATCCTTCGATTTTTTCCAGTTGGCGACAACCTGAGAGATTAAGGCTCTTCAATGCTCCCTTCTCAGCAAAGGGTCCAATCCTCTTTAAAGAAGAGCAATTGGAGCTATAGAGCGCTTCCATGGCTTCAAGGGTCTCCAGACCCAATACCTGTTCAAGAGCTTCACAACCGGACAGATACAATTCATGGGTGGCACTCAAAAATTGTCCTTGTCTGACATCCAGGCACTTCAGAGAACGGCATCCTTGTATAGGGATGTATCCCTCAGTCTCCAATTCCGAAATGCCATCCAGATTTTCCAAAGAATCACAGTAAGCGAGGTCCAAGTGTTTGATTTGTGGCTGTTCTTCGAGCGCATCCAATCGTCGTATCCCTGCGCAAAAGGACAAATCCAACTCTTTCAGGCTTTTGTGCGTAGGCAATCCATCAAGTGTTTCCAAAGCGGAACACATACGAAGCACCAGCTTTCTCAAAGAGTGTAGTTCTCGTAACCCTTCCAACGAAACCAATCTGCGAGAACCTTCCAAACCCAACTCCACCAATCGGTGCAAGTGAGACAATGCATTGACCTCTTCGAAGGCACCCCCACGAAAGTACAATCGTTCCAGACTCTTTAGTGACTCCATCCCAGAGAGAGAACGCACGGAACAGATATCCACCAAGTGGCATTCCACAAGGCTCTCCAATCCCGACAATCCGCTTAAGTCTCTGATGGTATGACAAAAGTTAACGAACAAAGAGCGTAGTTTTTTCAGTTGATGAAAGGCTCGAAAATGCTGAAGGCCATGTCCGGAAAGTGAAAGACTTTGTAATTTTCCCAGGGCTTCGAATGCCTGAAAGCTCTCGATAGACGCTCCGCACCAAAGCGAAAGGTACTCCAACTGTGGAAGCTCACTTAAAGAATCGATGGAAAGAAGCGCCGTTGCATTTTCGATATGAAGAGAAGTGAGTTGCTTTAAGGGCACCAGAGTCTCCAATGACTCCCAACGCACAGCATTCTTGATCCGAAGTGAGCGCAGGTGAGGAAGTTCTCCCAAAAATGCTCCCATCTTTTGCACTTGGGATGCTTTTAGGGTGAGCGCTTCGATGTGCGGAGACAACTCCAGAACTTTTTGGGCTTTCTTTCCCAGAGTCTTGGTCTGCAAATCCAGGTGCTTTACCAAAGGCCAACAAGGATGCTTCTGATAATCCTTGGCCAAAAAATATTGGGGTTCCCAGCCCACAAGATGCTGTTTGGCATACTCAATAGCCAACTCTTTCTGTTCATCATTGGGCCAATGAGAAAAATAGGCAACCAACTGTCCCCAAACTTCTTCACTGGGAGTTTGTGATAACATTTCACGAAGGATAGCAAAGCGTTCCGACACTCATTCTCTCCAAATCAACGCATCCAATTCCTACGACAAGACCAAATATAACATAAGCACAGTGCGCACAAAACGCATCGCTCAAAATGATCCCCAAGTTCAGAATGTCAAGCAACATTTCCAAGACATGAGCCTTTCATGCTCCGAAATGTAAGAAAACATGCACAATGCACCGTTGCGGTTTGTACTGCGAGTGAGAATGATGACGGAACAGTAAGCACAGGGAAAAACATGAATCGATTATGGAACGCTTGGGCCTCGTATGCTGGTGGGACTCTTCTTGTGGGAGGTCAAAGAGCCAGCCACAATACCAAAGCTTTCTATGCAGACCCCATAAAGACAGGCTCTCTGACCAAAACTAAAATACAAACCTCACCATCTCTGCCTCTCTCTAATAATCTGAATACTCCATAATCACTTTCCAGAATCCGTTTGTTTGAAGTCGCCAGACAAAGATGAAGCTATCTCGCAATTTGACTCCTACGATCACTGAATGAGGAGGTAGTTTTCCCAACCACTTGGTCACCTTTGGGTTCTTTTGTGGATTGAGAATGTGATAAGTGGGCTTCAATTTGGTAAAAATTCTAATCCACCGTTTCCCAGCCTTATTGAATAGGGTGTGATAGCCTTTCATAAGGGTTGCTCTGCTCATGGGTGTGCTTTTACTCCGGTCTTTTGCGATACCCCAACGAGGCTTCAAGAGTTCGGACCCGCGGACAAGAACAACTTGTGAAGCATAAAACCTTTCCATGTTCTTCAGCTCTGCACGAGCAATCATTTGCCAAAGTTGTTTTGTCAGCTTTAAAGGAGAATTGGCTGGAGGCACTGGACCTTTTATCTTTGCTCTGACTTTCCTCTTCGGAATGGTCTGACTTGGGAAGGATATATGTGTACAAAGGCTTAGTGTTGGAGCCATCCTGACATTGGCTGGAATGGGGTATCGCAGTGTGTATAGCAAGATCTTTCCGAAATACTTTGCACCATGCATCTGACTTTTTTGGCCATTCAAAAAGATACGATACAAGATTCCCTTACCCTTAGCACCTGGGACTTTAAACCGTATCACCTGGTGAACTATTTGATAACCTTGTACTGAAGACGTGGATGAACGCCACAGTGGGTTCGATTTGTTGTTTCTATGTATCAGTGTGAGGGTGTGCTTTGTGGATTGGGTGTCCAGAAGAAGTAAAAATCGCTTACTCTTTTTAACAGAAGTGCAAGATAAGGCATTTTGTGCATTTGCTGAGCCTGATAAAATGAAAAAAAGCGCAAAGCAAGCCAACAAGACAAGTGTCGTTCTCATAAATACTCTCCGTAGCGAATGTGGGCCTTTCAAAGTGCTATTGAGCAACGGCTTTTCGAAAATGTACGACATGTATCGCAAAAGGATAACACAACTCAGGTGCAGGTGCCATGTGTTCGTAGGACAAACGACTCGAAAGCTTTGCGTTTCGAAATCCTTCAACGTCTTATAACCCAAAAGGATACAGGGTCTTCTTTTAGCCGCTATCTTCCCTGTTTTTTCAACGTATCCATTTGGAGCCTCTTTCCGATACCCATCAAAAAACGGAGAGTCTTTCTATTCCAAAAGTTGTCCAGGCTGATTTAAAAAAGTGAACACTTTGGTTATTCACATTTATTTCAGGATAGAATGTGATAATCATATTCTTGAAAAGTACATATTTCAGAATCTCTAGATATCATGCATACTGCTGTAGAGCAGCTCTTCAGAGCAATCAAGGAATGCTCGGGTCGGTTCTATACGTATCGCACCGGATAGAAGTCTGTCGTGTCACTCGGAGGAAACAATGTACAAAAAATGGAGTTCAGCAGCAGGTATCCTTTTACTTCTGCTTGGTTTTACCCTATCCACAGGATGTAGTGGAGCTGAGCCTTGTATTCAGGGCAGCTGTGAAGCTGGATTTTCTTGTGTCAACGGTAAGTGCCTGGAACTCTGCGCTGCAGGGCTTACAGACTGCAATGGGACTTGTATTAATCTACAAACCAACAAAAACCATTGTGGAAAATGTGGCCAATCCTGCAGTGAACAAGGCGTCTGCAGCAAGGGAAAGTGTCAAAACACCTGCGGATTTGGGGAAAAGGATTGCAGCGGCCACTGTGTCAAATTGCAAAGTGACCCACGGCACTGTGGTGCCTGTGACTCGCCATGCTCTAAAGGATTGAGCTGTATACAAGGGGCTTGCGCTTGTCCCAAAGGGCAAACCAGATGTGGTGATGAATGCGTTGACCTACAAAAAGACACCAAACACTGTGGCAAATGCCAAAACAGTTGCCCCTCCGGTGTGTGTTCTTCAGGACTCTGCTGTGCCAAAGGCCAACTACAATGCAATGGACAATGCATCACTCCAAGTGATGACACCAAGAACTGCGGGAAGTGTGGAAACATCTGCCTCAGCGGACAAAGCTGTGTGTCAGGACAATGCACATGTCCTTCGGGCCTTGAAGCCTGCAACGGAAGCTGTGTCTCCTTACAAACCAATACCAACCATTGTGGCAAATGCCAAAATAGATGTGGTGTCGGCAAAGTCTGTGTGTCAGGACAATGTACATGTGCAACAGGAAAAACCAATTGCAGTGGTGACTGTGTCGATCTACAAGATGATTTCAATCATTGTGGAGCATGCAAAAAGACATGCAAAAGCGGCGAGGTCTGTTATCAAGGCCAATGTCAGATCAAATGCCCTCAAGGTTTAAAGGTCTGCAACGGCTCATGTTATCAAGTGCAAACCAATGCTAAGCATTGTGGACGCTGCAATCGCTCTTGCGGTAGCCTCGAAGGCTGTGAAAAAGGACAATGTGTCTGTTTGCCTGGACTCCTCAAGTGTGGCTCGACTTGCACAAAGGTACAATCGGATACCAAACATTGCGGAAAGTGCGGAAATGCCTGTTCAACTGGGCAAACTTGCGTAAAAGGTGCCTGTGTACAAGTGACCCCCTGTCCCCAAGGAAAAATACGCTGTGGCGGCGTCTGCGTCGATTTGAAAACAGACAATAAACACTGCGGAAAATGTCATAATCCTTGTAAATCAGGACAAATCTGCAAGAACAGTCGATGTGATATCGTTTGTGGCGGAGGCAACAATACAAAATGTGGTAGTATTTGTGTGAATATACAAATCGATCGTAATCACTGCGGAAAATGCAACAACGTCTGTAAATCAGGACATATCTGCATGAGAGGTACCTGTTTGGTAGATTGTAATGTGGGTTTAACGCTTTGTTCTGGGGCTTGTGCAAATATACAAACTGACAGTAAACACTGTGGCAAGTGCGGAAATGCTTGTCCCACCGGACAGGTTTGTAGTAAGGGAGCCTGTATATCCCAATGTTCCACAGGATTGACCTTTTGCTCAGGAAGCTGTGTGAACATCAAAACCGACACCAAGCACTGTGGAGCCTGTGCCAAGACCTGCAAAGCTGGAGAAACTTGCACCAATAGTATCTGTAGGTCTCGTTGCTCCACAGGTCAGACTCTTTGTTCTGGAACATGCGTGAATATCAAAACAGATGCCAGGCACTGCGGAAAATGCAACAATGCCTGTTCTTCCAGTCAAAGTTGTAACAATAGTGTCTGTTCCCCCCGTTGTTCCACGGGCCAAACACTGTGTTCTGGAAGTTGTGTCGATGTCAAAACAGATGTCAAAAACTGTGGGAAATGTGGAAATGCTTGTCCCACCGGTCAGACCTGCAAAAATGGATCTTGTACCTCCACTTGTACTACAGGACAAACCCTGTGTTCAGGTACATGTGTGAATGTCAAAACAGATGTCAAACACTGTGGAAAATGTTGGAATATCTGTTCTTCAGCTCAAAACTGCAACAATGGCACCTGTACGCCTCGCTGTTCAACAGGTCAAACCCTTTGTTCTGGAACCTGCGTGAACTTGCAAACAGATGGCAAACACTGCGGAAAATGCGGTAACGTTTGTACATCCTCTCAAACCTGTTCAGCAGGAAAATGCCAAAGCTCATGCCCAAGCCCCAATGTGCTCTGTGGCAATGTGTGCACAAATGTAAAAAGCAATTCCCTTCACTGCGGTAGGTGCAACAACAGCTGCACTGGTGGGAAGATCTGCAGTCAGGGGATCTGCATCACCCCTCCTGCTGTCACTGAATGGATACGGCAAGGTAGCGGTACAAGCAATGTCAGCGCAACGGGTGTCGCAGTGGACAGCGCAGGATTTGTCTATACAGTTGGAGTTTTTGAGGGCACTAT
>Ga0213833_1001518_pt1 | contig 16532 bp, 9 predicted proteins | sample SWATP21_FD_160575 | JGI IMG/M metagenome (GOLD analysis project Ga0213833, IMG submission 160575) | Coastal seawater microbial communities from Marineland, Florida, United States - SWA TP2 #1 | ecosystem: Environmental > Aquatic > Marine > Coastal | place: USA: Florida | collected 2016-08-14
CCATTTTTTCCACCCCCCCCCCCCCCCCCCCCGCGCGCCGAAACAAGCTCACGTGGTGGTGTGGTTGCGTGTTCCAGATCGCTGACTGCAGGTCGATTTGTGTGCAACTGGGTGTACTTCCATAGCTTGACTTCATTGGCAACAAGCGACAAGGTGCGTGCGTGTGTGCATGCGCACAAGCCAGTGTCCTGTGTGTTGCGCGTCCTCACTCAACGGATGTCTGCTCCGTGTGCGATCTAGGCGTTTTCCTTGTTCATTCATGTGCCTCCAGTCTCCGTGGTGCCGTTTGATACTCAATTTGAGTGGCTGCAGTCCGCCATCGCAGCTATTGTGAACCAAATCCTACACCCCGGCACGTCGACCACAGCAGGGATGCCTGGCTCAGCAAAAGACACTGCTGCCACAAATTGTGAAGTTGAAGCGAATCCCATTGATGAGGATACCCATGCTGGGGCTAATGCCGGAGCTGGTGCAGGTGCAGGTGCGGGTGCAGGTGCAGGTGCGGGTGCGGGTGTCGGTACTGGGGTGGAAGCATCTCCGCAGACGTGACCGCTGCATGCTACGACTCAGCTCAGAAGAAACCATGAACCAGTTGCGGATGTGTTTGTTTGGGCACGGAGCACGTGTGTGCTTGTGTGTGTGTGTGTGTGTGTTGGGGTACCCCCGGGAAGAACGAAAGAACAGAAGGTTAAGAGTTACGCATGAGGAACGTTGATGATGCAAAGCAGGCCGCCCCACGAAAATAGCCCATCGCGACATGACACCGATTCTCCGCGCGCGCACTCTACTACGACTTGGTGATCTTCCACTGGAACACTGAGCGGTCGTTCCCGCCAGTGGTGATGAGGTACGAGTCATCGGCGTTGAAGCGGCAGTTGGTCACATGCGAGCTGTGGCCTTCACCCAGCACGAACTTGGAGGACTCGTTGCGCAAGACAGGGTAGTTGTACACCTTCACCTTGCCACGATCGTCTGCTGTTGCAAGCCATTGGCCATTGTGCGAGCGGTCCACACCGTTGACGTCTGTGCCGTCCGCATCCGGCTCGAAAATGCCTTGCACCGGCCATCCAAGGACGCACGTCTGCGATGCCCACTCGGTATCACGCAGGCTCTTCGAGTCCAGAATTTGCTCACCCGTGGCAGTGCGGTCTGCTTGGCCAACACGACGCACAGGGTCGATGCGATGAGTGACAACACATTGATGATGCACCACGCACATAAGCAACACGCCAACACCACCCCACACATGCGAGTGAAGCGACAGAGAACGACAAGACAAGACGTACAGAAAAGGAGCTCGTAGGCACCACAGTTGGATACCAACGTGCTGCTGTCGCTGGAGAAGTCGAAATGCGTGATGTAGCTGTTGTGCTTCGCGCACTTCGCTCGGAGCTCGAAGCGGCCGCCGCGTGCGTCGTACATGTAAATCTTGTTGTCGTGGCTGCCCACGGCAAACGTGGCGCCATCCGGGGAGAAGCGCACGTGGGAGATGTCCTCCTTGGCGTCGCGCCCCAGATGCACCACCTGCATCGTGTCAGACAGCAACACCACGATCTGTGCAAGGCACCGTCGCACCACAGCGAAGGGACACAAGGTGAGAGAAAACGGTCAACAAACAATCAGGAGCCCAACCCAACCCAACCCAGCCCCGCCCCCGCCAACGCCACGAGCCCAGAAGAAGAAGAAGAAGAAGAAGAAGAAGAAAAAGGACGCGAACAACAACAACAACAACAACAACACCAACACCACCACCACCAACAACAACAACGCGAGCACGAACAGCAACAAGCACACTGTCACAACGTACGCCGCCGGAGTTCTTGCCATGGCGCTTTCCGGTTCGTGCGCGACCCACGCGCCCGCCCAGACCACAGCCCAGCATGGAGCCGTCCGGGGACCAGTCGACGGCACGAGACATGGTGTCCAACACCGCCTTGGACACCATGCGGTGCTCCTTGGCGTTCCACAACCGCACCGTCTTGTCGTCACCCGAGGTGGCAAACAGGTGGGGGTACTTGGGGTGGCACGACAGCCCCCACAGCTCGTCCTTGCAGTGGCCCTCCGCCATGAGCGTGGCCTTCTTGCTCACCACCGTCACCTCGTAGATCTCCGAGCCCTGGGTGCCCACCAGCACCACGCTGCCGTCCGGCGACATGCACACGGAGCGGATGCAGGGGTGGAACGGCGCCGGCTTGGCGGCCGTCAGATCGATGTTGGACAGCAGGTCCAGCCCCGGCCCCCACAGCCGCACCTGGCCGTCTTGACTGCCCGACACCAGGCCATGCGCGTGCTCACACAGCGCCGTCACCGCCTTCTCGTGGGCGTTGGCCGCCTTGCCCACCTTGCGACCCTCCCACAGGTAGATGTGCCCCGACACGGAGCCCGTGACGAGCTTGGGACCCAGGTTGGCGGCGGAGATGACGGTGGACGACTTGCGCCCGAAGCTGGCGCGCTTGGACGTGAACCCCGACGACGACAGGCGCCAGAACTTCATGTGCTTCACACCGCCCGTGACGGCCGTAAAGTCGCCGCCGGCGGTGAAGTGCGCAAACAGCACCTTGTTGCGGTCGCCCTTGCACTTGGCCTTCAACTTGCCGTCGGTCCACGACCCGTTCGCGGTTTGCCACACCGCCACGCTGTGGTTGTCGTCGTTGCCCACCGACATGAGGCGCTTGCCGTCGCGCGAAAACGCCAGCGCCACCACGGCGCGCTTGTGCCACGCCGGCAGCTTCACGATGCGGGTGCCCGTCTCCGAGTCCCAGATGTGAATCGCGGGGCGCTTGCCCTGCTGCCCGGTGGCCACAAAGTTGCCGCTGGGGTCCACCGCCAGCGCCACGATGTCGTCGTCGTGGCCGATGTAGAACTTCTGGTGGTGGCGCACCTTGTCGTAGATCACGCCCACCCCGGCCGCGGTGTACACGATTTCGCCCGCGTCGTTGTACCGCAGGTTGTTGCGCGCGTCCTGGGCGCGGTAGCCGTACACCCACTCCAGCTCCATGTTGATGGCGGGGCGCTTGGGGTTGTACGCCGGCGGGTTGGTGGGCTCGTGCATGGCGCCGATCCACGGCTTCACGGCCATGAACTGGTCACCGCCCTCGTCCTCCTCCTCCTTGCCCGGCATGAACATGTTGATCTCCTCGTTCACCAGCGGGTTGTCGGGCGCGTCGTCGTCCGCGGCGTCGTACGTGGCCTTGGACTCGCCCTCCTCACGGTCTGCCTGCCACTGGAACACGCACTTGTCGTTGCCGCCGGTGGTGATCACGTACTTGTCGCCCACCGTCCAGTCCACGTTCGTCACGTGGCTGCTGTGGCCGCGGGACTCCTTGCTGGCGGCCTCCTTGGTGTAGCACGGGTACCGGAACAGGCACACGCGACCAAAGTCGTCCGCCGTCGCCAGCGTGCGACCGTCGTGGCTGCGCGCCACCGCGTTCACGTCCGTCCCGTCCGCCGCCGCCGGCCAAATGCCCTGCACCGGCCACCCCAGCGTGCACGTCCACGACGCCCACTGCACGTCCTTCAACGGCGACGCCGCCGGGATGTGGGACACGCTGGCGACGTCCGCAAACAGCAGCTCGTAGCCCTGGCAGTTGCTCTGCATGTACACGCTGTCGTCCGAAAAGTCCAGGTGGGTGATGGCGGCGTTGTGCTTCTCAAACGCCTTGCGCAGCGGGTAGTCGCCGCTGCCGTCGACGTCGTACACGTAAATGGCGCGGTCGTGGGAGCCCATGGCCAGCGTCTTGCCGTCGGGGGAGTACCGGATGACGGAGATCCAGTTCCGCGCGTTCTTGCCCTCGTGCACAATGCTCAGGTCCTCCGCCTTCAGGATCAGGAACTTGCCGCTCTGCTTCTGCTTGCCGCGACCCACGTCGCCGCCCAGCCCCACCGCCAGGTACGCGCCGTCCGGGCTGTAGCACACCGCGCGCGCCATGCACCCCAGCGCCCGCTGCGCCTTCATGCAGCGCCCCTTGAGGTCCCACAGCCGCAGCGTGGCGTCGTCACCCACCGTGGCGTACTCGTCACGGGTCGGGTGCGTGGCCAGGCCCCACAGCTCGTGCTTGAAGTGGCCGTTGACCAGCGCGCCGCGGTCGTGGACGGAGGTGCCGTTGGCGGCGTTGATCTCCCAGACCTCGCTGGCGATGGTGCCCACCAGCAGCTTCTTGCCGCCCGACGCAAAGCACACGGAGCGCACCAGGGGGCGGATGGAGCCGGTGGCGGCCATGTCAAACTCCGCCACCGGCGCGAGGTCACGCGACCAGATCTTCACCCACCCGTCCTTGCCGCCGCTCACCACGCCGTGGCTCGACACGTCCAGCGCGTACACCGCCGAGGCGTGGGCCTTGACGTTGGTGTGCAGCTGGCGGCCGGAGAAGGAGTACAGGCAGCCGTCGGAGGTGCCGATGAGCGCGTTCGCGTCCACGTACGCGGCGCACAAAAACGCCTGCGTCTTGCCCTTGCGCCCCAGCAGCCCCTTCTTGCTCTTCATGGTGCGGCCGCGGAACTCGTGGAACTTGATGTGGCGCACGCCGGCCTGGCACACCGTCCGCCCGTCCGGCGCCACGGCGAGGCACAGCGTCTTGGCCTTGTCGCCCTTCGTGGACGCCTTCAGCACGCCCTTCTTCCAGTCGTACACCGCGCACGTGTGGTCGTTGTCCTGCCCGACCGACGCCAGCATGGAGCCGTCCGCAGAGAACGCGAGCTGGCACACCGCGCGACGGTGCAGGCCCTGCAGCACCGCCACCGTCTCCATCGTGGTGCTGTTCCACACCACGATCTGCGGCCGCTTGCCCATCTGCCCCGTCGCGACGTGGATGCCGTCTGGGTGCATGGCCAGCGCAATGACGTCGTCGGTGTGGGCGAGGTTGAAGTTCTGGTGCCACTTCTGCACGTTCAACACCACCCCCGCCTGCGCCGCGCTGTACACAATCTCCCCGGCCTTGTTGTAGCGCAGGTTGTTGCGGGCGTCGCTGGCGCGGTAGCCGTGGATCCACTCCAGGTGCAACTCGTCATCCGGGACGCTGGGGTCCTCAGGCGGCACCACCGTCGGCGGCACAATGGCGCCGATCCACGGCTTGGTGGCCATGAACTGGTCGCCGCCCTCCTCCTCCCCCTCCAGCTCCAGCGGGTCCAGGCCAAAGCCGGAGTTCGCGGCCTCCTGCTGGCGGCTGCGCTCAATGGCGGCGCCGTCCGCCAGCAGCACCTCGTCGTCGGAGTCGATCTCCACCTTGGCCTCCTCCAGCGCCTCGTCGTCCTCCGACACCGTCTTCCACTGGAACACGGCGCGGTCGTTGCCGCCCACGGAAATGACGTGCGTGTCGCCGTGCATGAAGGCCACGTTCATGACGTGGCTGCTGTGCCCCGTGTAGTCCGTGAACATGCTCTCCGTGGTGATGACCGGGTACCGGAACAGGCGCAGGCGGCCAAAGTCGTCCACCGTCGCCAACGTCTTGCCGTCGTGCGACCGGTCGACGGCGTTGATGTCCGTGCCGTCCGAGCACGGTGGCCAAATGCCCTGCACGCCCCACCCCAGCGTGCACGTCTGCGTCGCCCACGGCACGTCCTTCATGGCGGCGGCGCTGGTCATTTGCTCGCCCGTGCGGGCGTCAAAGAACAGCAGCTCGTAGGCACCGCAGTTGCTCTGGATGTACAGGCTGTCCTCCGAAAAGTCAAAGTGCGTGATGTAGCTGTTGTGCTTGGAGCACGTCCCCAGCAGCCCAAAGTCCGTGGTGCTGTACAGGTAGATCTTGTTGTCGTGGCTGCCCACGCCCAACACCGCGCCGTCGGGGGAGAACTTGATCTGTGAGATCCACTCCCGGCTGTCGCGCGCCTTGTGGATGGTGCTCAAGTCCGCCGCCGCCAACACCTCAAAGCCGCCGTCCGAGCGGCCCTTCGTGCGGCGGCGCCCGCGACCCACCTCACCGCCGAGGCCCACAGCCAACGTCTCGCCGTCGGGCGAGTAGCACACCGCGCGCGAGCGGTTGCCCAGCGCGCGCATGCGCAGCAGCTTGCGCGTGCGCACGTCCCAGATGCGGATGGTACCATCGTCGCCGACTGTCGCGTACTCGGCGCGCGTCGGGTGCACGGCCAAGCCCCACAGCTCCTCCTTGAAGTGACCCACCACCAGCGGCCCGCCGTGCAGGTCCTCGCCGTCGCGGGCGTTGATCTCGAAGATCTCGGACGCCATGGTGCCCACCAGCACCTTGGCCTCCTCGGGCTTCCAGCACACTGACCGAATGGACGGGTTCACGGAGCCGAAGGTGCTGATGTCGAACACGTTGCGAGGCTCCAGGTTCAGCGACCAGATGCGCACCTTGCCGTCCTTGCCGCCGGACACCAACCCCTCTGCGGTGGTGAACAGGGCGCTGGCGTTCTTGGCGTGGGCCTTGACGGCCTTCACGCAGTTGCGGCCTTGCCACGCGTACAGGTGCCCACTGGCGGTGCCCGTCACCATCTTCTTGCCGAGCGTGGACGCCGACAGCAGCGGTTGCTGCTTCACGCCCGCGCCGCGGCCGAACACACCCTTCTTCTTACGCTTGTCCTTCATGTCCCAGAAGAAAATGTGCTTCACGCCGCACGTCAGCAGCGTATTCTCGTCACGCCAGCAAATGGCGAGCACTTTTTGCTGCGGCAAGGGGAACACCAAACCGAAAAAAAGTGAGGGGACATGGTCCAGCACAGGGGACACAGCACCCAACACGACATCCACCGACACACAACACGGCACTTCCCTCTGCGCCACGGCCACAGCCAACACCACGCAGCAGCGTACCTTCGCAGACTTTTCGGCGTACACCTTGCGACCTTTCTTCCAGTCGTAGATGGCGACACAGTGGTCGTCGTCTTGACCGACGGACGCGAGGTAGCGACCGCTGGGGGAGAATGCAAGTTGCACCACGGCACGCTTGTGGTAACCCCTGAGCCACCCCATCACACGGGCACACAGGCACATAGGCACACACATACGCAACACTATCGATGAGCTCAAGAAGCGGAGTTGTGGCACCACAAGCACGGTGTTTGACCACAGTGACGTACCGGATGACAGAGACTGCGTCCATGACGCCGGTTTTATCTTCAGCGTCCCACACCACAATCTTCGGGGTGCGTCCCAGCTCACCGGTGGCGACATAGCGACCCTCCGGGTGCACTGCCAGACACACAATGTCGTTGGTGTGGTCCAAGTTGTAACGCTGCGTGTGGCTGTCAATCGTGTACGCGATGCCCACGCCTGCTGCGTGGAACGCGATGTCACCGGATGCCAAGTACCGCAGGTTGTTGCGCGCGTCCTGGGCGCGGTAGCCGTGGACCCACTCCAACGACATGGTGCGAGTCGGCTCGCGCGTGTCTGGGGCGGGGGCGGCAGTCGGAGCGGTGGCCTGGACGGTGCCAAGGTAGGGCTTGACGGACATGAACTGATCGCCGCCTTCCTCCTCCATCACAACCTCGATTCCCAGCTCCGGGTTGCGTGCGGCCTCCAAGGCGTCGGAAGTTTCGTCGATCTGTGTGGACCCCCCGCCCAAACCACGTTGAAAACGTCGCATCCACGGCACACACACACACACACACACACATCGGGGCGACACGTCATGCAGTGAGGGTGTGTGTGGAGAAGCTCTTGTTGTGTTCCAGTATCCCACAGCACCAAGACGTACGTTGCCTTCGCCCTCAAGCTCTGAATCTTCAGGTTGATCGTCATCTTCCAAGTCTTCATCTGGATCATCAAAGAAGTGAATCCAACTCTTGACCTCCGGATTGGACTGGCAGTAGTCTTGGTACTCTGGGTATGAGATCATGTTGTCGGCGTTCTTGTCAGCCCTTTCGAACGCTTGCTGGGCAATTTCCTCGAGCTCCAGAGTGTCAGGTGGGGTAATACCACACAGCTTGGCGCAGCCGGTGAGCGTAGACTTGAGCGAAAGTGTCATTTCATCCACGGTGAGAGCATCACTTTCGTCGAAGTCATAGCATCGAAAGGTGTCTGCTCCACGCATGTCAGCCACGGTGAGGATCTGACTGGGTCGGTTCCACCAAACTGGCACGTACATCGAATCTTCTCTTCAAAACTTTGGCCAGACGTCAGCGCAAAGGTCGTGAGGAACTCTAACGCATCCACAAGTCCATTCTGGAACGCGACACCACCGCACAGCACAGCGCCCGTCAAAGCACGGCACCGCCACGCCGCACGGTTCCATTGAAACACCTACAGAATCTGTATCAAACGCCTTGAATACAGCCCTTGCATCCTGTGCCGTGGCTTTTAACCCTTCAATGTCCACAATCTTCACAAACTCGTTCACGTTCAGCCCAAAGCCTTCGGCGATCTCGTTGAAATTGTTCCACATCGTTTCCATCACCTGCGTGTTGGCTGCAATCCCTCACCCCACCGACACAACAGCGCCCACAAAAGCAGCCACAAATAGCATACAGATTGTTAGCAACAGCAAGGGGCAACGTGCCAGGCATGTGAGCGTGAACACTGCTGATACACTGCGTGAACACTGCTGATCCGTGCGTGATGATGGGCGCACACGCACCGTTCAAGAACGGCCGAACCACCGGATCAAACGCGGCCTTGCCGACCTTTTGACCCATGGTGACGAAGCGCTTGCCACTTCAGACAGGTCTACACGAGCGCGAGCCGCGGAACGCCACACGCTGCACCACCACCGTTGCAGTACGTTCAACCAGTTCCGTCAATCGTGGCGACGTTGAATGCGCAAGCAAGCACACGTCGAAAGCGCGTACAGCTAGCACCTACCGGCAGTGCTTTTCACCCGTTACGCACGGTCCGCACACAAATGTGCCTTGTGTTGTTCACCGCACAATCAGGGCGTGAAGCTGTGCCACCCCTGACGCGTGCGCTGTGGTGATGCCGTCAGGTGTCGGTTTGGTGTGCAATCCCAAGAGTTTTCATTTCGGAACCCTCTGATTGAAACGGTGCGCTTTGTTGGCGTGACACCCGCCGACAACGCCGATTCTCAAAAATAGTATTCTTGTCACACATAACAGAACTGGCATGGTGCATAAGCTAAACACACACAGCGTGCGGCGCGTCGCGCTTTTGTGTGTGAAGCCGTCGCCGTGGTGGCAGTACATCCAGCTGTCTGCTTGTCAGACTGCCTGCCAGACTCCCAGACGACCGCACTTTGGGGTCAAGTACTGCAGCCATGGCTCGGAGTTGGGTGGCCGTGCTGGTGGGTGCTGGTGGTTGGTTGAGCAATGCGACGCGTTCTGATGGTGTTTGCTGGTGGTTCGGACGGCAGGTCTTTGCGTTGTGCTGCTTGAGTGTGACGTCCCAAGCAAAGGAAGCCCTGACCGCGAAGGAACTGGCCAAAGATGCTGGGCGTGCCTTCCGCAAGAAGGAGTTCACGAAAGCCGCCCAACTGTATGGACAGCTTCTTGCTGTGGAGCCGACCGCGAAAAACTACTACAAGGTTCGCGTGTCCGCTGCTCGGTCGGTTTGCATCGATGACATTGGTCCATGACAACACGTTTGGGGCAACAGCGCTACAAAGTGCACCAGAAGGCAGGGAACCTCAGGCGAGGCCTAGCCGACCTGGAGCAGGCGCTGAGCTTGGACCCGAAGTTCACTACGGTGCGATAGCCCCCCGCACCTTTGTTGCAAGTGCCGTCTCGCGTCCCCTTCCACGTTTCGCCGCGCGCTCGTGTGTGCGACACATTTACCCCTCTCATTGAAGTGATACACTGGGTGTAGGCCTACTTGCAACGCGGCAACACCCGCATGGTTCTTGGCCAGTGTTCCGAAGCGGCTGTCGACTATCAGCGCGTCTTGAGGTGTGTATGCCGCTTGTATCGTTCGCCCGGCACAAGCGGCAATTACGTGACCTGACCAACTCTGGTGTTTGTGATAACTGGTGGGTTGGTCATGTGGGGATGGCAGCTTGGACCCCAAGAAGAAGGATGCCCAGAAGCGGTTGCCCGATGCTCAAAAGTGTGCCGCATTTGTGCGGGAGGCGCACAGGTTGTTGAAGTCTCGTCAGTACAAGCATGCAGTAGACGCATTGACGCATGCAATCGACGTACGTGTGCCGTGCCACTGCTGACTTGCAGGACAGGTGGTCAAACTCATTGGGTGCTCGCCAGGACACTCGAGCTGGCAACGCCGTCGCCCTGCTGCTGCTTCGTGCCGAAGCCAACATGGGTGCGGGTCGGTACTTTGAGGCCATTGCTGACAGTGGCAAGGTTTTGAAGCGCGAGAGTGGCAACTTGGATGCCTACCTCATGCGTGGACGCGCTCACTACATGCTGGGAGAGCACGACATGGCCAAGCGTCATGCCCAAGAAGGCCTCCGCATGGACCCAGAGCACGTGGGTTGCAAAACACTGTTTCGCCTGCTGCGCCGAATCACGAAGCTGGAGAAACAAGCGACGGACGAAGAGAAGCATGGCCGTTATGAACAAGCTATCGCCACGGTGTGCTTGGCTGTGTTGTTTGGCTGCTACATCTGCGGTTCGGCTCACGCGGTTCCGTGTCTTGCAGTTCCAAGAGGCTGTGGATGCGGACCCATCGCACCGTCCCTTCCTTAGCTCGTTGCGCTTGCGCATTGCTCGGTTGTACGTGCTTCACTACTGTCATGGGTGACTTGTGGGCGATCTGGCCTGCCTTCCAGCACCTTACACGCGCTTGTGGCTTACCAGGTACCTCAAACTCAAGGACTACGAGCACGCAGACGAAACCGCGCGCATGGTAACAGCCTCAGATGACAACAATGTAGACGCACATATGGTTCTGGGTGAGGCATTGCAGGGCAGGGAGGAGTATGAAGCGGCGGTGCGCGAATGGAAACGGGCACACGACCTTTCCCCGAACGACGGCAGGGTAAGCGGTCCGCGCTCGCGCTCATTTGGCATGGGTGTTCTCATGGTTGTCGGGTTGTTTCTTCTTCTTTTGGTTTTTTCTCCAGGTGCGCGAGGGGCTGCAACGTGCAGAGGCGGATCTGAAGCGGTCCAAACAGAAGGACTACTACAAGATTTTGGGTGTGCCGAAGGATGCCACAGACAGACAGATTAAAAAGGCTTTCAGAAAGAAGGCGCTTGTGTACCACCCTGACAAGTGGCAGGGAGACAAGGAAGAAGCAGAAAAGGCGTTCCAAGAAGTGGGAGAGGCGTACGAAGTTCTTAGTGATGAAGGTGTGGCGCGCTGCGTGATGGTGGTAGCAGCGTCGGTCGCAGCTGTTGACACCTCTGTTGTCTGCTGCTGCTTGCGCTCCTCAGAATTGCGAGGCAAGTACGACCGCGGCGAGGATGTGCTGGGAAACCAAGGGCAACAACAGGGTGGGGGCCACCGCTTCCACGGTTTCCCACAGGGATTTGGCAACTTCCATTTCAAGTTTGGGTAGTAGAAGCTGCGGTTCCCAACAACCAATTCACCCTCCAACGACGCTGCGTGTGCTGTTTGCTCTCACACCGGCTGGGGTTGCAATCAAAACAAAAACAAAAAAACAACAACATTCGTGTGAGTGGTTGGGCGTCGATTATGGTCCCCACCATTCTCCATTTCTCACAATCTTCTGGAATGCACCTCACCCGTTTTCATCGTTCAGTTCTGGTCTTCCCACACTTCCCACACTTCCCACAACTTATTCTCCACCATGGCCGATCAGGATCTATATGAGACGTTCTTGGCGTACTGCAGCTTTGGGGACCGTGGCAATGGCGGCCTGATGGACGGTGCCAAGTTCGCCAAGTTTGCACGAGAGACCAAGGTGTGTGGTATCTGCCGTATCCTGCCCATTCGGCGTGCTCACGGTGTTCCTCTCCGCAGGTGAAAGGCAAGCGCGTCACAGCCACTGAGGTGGACATCACGTTCGCACGTGTGGGCCACGGTGGCCGCAAGATCACGTACGCCCAGTTCATGGAAGCCATGCAGCACTTTGCGACCATGCGCTACCCTTCTGCAGAATCTCCGGATGGTGGGTACCACCTGGCTGTCGCTCCACACATATGTACACGTGCCGGTGTTCCTTTGACATACTCGTGTTGGTGACATGCAGCGGCGCTCGCCAAGCTCAAAGCATTGGTTGCCAAGACCAAGTCTCCAAAAACCGGCACTGCCACCGTGCGTCGAGCTGTGTGCCGATGTCCAGCGTTGGTTGCACCTCACGCACCACGTGCGTTTTGTTGTCATGTTCCGTGCACCTCACCAGAAAGCGGATACCTCGGGTGTGTACGGCAAGCTGACAAATGAAGGCCTGTATACGGGAGCACATGCCGCAAGGTTTGCGGACATTCCTGTAAGTCGACAATGCGCTTGTCTGGCGCGTCTTGTGTGGCATGTGGTCTGATCCGTTGTTGACATCCGTAGAACGCTGATGATGCGTTGCGACGTGCGGAAGAGTTGGAGGAAGAAGCTCGAGAAGCCTTCCAGAAGGTGCGTCTGTGCTGTGTGTAGGCAGTGCAGCCATCGGTGCCACGGCATTCACACCGGTTTGCTGCCTCTGCGTTGTTGTTGTACACAGTACGACAAGAACCACAACGGCACCATTGAGGAGGATGAACTGACAGCATTGTTGAAGAACTTTGGGTTTGATGAGACGGTGAGCGGCCGGGCTGGGGCATTGAGGCGTGGTCAGGTGGCGCTGAACGGTGTGCATGTGTGTGCCATCGATTGCAGCATGTCCACAACGAGTTCGAGGCAGCTGTCGGCCGAAGTGGGAAGATTGGTTGGGATGAGTTTGTATCGTACTACAACAAGCTCAAGTCCCGGGCTCACGGCCGAGCCCGACGAGCTCACGCCAAGAAGAAGACCCGACGTGGAAGCGCCAGCAAGCACGAGGAAGACTCCCCGGCAGAGCCAGCGGACTCCATTGAAACTGTCTTCAAGCGCTTCTGCGCGTTTGGGGCTGGTCATGGCACGAACCCCTTGATGGACAATGCAAAGTTTGTCAAGTTTGCCAAAGACACGAAGCTCATTCACAAAAGGGGGCGACTCACGACCACTGACTGCGATCTCATCTTCAACAAGGTGGGTTTTGTTTTGTGTGCTGTGCGGGCGCCACAGGCGTCATTGGAGTTCACCAAACGGAGTTTACCAACCTATTGTCCCCAGGTGAAGCAAAAGGGAAAGCGCAAGATTGGCTTTGCTGAGTTTGAGACGGCTCTCAGCATGATTGGTGCGTGGAGAGACTATGACAATGTGTGTGTGTGGTGTGTGGCCGCCTGACGTAGTCGTGTGTCGCTCCGTACTGCAGCCTCCAAAATGTACCCGAAGCAAAGCAGCGAAAGTGCTATCGAGCATGTTCATGACATGGTGGTGGCTGCCGGTGGCCCCCATTCGTCTGGCACGGTGCGTTACAGTCAGTGTGTCGCCAACGTGGCATGGTCTCGGCGGGGGTGAAGTGTCGTTCACGCGTGACTCGTGGTTGCTTTGTGCTGTTGTTCATTTCAGAAAGCGAAGACGAAGGGAGTGTATGGCCGCATGACTGACACGTCCAAGTACACCGGTGCTCACAAGCAGCGGTTCGACGCCTCTGGTCACGGTCGTGGGGCTGCTGGCCGTCGCGATAACACGGGCGGCGTCAAGGACCTGTCCAACATCACTCGGTCGAACCTCAACTAGGCTGCACATACCAACCAGACGGCTGCTGCGGTTTTGCGCTGAACTTATGATTGCTGCTTGCGTTGCGTGGCACGAGGGTAGTTGCATGCATGTTCATGTTGTCTACCCACTCCTAACAAAGCACTGTAAACAAGAGAAGACGCGTGGCGTGGCGCTTCGAAGCGATGGAGTTAGGACTCGGAACGAACAACCTTCTTCTGCTCTTCGAATGTTTCCAAGGCTGCCCCAGGCAACGCAGTCCACATCAACACGTTAGGTTGCACACCTGTCACATTCACAAAGCAAAAACCAACTACGACACCCCACGCACCAATGCGGTGACACTCGCTGGTTGCACCACACCTGCATCACAGCACACAGGAACAAACGCGTCCGACGCAGCACGATGTGAAATGAATGGGGACACACGCGGCATACCCAGCAGCCAACACAAACGCACGACTCGAACAACTTCTTGAGGCCTTCTGTGGCCACATCGTGCAATGTGGCGTTGTTTGACGCGGCGGTTGTTCCGGCACCTGCACCAGCTCCGCGGGCGGCCCGTCGAGAGGGTCGTGATGCAGCGACTGCGCGCGTGGCGGCGGCCAGACCATACAGGGCTCGCGCGTTGCGTCGCCGACTCAACTTAACCGCTTGACTGAAGTGCTTGCGAGCTTGGACAGCATTGGCGGCAACGCGGAGGTCCATGCCGCCCATCGTCAGCAAGCACTGTGGTTGCCACCAACCCCACATGTGCACATGTACCGTTGTGAGGGCGTGGGAGTGAACATGCCAGCGCTGACGAGCGAGGAACAGCGCGAGCTAGTAGCGCCACACAGTGCATCGACCCAACACATACCTCGCCGAGAAGAGTGTGCCACACATCGTTCAAAGGCTCCAGAACGACAAGCTCCTCAAAACAAAACCCAGCCTCCGCGAACTGTCCCAGCTCCAAGTACACTTGGGCGAGCTCGTGCCACTGTGGTAGCGCGCACGTCAACCACAGCCCGCCCATGCGGTGCCGACACACACACCGACCCTCCCACGTACAGCAGTTGTGTCACGGCCAAAGGTGTTCAGGTACCTGTTGATCATCACGACCGCATCGCCGTGCTTGCCACGGCTCCGAGCAATCGCCACCAGGCGCTTCAAGGCAACCTATCGCGGAAGCCACACCAACGGTCAAACGACCACGCGGCTACCACAGCAGCAGTATGGCATGGTGACATAAATACACACCGTGTTTGCCTGATTCGCAGCCAGAAGCTGTTTGTAGACGCTCTCTGCCTCGTCAAGGCAGTTTGTGTATTCCTGTGACACGCCGTGTGCTCAACACCAGCCACAACCAGCACCCTTCGATGCCACACATACCTTCCAACGCCCAACCAGCAGCTTCAATCGCGTGCTCGAACTTGCAGAAAGTTCCGATTGCAGTTTCTGAACCAAAACGCCCGTAAGCGATTCCTACAACAGGCACCTGGGAACGACACTGAAAGCTACACGTACATCCAAGCATGACTGTTCCATTCACACGCACACATCCCACAAGGCGTTTCGTGAGGCAGGTAACAACCACGTGGGTGCACAACAGAACTGACCTCTGCAACCTCCGAGGCGCCACATGCGAGTGCCGCCAGAAACACTTGCTCGAGAACGTTCCAACCTGCGGTCGTGCACACAGGCAGGCGCACGGGCACAGCAGGTTTCACAACCGCAAACTGCAGCAGCAGCCCCGGTGCCACGAACCCTCATCACCCAGCTTCGAATAGTGCTTCAGCAATGAAACTCCATAACGCAGTACAGCATGGTTGCGGGGAATCTGTGCACAGACGCCAAACCAGGACTGTGTAAATGGAGCACAAGTGCGTGCAGCACAACCACCTGACCAGCGCTTACATTGTTCAAGCGCGCAAACTGGAGCAGTTCGCGCAACGCAGCGAATGATTCGCCCTTTGCTTCAAGCGCCTCCACCTTCTTCTCAAACTCCGCCACAAGTGTGGCCATTGTCAAGGGTCAACACGCACGCACTGACGCACGCCGACGGCAGCGGGCGCTATTTTGATGAATACACATATCCAGTGGACGTGGACGACCAATTGTATCGAAATATCAAAAAATGAATTTGAGTTCAGCTTTTGAAAATTGAGCTCAGCTGCCTGGCGCGAAACTCGCTCAACCACTGCACTTGGTGTGGACTGGTACTCGCGAACGCGGCACGCTTGTTCACCGTCGCTTTGATGAAAGAGAGGCAGGTGTCTGTTTCATGCAGGGGTGCCGCAAGCGGCGCCAGCACCGGCGATGCGGATGTGTCTGGGATGGATGTAGTGGACCAGTTCGCAAGCTGGGCTGTTGCAAACCCGGCGGCGGCAGCTGCGGCTATGCGGAGTAAGACACCGGCCCCGACACCGCTACACAGACCTGGACGCGCAAGTGCCTCTGCAGTACCTAGGCAGGCATCCAATCGCGCGCGCCGAACGTACACCTGTGGCGCTTGTGGAGGTGTGTCACACAACTGAAGATCGTGTCCGGCCAATCTCAGAACTAGACACGCAGGCGCCACACGCGCTCAACGGCGAGAACATTGGGCGGAAAGGCAACACATTCCGAATGCGCATGTACATACCGTCCATGGCTGCCGATTTGGGCCTATGCGAAGCAAAGCTGGTGCGATGGAGGTGTCCTGCGGGGGTGCCAACGCTGTTGGAGAAGCAACACCAACACCTGACGGACACAGACGTGGCCAGTCTGGAGCTGGTGGAGCTGGTGGAGCTGGTGGAGCTGGTGGAGCTGATGGAGCTGATGGAGTTGGTGGAGCTGGGGCTGGTGGAGCTGGTGGAGCTGGTGCGTCGGGCCACAGACGTGCTTCACATGGTCTGCGACTTCCACGAAGCATGCGCTCTGTTGTTGATTTTCCTGGTCGTGTTGCACGCTGGGTATTCTTTGACTTTGAGGTGTGTCACACCGTCTGTGTGCTTGCTGC
>Ga0213833_1001521_pt1 | contig 16517 bp, 20 predicted proteins | sample SWATP21_FD_160575 | JGI IMG/M metagenome (GOLD analysis project Ga0213833, IMG submission 160575) | Coastal seawater microbial communities from Marineland, Florida, United States - SWA TP2 #1 | ecosystem: Environmental > Aquatic > Marine > Coastal | place: USA: Florida | collected 2016-08-14
AACTACCGCGACCGCATCACCATACACAAGCACACACACACACACACACACACACACAAAAGCAACACGAAAAAGAGGACGCCAGACAGGTGGCACACGAACGACTCCGAGCATCCATGCACAGAGCATCCACCGCACCTGTGACGACATGGCGGCAGCGGAGAGGGTGGCTGCGATGGTTGCCACACCCGCCACGCGGACGGCCGGGCTGGCGAGCCGGCGCAACACGGGGCTGGTGGCGCTGGCGACAAGCGCTCGGGAGGACGCGGAACGCACGGCGCGTCCAGATCGACCAGAAACACTGGCAACACGGCGCGATGTAGATGCAAATCGGGCAAACATCTTGGGCGGTTGTGGCGAGCAAGGGAGCAGGAGAGTGGCAGGTGGTGGATGGATGGGCGAACAGGCGCATCACAACTCCCCGAGCTCGGCCACTCAGATTTTAGTGACACCATATGGTCTTTTACATGGTGTGTGCCCACTTATTGCAGCTGCGAAGCTGCAGCCGCGCGTGGTGAAGTTCGCATCGACCTCGGTAGTACGGTGCAGAGGCACAGCAGAGGCACCAGAACGAAGAAAAGGCGCCGGTGCACGGTCCGTGTTACACGGACAAGCTAGCAGTGCCGCACAAGGTACACAGTGTGTAACACACAGTGCGTGAGGAAACTTTCGCCGGCCCGCTTGGCACCGAACACCAAAAAAAAAAAAATGCCTGGCAAGAGCTCTGCACGGACGAGCACGTTTCCGTGTCCAGGTTGCGCCGCTGACGCTCACCGACTTTGGTACAGTGCTAGTGTCACACACACTGTCAGTGTGACGCCGACAATTCCTGGTCCAACTTGTCACGAGAACTCAACACACGTGCGTTGCCTCCATGATCTTTTTGCGATCGGTTTCGCTGGTCAGCTGCAAGCAACCTTGTAGGCCGACACCTCCACACCCCCACCTCGTGTCACACGGCGTAGAGCTTGACCCAGCTTTTGGTCGTGCTTGCCAGTCGCCTCCCTGACCAGTTGTAGAGGAACAGCCGGAGGCCGCGACACAGCCTTGTAGCTACAGCGGCTTGCGGGCTAAATGCGCTGACGACCGGACACATATGTCGTCAAGTGTGCCTGTGGGCGTGGCCCCAGTCAGCGCTGTGGGCCAAGCGAGTGTGATAGTTGTAGCCCCCAAGGAAACTGCTGAGACAGAACTCACCAGCCTGGCGGAGCTAGATTCAGAGCGCCGCCAGGAGCCTCAGCCTCAACTGCCAGCAGAAGAGCAGCAGCCGCCGGCCCTGGAGCCGGTTCCCACTGCTCTTGCGCCGGATCCAGTGGAACAGGTTCTTGCTCCCACTGCTCATTCTCGCTCTGATGGACGAGGGCCAGCTGATGCCGTGGCGGCGGCACCTGCCCGCGGCGGCGCGCGGTCTTCTCGTGTTGTTCCAGGGGATGCGACAGGTCAGGCCACAAGCAGTGGTGCTGGCGCAGGTGCAGCGGGCGAAGCAGAGGCACAGGACACCGTTCCGCCGCTTCGAAAAATACCAACCGTTCCCATTTTACGGAAGGCTGGTTCGGAGCGGGGTATGCGGAAGACGCTGTCTTGGAATGACCACCACGGCAAGCCTCTGAACAATGTCAGTGCGGGTTGGGCCTTCCGTTGTGGCAGCCGGTTGCACTCATCTTCATGATTTGTGCTGGTGCGTGTGTGTGTGTGTGTGTGTATGTGTGTGTGTGTGTATGTGTGTATGTATCCCCTTTCTCCTTGCGCGCAGGTGGTGCATGCCGAAGAGCTTGAAACATATGGCCGTGCTGTGTATTCGTCCCCACGCGATCAGCATGGCGGAGACTGTTGCGTTGTCATGTGATTTGTTTTCTTTCGGTGCTTGTGTTGTCCGCGCTTCTCTTCTTTTCGTTATGCTTTGCCTGCTTTGGCGAGGCTGTGAGCAGTGGAGGTGGACAGTTTAGCAACGCGCGCGTGTATCTATCTGGCAAACCAGCGCTTGTTTTAGCATGTCTCTACGCCCTCTGCACGCAGACGCTTCACCTTGGTTCATTGATAATGAATCAGCCCACACTAGGACGTGCGCACCCAAATCTCCTTCTTGTACTTGAGCTGCGGTGGCAGAGGGGTCGGGCGTGGTACACTGCTTGGGATGGCGAAGTCCTGCAGCCGCACAGCAGCCACAAAAAGTGTGAAGCAACGAGTGGCATGCGCGATCTGTTTTTTCGTTGGAAGGTGCAAACAAGACACGTACCGCGACGGCCACCCCATCCATCTCGACGTTCTTAGGCAATATCCCCAGCCGCTGGTAGACTTGAGCGACCAGCTCGGCAGATGGAGATGCCACTGGGGGATCAGTGATCCCGACCATTGCACCAACAGCACGGCCGATGGTGGCTACTGTGCTAATCCCTGTCATAAACTTGTGGGTTGCAAGGAACTGCTTCAACTCAGCCTCTTGCTCTGGGGTGGGCTGCGCACAATGGCCTCGGTTAGCGGGTGGAGGAAGCTCCCAAGCAATGGCAAGCATGGCACTGAGCACACACCTGCAAGCCCGCTGGTCGCACGACTATCTCCTTTGCCTTGGACCACAACACACGCTGTTCGAACGAGCGCAACTGCGGACCGTCCGTTCCAGGGCAATGTGAGTGTGTCGGCTCCATAGCGCACACACACAACCACACATTCAACCCAGCCACACCTTGAGACCAGAGAATGTTCGTTCCAGCACGTGTGGAGTTCCAGCTTTCATGACAATCACACCACAGTGGTCGAACGTGCACTCGCTCGCTGACTTTGTGGCAATGGAGGCAAGGGCGCCACATGGCTATCCCCGCACAGTATCGAACAACAGCGTCACACAAGAGCCGCGGCAGCCCAACACAACACACACCACATACCCGCATGTACGCCGGATTCCGGGAAAAGAGGACCACGTCGCCAGTCTCCAGACTTTCTGCGATGGCATCATCTGGTACCCACACACAAGGACACGGGTGGTCGCCGGTGGTGAGTCTGGCGTGGCACAGTGCACTGCACAGGAGCACACACACACACGCCACTAACCCGCTGACCCCGGCGTGAACCGTTTCTGCCGAGGAGGGGCGCTTCGAACGTTGTGCAAGATGACATCATGAGCTCCAAATGTTGTCAACACAACTGTGCCGAATAGGAAGGCCCGAGAGCGGGCAACCTTGCCAAACCTCATGGTGACACTACTGACACTGCTTGTGTTGCGCCGATGCAGTCGGTGGTGCATACTACTTTTATAAATGAAATCACCGGCCCGACTCAAAATCTGCGCTGCTGGTGCATTCCGGATGCTCTGTGCTGGCAGGTGGTTCTTCGGTCGTAGCGCTGGTGTTTCCCCCGCCTGAGGACCACATCCGAAGCACTGGTGCGTGTCATTGGCTATGGTTGGGGGGACATGTATTGATGACGCCACCTGCGAATGGCTGTAGCTTTGGCATGCGGAGAGTGGTGCTCGTTGCTTGTTGGCGTTTGCGTTGTTCTTACCAACTGTTGGGTTCTCAGGGGTGAGCTTGTTGCCACCGTTGGCACAGTTTCTGGGGACCATGTCGGTCAACATCCAGCAGGCGTCTCAGTCCAGCCTGCAGGACTTCAAGTTGGTGGGGCGGTTGGGGAGTGGGAGCTTTGGCACCGTGTACAAGGTTCGCTCAGGTTGCGACGGCACGCATCATTCTGGGTCTGACATCTGTTGCATGACAGGTTCTGCGCAAAGTGGACAAGTGCTACTATGTGTTGAAGCAGATTAACTTGGGGGGGATGGATGCATCGCAGCAACAGGAAGCCATTAAGGAGGTGAGTTGGTCCTCGTCGGGCCTGCGTTCGCTCGTGCCTGCACACTGACGCGAGCATGCCGGCCAGGTCAACATCATGGCCCGTCTTGACAATGAGTATTGTGTGAGATATTACGATTCCTTTTTGGACGAAGGCAAGCTCAATATTGTGATGGAGTACTGCGACCGGTTCGTGGCAGCGTGGCTGGGCTGTCCATGCCACACTTCGTCGGGGTGCTCACTGCCTGGTGTTGCGTGACAGTGGCGATCTTCAGCGCCTCATTCGCGCCCAGAAGTCCAAGCCTCTGAAGGAAAACATTGTCTGGGAATTGTTCATCAAGATGGCCCTGGGACTACGCTACCTGCACCAAGAGCGCATCCTGCATCGAGATATCAAGTCTGCCAACGTGTTCCTTTGCAAGGTGTGTGTTCCCAACTCCCGTGCAAGCGTGCACATGCATCCCCGTGATGCTTACATGACGCCATGTTGTGCTCTACAAGGGAAATGGCCTCAAGATTGGAGACTTGGGCGTAGCTCGTGTGTTAGGAACAAACACGCACTTCGCGAAGACATGCGTGGGCACACCGTACTACTTGAGCCCTGAGCTGTGTACAGGCAACCCATACAACGCGGTCCGTCACTGGCGGCACTTTGCTTCTCGCATGTTTTCCTGGTGGTTGACTGTACTCTTACTTCGGTTGGTGCTGCTCTGCGATCAGAAATCTGACGTGTGGGCTCTCGGCTGTGTGCTGTACGAAATGTGCACCCTGAAGCACCCATTCGATGCCTCCAATCAAGGCGCGTTGATCCTCAAAATTGTTAGTGGCAAGTATCAACGAGTTCCCGCAACATACTCCAAGCCACTACGAAAGCTGGTGGACAAGTACGAAGGCATGCGGGGGCGTTGTTGCTAATGTCCACAGCTTACGACGCATGTACCACGGCGCTTCACAGAATGCTCACGCGTGACCACAAGCAACGGCCATCGATTACCCAAATCTTGATGAGCCGGGCTGTTGTCGAAAAGTCCAAGGAAGTCGGTGTTCCGTTGCCACGCGACATTCTGGACGGCGCGGCCAAGCATGATGAACGCGGTCCGTGGTGTTGTTGATTGCATTCCCCCGTTTGTCCAGCGCAGTCGTGGTGTACACACGAGCGTCTGTCTCTGTGTGTGTGGCTTGATTGTCACATTTCGTTGTTGGCGTCGCCACTGTTCCCTCAGTCATCATCGCAGCCCGCCAGCGTGCAGCGCAACGTGCTGCCGAACGTGCTGCTCGTTCCAAGGTCGAGAGCGAAGCGACACGCCATGCCACCCGAAGGCGGCCCAGCGAAGGCGGGATTACCGGCACCAGCATCCTGCCGCGCACCACGTCTGGCTCTTCCACCCATGCCCCGTCCACTGGCGGGGGCGACCATGGTACCGACAACTTGTTGCGAGGAAACGTTCGTGGGGGGCGCGTGCGGCGTGGTGGGATGCAAAGGCGCCCACGAGTGAAGCAGCTTCCTCGTGGAAGCCCCGCTGCGGTGCGCCGAAGCACAAGCAGCAGTGGTGCTTCACCGGCAGCCACCAAGCGTCGGCCAACAAGCGCCAGTCGCATCAAGCGGGGCACATCTGCTTCGGGAGCTTCGGCCGCCGCGGCTGCCGCTGAGGTAGCAGACTTGCCCATCAACGTTGCTCCTGCCGTTCGCCGTGGCAAGTCCAAGGCCGGGCGCCGCACGGTAGCCCAACTCCAGATGGCTGCGTCGGGCACGCTGCCTGGCAGAATGGATGTCGGTAGCGGGGGTGGCCGGGGTGATGTGGACGTGGATGGTGCTGGCGCCGCACTTGCACGGGCGCGATTGGAGACGCCCGACGATGACATTCGACGTAGGTTGTGTGGCCGTGGAACTCGTGCGTGTGTGTGCCCGTGTGCCCGTGTGCGTGCGTGTGTGATCTGCGTTTTGCTTTGTCTGGCATCGTCGTTGACCCCGGTGGTGCTGGTCGGGTGGAACCACGCCCTTCCAGGTGCCGTGGATGCGCAGTTCGAGCGTGACCTGCACCAACCAGCGCACGGTGGCAAGGAGGCCGAGCACGTGGCTATGAATGTGCGGGTGGACGACGGAGAGGGGGGGATGCGGGATACCATCATTCGGGCACCCGCCGACTTCTGGGGGCCTGTGGTTCCGGAAGAAGCGGTGGTGGCTGCAGTGCAGCACGAGTCTGTCGCTGACGAACGGCGCAGCTTGCCGCAGTCCGGCACCGGCCGCGCCCACGAGGTGTCCTTGGACGTCTTGGAGGTGTCCCATGGTGTGGACGATGAGGACCTTGAAGAGGCGGATGACCTAGACCCCAGCACGTTTTCTGACCCAGACGACGACTTTGAGGAGGACGCAGCCTTCCTGCACCCAGGAGCCTTCTTCAGTGTCGCCGATGGCCAAGTGTCTCGCCCTGCTGACACCCCGGCTGCGGAACGTGCGGTCCGCGATGCTGAAGGGGGGGGAGGCAAGCGAGAGGAGGTTGCTCGCGGCACCGGCGGCGCTGCAGCTGCTCGTGCTGGTGCTAGTGCAGGTGCTGGTGCAGCGTCCAACGCCACACCGTCAGCGCGAACGGCAGGTGCAGGTGGAGGGTTGTACGATGCTCCCGACCGCATCGCAGAGCTCTTGGACGAACAGGCGCAGTTGCGGGCGCAGATCAGCCACCTGCGGGTGAAGTGTGCTGATAGTGTGGAGCAGGAAGTGATTGACAGAATCTGCAATGCCACCTCCCGGTTGGTGTACGTAGTTTTGTGTCTGTGGCATGACGCACTTGTCAAGCCTCTTCTTTTGTTGTGACGGTCCTTGTCCGTTTCTTCACCAGGATGGAGGAAGATGAAGAACTCCAAGCTGCGCTGCATTCCGCGAATCCTGTGGTTCGTGCCATTCCGCTGACGCCGTTGTGGATTATGCACTCCTTATTATTGCGTGTGGTGCTGGACAGGACATCTACGCTCTCATCAAGCTCTTGTTTTGTGTGAACGGACTTCGAGAAAGCGAAGCACAGATGGAGGAAGCAATGGCAGCAGCGTATGAGTAGCATGGGTGGACCAAAAGTGTTGTACTAGGACAAGGGTGACGAAAACGAGGCTCTCCTGCTATTTCTTTTCATCCTCGGACACGACATATCCGCCCTCACGCAGTAATCGCAGCAGCAAAGTCTTGGGCAGACCGAATACAGAGTCAATGGGCCCTGACATGCTCTGGATGTGCGGAGCCATGGCAGTGTGCTCGACACACAAGGCTCCAGAGCACCACATGACCTGCTCCAACATCAGCACACACACACATTGGTAATGAGGCCACAAACAACAGCCTCAATACACCACAGTGTCATCCAATGGCGTACATCGCCAGCTCCTCCATCGATTGCAGCCTCAATGTCTTTGTCTGGGATGCTATCAAAGGAGACGACCACACAGTCGATGCCTGAGTGCATTTTCCGCGTCTTCACGTTCGTGACGACGACAGCTGATACTGACTCCACCCGCGCGGTTGGAAAACGAGATATGAACGAACGTGCCTGTGCCGAACACATTCAATGAGGAGCTGTGGAGATGGATTGCAAGGCTGTCTTCACCAACAACATTACCTCAGTAACCGACTCTGGCTTCTCACACACCGTGCCATCAATGAGTACAACTTGATCAGCGGTGATGATGTGGGTGCAATCGGCCCCCACACGTGGGAGTAGTGCCTGCACAACACATGGAACATCACCACAACAAAAGGAAAACAACCAAATCGGAAGACTGATCACCCACCTTGGCTTTTGCTAAAGCAACAACGACTGGCAGTTGCTTGGGATCGGCGTGTCTGACAGCTTTCTCATCAATGCCAGGCTTCATCACAGAGAATGGGATTCCTAGCTCCTCCATCACCTGCACGGAGATGAGTCCTATACTCCATCGTCACAAACAAACAAATCGCGTACCTGTCGCCGACCCGAAGAAGAGGAGCCTAACACAAGGCGTGGCACAGCCTTGGGGATGACAGGTACTCTGCCGGGATGTGTCAAACCTGCGGTACTGCGGAACCAATCCATGGCACGTACGCATGTCAACTCCACCAATACAATACAACAACAAAACGGCCACATGCGCGAGAGGGGGGTCGCAAACCAGTGGAGCTCAGAGTCATCAAAGCATGCGATGACTCCCAGAAACCACAACCCCACAACACCCAAGAAGCTCACCGTCGGACTCGTTTGGGTTGGCGGCGCGCAAGCTGTCGTGATACAGGAGACATGAGGATATCTGTCGGTGACATGGGCGCATCACGCCGCCGTACACGGCCTCGCAGCGGTTGGGCACTGCAGGGAGCACGGATGGGCGAGAGGCCCACGTCTCGGCCCACTCGTGCAGGCAGGCTGTGGGGGACGGCTTGGATACCATGCGGAGCCCTGCTCCCGGTAGGGTTTGGCGAGGGTGTCCATGCGGCATGGCTCTGACTCTGACGGTGAGAGTCTCCTTCCGCTGGGCGTGCGAGGGGGGGAGAACTGGCTGCTGGTGTGGTGGTTGTGGGTGTTTTGCAGGCGCCACCAGGCGAAGAGACACAATGCGGTGGTTCCATTTCGACGCCGCGAGGAGCACTCACGCCTGCGTAGAAAACCACACCAACTTGTTGAGGAGCAGTCAACCACGTAGAACGACGGTTCAGGGCTGCCAGTGAAGCGTCGCGGCGAGCGTACGTACTACGAAGTGTACAGAGATGGATGGAATTTGGAATTTGGAAATTTGGAAATTTGCTGCCACCGCGAGGCGCGCGACGCTGGCAACCAACATGCATGCACCACGAGGACGCATGAGACACATTCCGTGGTTGCTTGCAGCGTTGTCGGTCGTGGGGATGGTATACCTTTCGTTGCTCACTGGTCAGACGGAGCCTCGATGCGTGACCGGTACACCGACACCGGCGCCTGAACAGGCCATCACAAATGCAACGAACGAAACAAGCCAACCCCAGCCAACCGATGCTTGCGCTGCGCATCAATTTGATCGCGGAACAGGCACAGTTCCTGTGACGGTGGCGAAGCCAATTGTGACTCCGCCGCGCGCGAACGACACGTGGCGGTTGGGTGTGCGTGCACGATCCACGTGCGACCGTCCGCGCAGCACTGGTCTGCCCTCTGCAACTGCACCGCTCATCATCCCCAACTTGCATGACGGGGAACTACTTGGGGTGCCTGGGAGCCTGAAGCAGCCAGATTGCTTCTCCCAGCCTCGCTTCTCCGTGCGGCCTGGACACGGCGTGGTGCTAACCTATGGAGCCGGCTACGGCGTCCCGAAGCTTCGGCGATTCGTCTTGTCGCTTCGAATGCATGATCCTGCCACCCATGTTGTGTTGTTCACCGACGACATCACGCCCGCCGTCCATGCATTTTGTGAGGACACACGGGTTGAGGCTGTGCGAATTGATGCGAAGTTGCTCCAAAGGGGCTTTCACCCTAGCTCCGCCAGGTTCGTGGTCTTGGACGCGTGGATGGAGTCACAGCCAGAGGGGAGGTGGGATGCAGTGCTGCACGCAGATGTCCGCGATACGGTGTTCCAAGGCGCACCGTTCGACATTGTGACGGACTCGGTTGTGTATGGTGCCCTTGAAGCATCGACATGGCCCATTGAGAAATGTCCCTACAACTCTGACTGGCTGCCGCGCTGCTCTGGTGATGCTCTGTTGCGTGAACTTCGTAACGAGTCCGTGAGTTGCGCAGGCACTACTATTGGTGCTTGGCCCCCCATGCGGCGGTACGTGTCGTCCGTGTCTCGTGGTGTCGTGCGTTCGGAGTCTGGACATGCACACTCACAGCCAGTCACCAAACGCTTCTTGGCCCAGATACATGAAGACTATGTCCAAGCTGATTCGAGAATCGTGCAGCGAGGCTGTGGACCAAGGCATTCACATTCAGGTGTTGTTCAAGCTAATGTCGGAGGAAGTGGTATGGATGCGGCTTGAGGACGGCCCAATTGGCACGATCGGTCGCGCTCCCTTCGTGCACGTCGATGCACTTGGCCGCGTGTTGAACGATTATGGTGCGGATGCCGGAGTTGGCGCGCTGCGTGCTGCTCGCAGTGTATCTGTGACATTTTCTCATCACTGGATCGTGGACATGGTTCGTGTTCCAGGTGAGGTGTATACCATTGTGCACCAGTATGACCGAGTCGAAGCCAAGGGCGCCCGCCTCCAGGCAGTGTACGAATTTGAATCGGACCACAACATCAAGTACCACCACTTGCCGAAATGAGCAATGCGAGGTTTTGCGCAGAACGCAATCTTGCTCTTCGTGGCTGCCCATCCTTTGTTGCTCGAAATGCACTTTCTTTCTTCACACGATCAACGGTGTGGTGCCAGTTTGTCAGCGACAACCTGAACAGTAGTAATAAGATGATGCTGGCGTGCCCCCAAAGAAAGGCCGCAAGCACCTCACAGGAGTACCGTCGTCACAAGAGAAGAACTGGCAGTGGCGGCGGGGGGTACATAAACATTTGTTGGCTTCAGCGCAGGTGACGTTGCCTGTTGCTTCCTCCGCCACTTTTACTTCGACCGCAGCGCACACACTCGCATCCCGAGTCGTGATTCACGACAGAGCCTTTGTTCGAGCGGCTGTTGAAACTGCCTCGCAATTGCTGCTTAACAAACTGCTCCTCCTTGTGGCATTCTTGGACTCCACAAATCCCGCCCAGTTGCTTCTGGACACACAGTCGGGGCGACAGAGCCAGCATCTCAGTTTCTGGCAAGACTACCCCGATGATATCCAACAACGCCAAAGTGGGCTCCTTCTCGAGGCGAGGTTCGTTGCAAGGCCTTGGAACGCAGGCGTCACTCCGCAGCGCGCTCCTCGACGAAGTTCAGGTCAGGAGGTCGCACGAAAGAGGGCATGGGTGTGCGTTGTCATCCAGGCAGAAGGGGAGGGGATGCATGCGAGTGTTTATGTTGATTCGTTTCGTCACAAAGCATTCGGAAAAAGGCAGGTTGTTGATCGTAGCAAGAATAGAAAGAACTACGCACGCACATGGGTTCTACGCCAGTGCGATGACAAGAACGATAAAACACGTAGAGTACAGGGAAACACAATCAGCGACGGCACGCCAACGCAAAACGAATGGAAGCAGAACGACTTTGAGATTGGACACGAGGCGAAGGAGCAGGAGCAGGGGCAGGAGCAGGGGCAGGAGCAGGGGCAGTCGTGCGGGGCGCAGAAGCAGCCACAGGTGCAGAGGCGGCAGCACGTTTCATAACACGAGAAGTTGCCTTCATCGTTCCATGGATGGCCTTGGACAGCCAGTCATTCTTCTTGCGACGCTGCTTTCGCAGCTTCTTCTGCAAGCCAAGACGATCCGTGCCGGGAACCGGAGCGGCGAGGGAGGTCCTGGCGAGACCATCTGACTCCTCCACCGCCAGCGCGGAGTCCAGGGCTTCATCCAACTCACGCATTTGCTGGGCGTAGTTCATGGCTGTGGCAGCGGAAGTGGCGTCTCCCACGGCGGCGGCACAACGGTTCAACACCTGCTGGTACCCACGCATGTTCACGCGGCTCTTCGTGTAGCTGCCACGCCGCGCCAGGCATGCGGCTTGTTGAGCGGCGTGCGTTGCCAGCACCTCAGCCCTCGCTGCACGCTCTGCAACAGAACGATCTGTCGTCACGGGCTTGGACTGAGATATGACGCGCACGCACTTCATTCCATTCAACTTGGTGAAGTGGATCTGGACCTGGAAGGGGAGGTGGGAGTAGGAGCCCATGATGCCAGCAGCGGCACGTTCAGGTCCCGTCAACACGCTGTACTCAAAGGTGACCTCGGTGTCGGCAGCAACATTGCCAAGGTGACGCATCAATCGATTGTTGGTCATGGCCACATCATCGTCTTGGGTGTTCCGGAACTTCAGCATCTTGTGCAGGAACATCGTGGCTGACACCTTTGTCGCCACAGCTTCGTTCGCCAGCATACACGCAAAGTTGCGTGTCACATCCAGCGGTGACACCTTCGTGATGGACCCACCAGACGGCTCAATTGCAAGGCTGAGGGTCTCAACGTCGCAACCTTCACCCTCGATGCCAACCAGGTCAACCACAACGCCGTGTTCGACAGCGAGGAGACCAACACGACGATAGAACTCCTCGGCAGCGTCTGCCACATCCTCACCGTCACCCTCGACAGCACCCAGTCCCACGTTTGCCAGTCCGTCGGTGCACACCACGACCTTGGAACCCCGGTGGCGAGCAGCCATGAGCACGGACACCAGCAACGCTGGACCAAGCGCCGTGGCGCCGCCCTCTTCCAGGCCATGCACCTTGGCCACCAGGTCGGCCGCGGTGTCCTTCACACAGGAATCCAGCGGAAACGACGAGCCCGCTTCGACCAGCTGGTCAAAATTGGTGAGCCGAGTCCCAGCCAGGTGCCGTGGCGCCGCGGTTCCGTCCCCCACGATCACAACCTCGTCAGAGAACGACACCAGTGCGACGCGCTTGTTGGGGTGGTCCCGCTTCAGTGCCTCAATCTGTGCCGTGACAGCCGCGGTCACGCTTTGGAGTCGGGACACATACGTGACGTCACGGCGCTGACCCGGGAACCACTGGTTTGCGGCATCACCGTGGGATCGGAGACTGTTGGTGAGCTCCCTGGTGTGGTCTCCCTTGAGCGCGTGCCTTCCTTCGACTTCCGTGGTCACGCACATGCTGCCGCTTGTGTCAATGGCAAACACGACGATTCCATCGCTGTCTTCGCGCGCTGTGGACGTGGCCTCAACGACAGGTGCCGTCTCCAGGATGTAGTCCACGCTTTCTGCCGTTGGCACTTCCTCAACGTCCAGTGACACCACATTTCGTGTGCCGCAAAACTCGCACATCCACAGCAAGTCGCCCTCTTCCATGCCGCTCAAATCGGGCCGTGCCGTGCTTGCGGCTGTGGACTTGACTGTGGCTGTGACTGTGGCTGTGGCTGTGGCTGTGGCTGTTGTGCGAGCAACGTCCGATGCTGGAGCTGTTGGTTCAGCAGCCGCAGCACCGGCGCCAGCCGTGGCTGCAGCTGCCAACCGCTGCTGCTGTTGATTGTTTCCCAGTTCGGGTCCGCGAACTTCGGGCGTCTTGACTTCATCATCACCACTGGTTGCACCGGTTGAACGAACCACACGGCCAGTGTGGTCCACCAAGCGGCTGATGGAACTCAGGCACGCCTTGCAGGCGGTGCAGAATGTCGCGTCGCCGGTGGCGATGGACACGTCGTCTGACAGCTTGCCAACCTTCAGCGACACCACGTTGGTGTCGGCCTCCACACGATAACGGGGAGCCATCGTGCTTCGCACTGTGCGAACAGAGCGACGACTTCTCCCGCGCCTCGCGCTGGTGGTACCAGGGGTGGGCGCGGCAAGTGTTTCCAGGCTCGCGTCCAAATCTGCGACGCTGACTTCGCCATCGTCCCCCGCATCGGTGGGGACCCAACAATACTCTGAGGCACAGTACATGGTGGATGGGAGTTGGAAAATATTCTTGTGAAGCACGTTTCTAAGGAGCAGAAGCGTGGGAAGTTGCGAGTGGGTGTGGTGTGGCGTGGGGCAGAGAACGTGCTGAGCCCCGTTCTCGCACAAAAACATTCTCGGAACACTTTGCATCTTACGAACAGCAAACATAATCGTGGACCGCGCTGCTCACACACCGCTGTGTGCTGCTGTCTACTCCCCCCTGCCCGAGCAACACTTGAACACCATGCGTATCTCCTACGGATCTCCATCTGAAGAGTGTCCAACATATGATAACCAGATCTTTGTTGGGCTCAAAGAGGACCTGCTTGCCGCGTTGGGCGACGGTGGTGCGTGGTCGTGTCCCGCATTTTTTTCTGCACCGTCGCTTTGCATGTGCGTGCTTTTGCCCCTGACAACCGTTGCCGCTCCCTGTCCCTTCCTGCTCCGCATGTCCAGGTGATGTTTGCAACGCAATTCTCCACCGTATGGTGTCGGAAATCAAGCCTACAACGGACAACCCAGTGACCCGCACGACGACATCTGTCGAAGAGAGCAAGTCAGGCGATCAGCTCGTGACTTCGTCTGTCGTTGTGCTGCCCACGGCATGCTCTCGCCACAACGCACCTTCGCGGTACGAGGAGTGTTGGAGCAAACCGACCCACACAGTGGATGAGCCTGTTTTGTTGTGTGATATCCTGGCGTGTGGTGGCTTGTGTTTGTGGACAGCGCCCACTCCATTTCACGTGCTGTGCGCCAGTGCGCCATTGGCAAGTCAGGTACGTTGCGCGAAGTCGTTGGACTGGACAGCCCTGAGCATGTGTCTGGAAAAAGGAAATCCTAACCAGTGTGCTCACTGTCGCACCTCTGCCTAAACCTCTGCCTCAACCTTTGCCTCAACCTTTGCCTCATTGGTGTGAGTCAGTGCTCGTTGTGGCTGTCATCCCTTCGGCCGATCGTGCTCTGGCTTCCGTTGTTGCGGCTGCCAAGGCCTTCTCGAAGTTCTCGTACGTGCAGGCCTGCGCGAGATTTTCCCACTTCGCCCTCATCGGTGCCTTTCATTTTCCCACTGTGATTGTTCTGTGCTGTGGTTTGTACTCTTGTTGGTGTGTCAGCAAGAAATCGGGGCCCAAGTCGGATCGCCACGTAACCATCAAGTCACTGTGTCTCGATGGCAGTTCTGTGGACTACTCCGCGATTGCGAACGTGGCTGTACGTCATCTGCGTCGTAGTTCTGCTGGTCTTGAGCTGGAGCGTTCTAGCTTGGCCCACGTGTGTGCGCCCGACTGACTTGGCTTGATGTGGGTTGGACGCTGCTGTGCGGTTGTGGGTGTGCAGGAGGGTGCTCGGGACGCAGCAGCGTTGGTGGACATGCCCACTAACATCCTGCACTCCGATGCATACATTGCCTACGTCCGCAAGCACCTCGATGCGCTGCCAGAGGCTGTCCGCAGCCTGGTCCATCTGGAGGTGTTTTCTGGACGTGAGGACCTGATGTCCCGAGGCCTGGGAGGTCTTTGGAGGTAGGTGGTGCATGTTGGCTGGTTGGGGTGGCGCATGTTGGGTGATTGGGGTGGTGCATCTTGGGGTGTGTATGTGGTGTGCCACTCACGTCCTCTGGTTGGTGATGGTGGCCTGTTCCCTTTCTTTGTGTTGTTGTTGTCGTTGTTGTCGCAGCGTTGGCCAAGCAGCAGAGCACCCACCCGCGTTGGTCATTCTCACGTACACCCCGGTTCGTGGACGCGGGTGTCCCAGAGAAAACGTGTCCCCTGCTTCTTACCCCCGTTTGTTGTTGTGTGATGTATGTTGTGTTGTGTGCAATGGTTGCACTGTTGTTGCTGGTCGACTGCAACAACGCACGACCGTCACTACACCTCCAATGCGAATGTGAATGCGAACGCGTGGGTTCCCATGCGTTGACCAGGCGACGGAGTCGGAAGCCCCAGCCGTGGCACTTGTCGGCAAGGGCATTGTGTACGACACCGGTGGCCTTTCCATCAAGACGAAGACTGGGGTGCGTGCGTGCGTGTTGTGGGAACGGAACGTATTGGCGTTGGCCACTCATGACGTTGATTCATTGTGCATTGTGCACAGATGCCAGGCATGAAGCGCGACATGGGTATGTCCGTTGTCCATGGATGCTGCTCGTTCCAACACGACTGAAGCGTCTCGTCATTGTCGCGCTGCAATGTGTGTATGTGTGTGCATGTGCGTGTGTACGTGAGCAGGTGGGTCGGCTGCCCTTCTCCATGCTTTCTTGGCTGCCGTGCAGAATGCCCACACCGGGCGCTTGGCTTGCCTGCTGTGCATTGGTACGACTTGCGCTGTGTGTGCTGAGTGTGTGTTATCCCTCCCGAGTAGCTGTAGGTGTGCAATGTTGTTGTGAGGTGTTCATGTTGGACCATTGTTGTTCGTCTTCCCAGCCGAGAACTCCGTGTCGAGCACTGCCACCCGGCCGGATGACATCATCACGCAGTACAGTGGCAAGACCGTGGAGGTAGTGTTGTGGTTGATGCGGTCGTCGTGCTGCTCGCACATTTGTGTTCACGTTACGTTTCATGCCTGGTAGATCAACAACACGGATGCAGAAGGTCGATTGGTGCTGGGTGATGGTGTTGCGTGAGTTGTGGGTGTGTTTCTTCCACGAGCCGTTCGTTGTTTGGAACGAGCCACCAGATTCTCTATTGTGGTGTTGTTGTTGTGTTTTCACCAATGGTGTGGGCTGCTGTTTGACCAGCTATGCCGTGCGCAACTTGTCCCCGGACATCCTCATCGACATGGCCACTCTCACTGGAGCCCAGGGTGTGTGTGACGCTGTTGCGTGCAATCCGCTGCTGCCAGTGCACCAATGGTGGTGTGGGTGCTACCGGCTTGCTGCTGACTCGCCTTGTCTGCAGGAATCTCGACGGGCAAGCGCCACGGAGCGTTGTACTGCAACAGTGAGTCGCTCGAGCGATTGGCGATCTCGGTTGGAAAGTCTTCAGGTTGGTGCCACTTGGCTTAGTGCTGTGCCAGTCCCATGTTGTTGGTGCTTGCTTTGCTGCCGCCTCCTTTGCGCTGTGTTGTTAAGCTGGTTGCGACGGGTGTTGGATTGGCCCACTGCTTCGTGTCTTGTGCGTGCCCACTAGGTGATCTTGTTCACCCGTTGCCGTATTGCCCTGAGTTCTACCGTGCCGAGTTCAAGAGCGTCGTGGCAGACTTCAAGAACTCTGTCGGTGAGCAATCGTTGTTGTGTGGGGTGTGCGCGTGTGTGTGGTGGTGGTGGGGGAGGG
>Ga0213833_1001523_pt1 | contig 16481 bp, 27 predicted proteins | sample SWATP21_FD_160575 | JGI IMG/M metagenome (GOLD analysis project Ga0213833, IMG submission 160575) | Coastal seawater microbial communities from Marineland, Florida, United States - SWA TP2 #1 | ecosystem: Environmental > Aquatic > Marine > Coastal | place: USA: Florida | collected 2016-08-14
CCCCCCCCCCCCGCCCGCCCCCCCCCCCCCCCCCCGTGTGAACCGCTCATTGATTCATGAGGTCTTAGATCACGCGCATTGTTGCCGAATGATGAACACCACTGCGGCTGCGTTCGTTCCAACCATTGTGTTGCAGAGTGGCCAAGAGCTCGCGCGACTACGGCGCTGCGAGATGCACGCACGTGTGCTGGGGTGATTGTGTGCCGGCTGCGTTCGTGGTTGTTCCAAGTCATTCAACGCAGTGCTTTCTTGTTCTCATGTTCGAATCGAGCTGGAGCGGGCCAAAAACACAAAAGACAATGCCCACCCACAAAAAAAAAAGACACTGACCAAGACGCCTTGCGAGGCGACGACTGTGGCTTCGTCGGTGCGCCACTACCTACCATTCTACCCAAACAGAAGCTCCACAAGAATTACGACCGCATTCAGCGCCACCAAAGGAACTGCATGCCACGACAGTGATGTGATGGTGGTGACGTCACGGCGGCACTCGCAACACGTAGCCAGTCAAGCAGAGAGAAGGAGGGGCAAACCGCACGTACCACGCATGTACCGCGAGGCAAACAACAAGCCATGAATTTGATTCATCACAGGCGACCGTGGGGGACCAAAACCTTGCTCTTCCGGCTTATCCAGCCCCCCTGCGCCACCCCACAACACCAGGCGGTGTGTGTCGGCCCAAACAAGTGTCAGACACAAGCGCGCACGGTCATGCACAGCGCCGTCGCCACATTTCACCACGCACAGCGGCTCAGGAGAAACTTTTCATTGAGTACGGCAGCAGCATTCAATACGAGCAGTGTGACCTTGATTAGATTCCACAACGAGAACCCCATGCTGCAGCAACCCTGCCTGAGCAACACAAGCCACAGCGCAGACGAGGACAGCAGCAGGGAAGTGCTCCGCTGTGTTGGTAATTTGTAATTTGAAAGCTCTGAAAGTTTGAATTTGAATTTTGCATCGCAGTTGACTTGGCACAGCTTTTTGCCGTGGCAAAGGGTTGGTTCGTTCACAGACAGACCAACATCAGACTTGATATCCTACGTGTCTCTCGACGCTGCAAGACTCCTTCACTAAACCGAGCTGTGTCTTCGCTTTGTCTACCCTTCTCGTCGTCTGCCACTATGAAGACTTCCGCGTTTGTCGTCGTTGCTTTCGTAGCCACCCTGGGTGCGTGTGTGGGGGGGAGGGATGTGTATGTCACGTGACCAGCAACACACGCTGCTTTGCCGTGTCACGCCGCATTTTGCGTCTTTGTGCGCCGTGGGTGACGACAATGTACTTTTCCTTCTTTTCCTTTCCTCTTCTGCAGCGGTATGCGCTGGCGCTTCGTACAGTGCCCACTCTCGTGCGTTGCACATGACCTCCCAAGCTCTTGTGGATTCGTGCCCAACTTCCTCGGCTCGCAACTGCGCGCTGCAGCACTCGTCGTGCTCGCAAGGCCTGCCGCCTGATGACCAAAGCGGCACCTGCTCGTGCTTCCAGGCACTGGGCAACTGCTTGCACAATGCTGGATGCCTCAATGGCACCTATGAGGATCTCCGGTGGGTGGTCGTCGTTGTTGTTGTCGTCGTGTTGTTGTTGTTGTTGTTGTTGTTGTTGTTGTTGTTGTTGTTGTTGTTGTTGTTGTTGTTGTTGTTGTTGTTGTTGTTGTGCAGCGTATCCTTGTTATCCTTTGTCACGTTTGTTCGCTTGCTGGCCTTCGCACTCACGCCCATCTGTGCCACGCTGTACAGCATGCAATACTGCATCACAGGCGACTCCTACTGCTGCAACAACCACGGCGAGTTCAATGGCTGCGGCGAGCGTGTGAACTTTGACGACAAGGGCTTGTGCGAGTGCGAAGAGCTCTACAGTGGCACGTTCTGCAACACCACCACAGCCACGTGCAGCTCGAACCAGAACGAGTGTGGCGTGTGTGAGGCATGCTGCAAGAGCTACAGCCAAGACACTTGCGATGCCTGTGTGGCCTACGAGTGCGACCGCAACGTGTGCAGTGATGATTCGTCTTGTACTGCATGCTCCAAGTGCTGCAAGAGCTATCTGTCTTCCAACCAGGCGGACTGCAACCTGTGTGTCGAGATTGAGTGTGGCAACTCCGCGGGCAAGCTGTTTTACAACGCCTAAGAGGTGTTTGCTTGAGCGGGTGTGGTGGCGCAGGTGGTGTGTGTGATGGGTGTGGCCAGACATGAGTGGGGAAATAAAAAAAAAACACAGCAATCCCTGCTCCCCACTGCTGCAGCAGCACATCTTGTGTGTTTGCTTGTGTCTTTTCTTCGTTCTTGCTCCCTTCATCCCATCCAACGTGCACGTGCCCGCTGCCTTCTACAGTCAACCACGGTGCGACTGCACCAGAGTCGGTCACTTCTTGGGGCGTGCTCCAAAAATGTGAGAGCCCACGCGCACTGTTGTGGCGCCGTGCTCGATCTGTGCGATGTTGTTGTTGTTGTGGCCATGACCACACGACGCCAACGCCAACACCATCCGTTCCGTCAGTCCAGCTGTGTCACCACCACAACAGACAACACAACAAAGAGCGTTGGCGCACCGCAAGTTCAAAATCCGAAGACATGCCCATCGACAATTCCACGTCTGATTCCGCCATGTCCAGCTCCTCACACACTGCAGCACGACAAGCTGCCAACCGCTGCTCCACCAAACATGGTATGGAAACGTAGCGAAGGGTGCGGGGGGTTACAACGGTGGAGGTCGAGAGAGAAAGACAAGAGAGAGAAGGATAGAGAGCATCAGCAGCTGGCACGAACACTAAACCGAGCACCATCGCACCTCAAAGTACTCCGCGGACACATCTCCAAGCTTTCCAATCGTCATCAAGCCTTGAAAGGCGAGGCGCGGACATTTGGTGGCCACGTGCTTCACTGTCGCCACGCAGTCTTCGGGTGCAACGCCACCCTTCTGAGGTTCAGCGCTCGTGTTGACCTGCACAAAGACTGGAAGCTGTGACTCCCGTCCTGCAGCAAAGAAGAAGAACACAGAAAACGGAACGGAACGGGTCACCCACGGAGCCAGCGAGACCAAGATGGCAACACGCACGTAAGTTTTTACACATAAAACACACACCACACACCTGCGTTCTCGCAGGCAAGGTTGAGCTTATTTGCCAGTTTGAGACTGCCCACACTCTGCACGCATGCGAGGTTCGGCACTTCTGGGGGTGGGGGAAAACGAAGGAAGGCAGGCAGCAAGAAAGAAGCAAAACAAAACGACACGGCAGCACGTTGACGGGTTGGTTGGGGTGAGCGGCGAACGACGGTGTCTCGCGTGGCACGTCGTTCGCGACTGCGCGAACAACACACAGTGCCCACACAACACCACCACATTCTGCAAGGAAGGCAGGTGGTGCACCCACAACGTACTCTTTACCAGGTTGTTGCACTTGTTGGATTGCAGCTGCCCGATAAAATGCCAGCGGATCTCAGACGGCAGGGCTGGCGCCTTCTCCACCAGCTCTTGCACCTGCGGAGGCTCTCACATAAGCAAGCCAAGCCAAGAGCGGTCGTGCATGGCACCACGGGCACGGCACAAATCAACAAAAAACAAAAGCAAAAAGCACCGAGAGATGAGGAGTGGTGCACACGCTTGGGCTTGCTCATCACACGCAGGGCATGTGTGTGTCTTCTTACGTAGTTTTCGCCAAAGTCGCGTTGGCCACACTTGTACGCAGCCATGACGTGGTCATTGGACTTGAGCTTGGACACAGCAATGAGGCGCACCTGGCACCAGCAGCACACCGGAGGAGGTTGAGAAAGGGACAATAAATGCCAGTGTAGAGACGGTGTTACCACATGAGTCGGTGCAGTGCGCAAGAAAACCCCCCGCAAACTTGGCTCAAACCACGCCTGGCTCGAAGCTGCAAGGGGGGGGGGGTGGGTGCGAGGGTGGGTGGGTGTGGGTGTGTGGGTGGGTGCAGACCGCAGCGATTGGCACCACCACAGACAGCACTGTCGTCGCTACGTGCACTACGTACACTGTCGGGCCGCCCAACCTTGGTGGCACACTGCTGCACACGCGCACGAACGGCAGAGAGCGTTTCCGCAATCATTGTGTCGACACGTGTGGTGGTGGATGACTCACACACAGCGGCTCCGCTACCATCAACCTTCGCCTCGTCCGCCATGCGCAGAGAGACAACAGGCGACTGGAGCTTGTGACTCCTTCTGAGTGTGCAGCACATGCAAAAAAGGCCTTGCTGAGCACGAGACTTGATAAATGTGTATTCATCAGACATCATGTGAGTGCGCGACGCACTGCGCGTCACTGGCAGTGGCAGTCGCTGGCTGGGCTCCCATCCACCGCCACCACCATCGCTCCATGTGATCAACATAAATAGGGTGCGAACCCACCTCAGCAGGCGAGATGGCGTCCACCACGGGGCCTATGTATCGGCCAGGTGACGTGGTGGAAGTGTTGTTGGCATGGATGCGCGACAAAGTGTATCGCACTCGCTGCCGCGAGGTATGTGCTCGAGTGTACCGTGTTGGGCATGTGGCTGTTCGGGAGGCGTCACGTGGCTGTGTTGCTGAGCAACTGTGAGGATTCTCACAGCCAACGGGATGGGGTGATGTGTGGGCGGCACAGTACGTTGCCCAACTTCTCGAGCATGTCGTCTGCAGCGGCACGCTCGTGGACTCGCTGCAGCCAGAGGTACGGCGATGTTGGTGCCATGATGTTGTGGTGCTGTGCCATATCCCATGGCTGTGCTATGCTGTTCGGGACCCCTCCTTCCCACACCGCTGAATAAGCACACCGTAACGCGCCCATGTGTGTTGCAGGTTGTGCTCCTCGCTGACATGGCATACTATGCCGTGACAACAATGTCAGGAACACAGGTACATATGTATGTGTGCATACATACATATGTGTATGTATGTATGTGTGTGTGTGTGTGTGTGTGTGTGTATCTCGCCCTGCTGTATGCGTGTTTCATACTCGTCTGTTTGTTTCTCTTCTTGCTTCGTTCGTGCGTGTGCGATCACACGCACGTGGTGTCAGACGCTGGGGGAGGAGCTGTGTGGCCTGCTGCGCGTTCGGTTCTCCACCCCAGACACCCGCCGTGTTGTTCTTTCTCCATTGTCATCACGGTCACGGTGAGTCACAGCCGCAGTTCTTTTTTCGTTGTTGTTGGTGAAGTGTTGTGCTGTGTTATGGTTCGATACGGGCACATATGTTTGCTCTTCTTCCCGCGACTGATGTTCTGTTGAAAACTTTTTTGTTGACTATATTGGCCGTCCGCACTGAACAATCGTGTTGCCGTGTCGTCTCGCCTCGTGTTGCCGTGTTGTCTCGTCTCGTGTGTCCTATCCTAGCCTCGTCGTGTGCATACTTCAATGCCTAGTGACATACATCCCAGCGGTGCGTCGCGGTGTTTGATGGGTCAGCTGCAAGAATGATGTTGGAGTGTCTCACACTCCCCCGCGGTGTCTTGCTTTCCTCTGCTTCTTTCTCTGTTGTATCCTTTCCGTCTCGATCCCACAGCGTCTCGAGGCATCTGGACTGACGAGTGGCAGTGGCAGTGGCAGTGGCAGTGGCAACGCCGGGTGGGGAGGTGGTGGTGACAGTGACAGTGACAGTGACAGTGACATACAGCAGGAAGCGGCGGGGGAGCGTGATGCGTGGAGCCACAACAGCCACACCCACACCCACACCCACACATCAGTTGTGGATGTGGGTCAGGGATCCAGCTGTGGTGACGGTGGTGACGGTGGTGACGGTGGTGACGGTGGTGACGGTGGTGACGGTGGTGATGGTGGTGATGGTGGCGGTGATGTTGGTGTTGGTGGGTTAGATGCCACCCCTGGTGAAGCCACTGGAGCTGGCCGAGGCACTGTGAACGGCGTTTTGTTGCAACAGGTGCTTCGCGCTCTCGGGGCAGGTCAGCCATTGGTGGACTGGGCGATTCGGACAGGGTCTGTGTGGAGAACACACGTCAATACCCTGCTCCTACACCCACACGCGCCACTTGTTGGCGCCGTCATGGGTCGCCTACGCGCCGTGTGTGATGGACTTGCGTTGTTGCACCGTGCATTGTTCATGTTTCGTGGGCAGTTTCTGGAGATTGCGTTGGTACGTACCCCCGCCGGGCCATTCCTGCCTTCGCAAACTCTTTGTTCTTGTTGCTGCTTCTTGAGTGGTTGAACCACGTATTGTGATCTCATTATTGTTTGTGTTGCGTTGCTTGCGTGCGTGCTTACTTGTTTGCTTGTCTGCGCGTTTGCTTGGGTTGCTTGCTTCTTGGGTGCTTGCTGCTTGGATGCTGCGCTCTCGTCCGTTGTCTCGTCTTGTCTTGGCTTGTCCACGTTTTGCTCTGGCATGCTCGGTCCTCCTATCCTGTCCTGTCCACGTTTTGCTCTGGCATGCTTGGTCCTCCTATCCTGTCCTGTCCACGTTTTGCTCTGGCATGCTTGGTCCTCCTATCCTGTCCTGTCCATGTTTTGCTCTGGCATGCTTGGTCCTCCTATCCTGTCCTGTCCCGTCTTGCTCTCGCAGCGTATTGCAGCGGTTCGATACGTGACAAGCCGGGGCGCGTCGCCATCGTTTCACATGTGCGTGGTGTGCGGGTGGTTGGGCGGGTGGTTGGTGTGCGCGTGGTTGGGCGGGGGCGGGGGGAGTGAGATGCCCATGCGAGGTCACTTGGCAACGCAACCTTGGTTTGGCTGTGCCTCACCGCGGTTGTGGTTGGTTGTTTGGTTGGTTGGTTGGTTGGTTCGTTCGTTCGTTGGTTGGTTGGTTCGTTGGTTCGTTGGTTCGTTGGTTCGTTGGTTCGTTGGTTCGTTGGTTCGTTGGTTCGTTGGTTCGTTGGTTCGTTGGTTCGTTGGGACCCTGCCTCCTCAGGATCTTTCGAGTCATTGGAGCCTTGTTGGCGCTCCAAGTCGCTGCGCGCTCCACGGGGTGGCTAGCGTCTGCAGTCGCGTACGTCGCGTACGGCCAGGCACCTGCACCTGTATCTTGCACCTGCACCTGTATCTTGCACCTGCAGCTGCCTCTGCGCCTGCGCCTGTGTGCACGTGTGTGTGTGTGTGTGTGTGTGGGATGTGCCATAACACTGCTGTGTGGATGTCTGTCTGGTCAGGCAATGGGTACGATCGCGGAGGCAACGTCAAACCACCCCACACCACGCCACGGCTGCACCACACCGGCAAGATCCCTTCCAAGGTTGTATCGAGTACGTCAGCAAGGCCGTTTACGTTTGGTTTCTTCGTTTCATTGCCGACTGTGTGTGCCCTGGTTGACGCGCTCTTGTTTAATTGCTTTGTTTGTTTGTGTGTTGGTTTGGTTTGCGGTATGTGTTTGGTTGATTACTCTCCTCTGCTGTGCTCTGTGCTACTCTCCCTGGCCTCTCTGTATTGTTGCCTCCAGCATGCGCGTCGATAGTGCCGCGCTGCAAGCGGCTTCCGCCAGCCGTCACCAGCAAGCAGTGCTGCGGAAACGTGCGTCCACAAGAAGAAACTGCATCATCTGCTTTGAGCGCATGTCACACCCAGCCACCGCGCCATGCGGACACGTCTTTTGCTGGGCATGTATCATCCGGGCGACACAGGCTAGTGTGAGTGGACCAGCCTCCGTCATGTGGTGCACAGCGCTGTTGGTTTCGGAAATCCGACATGGCTTGGCCTCCAACCAGGCGTGGCCACTGACTGACATGTTGTGACCGGTTGCGTATGTTTGTGTGGCGGCGTCGTGCGTGCGTGTGTGTGTCTGCTTGTTGTGGCGCCACAGCCCGTGTGTCCTCACTGCCGATCACCGTGCGAGCCGAGGCGTGTTGTGTGCCTTGTTAATCTGTGAGACGTGGGCGTCGTCGCCGGCTTCACACATCAGCTTCACGACGTGTGAAGCACAATGCATGAGTATGTGCATCCACATGTTCGCTCCCTTGTGTGTGCGTACCACTACTGTTGACGTTGCACGCACGAGCGTGTGAGTGAGGGCGCCTGCCAATCGCAGGGCTGCGGCACGTGGCTGCGACTCTTCAGGCTTCCGCACGTTGTGCTTCCAAGGATCATCACGCTCACGACTCGTGCGCGACGGCCAGTGCTTGTTCCTGGCCCCATTGCGGCCGTTGTCGAGCAGTTAGTGCCAGAGCAGTAGGTGTCACCGCAGTCACCACAACCAGTGCCGGAGCAACGAAAATACCAGTGAACACGTGCCATCCAGACACCACAAGGCATGCCAACTGCACATGAGACACGCACAAATGTACACGCAACCGCAGAACACTTCCATCGCACCTGCACATCAAAGTACCACGTCGTCAGCGCGAAACGGTGCTTGCCCACCGCAGGTAGAACCTCGTGGGGTACACGCATGTCGGAGAAAAACACCAGCAGACGGCCCAGCAGCGGAGCAACCACCTCGACAGCAGGGTCCGCGGAAGCTGGGGCATGCTTAGGAACACCCGGTGCAGACATGGACTGCGGTGGGTACACACACAACTGGCCGCCGTCGGCTTCACTCCACTCAGGGTTGAGATACAAAATGGCTGTGACACGCCTTCCGTTGCGGTTGGGGTTGTCCACGTGTCGGACATACCTAGGAAGCGCGACAGCACACGTGCAACAAGGAAATCGCATCACATGCTTGGGTTGGCAACGGCACCAAAGTAGGGGCATGACACTCACAACACAACACACTCACCGGGCACCGTGGCCTGGGTAGCATGATGCCATCGTTGATAGACGTTGTAGGAAACATGACTTCAGCTCTTCCACACGTGGCGCCAACTCGTTGCATATGAACCGGTCAATCTGAGGTGGGTTATCCAGGCACCACACAGCAGGCAAGAGCATGTCAGCGCATGGGCATGGACATGGGCATGGGCATGGGCATGGACATGGAGTTGGAAGCGGCCACCCTTCCACTCCTACCTTGCGAAGGTATGCTTCGACTTGTGGCATGTGCTCCTCGCTGAGACCAGCAAGCCAGCACACCCAGTCACCACGGACCTCGTCCCGAATGTGTGTCGGCTGCTTGCCAGCACGCCCACCTGACACCCGCCCTCTTTCAAATCGTGGCACCATCGCCCCACCAACACCCCCACGCCCATGGCCACCATCTGCACCCTCTTCATCTGTAGTATCACACAGTGTCAGCTGTTGGGCGCGTTTTCGTTGTCATTGCTGCAGTCGGTGCCACGCACCTGTCCTTGATGCAGCCCCAGCTCCAGCTCCAGCCCCAGCTCCGGCTCCGGCTCCGGCTCCGGCTCCGGCTCCGGCTCCAGCTCCAGCCCCAGCTCCGGCTCCGGCTCCGGCTCCAGCTCCAGCTCCAGACCCAGCTGCTGTAGCCTCGTCTTTCCGTGCGCATAAGGCATCCTGGGTGGAACGCCTGGAACACCGAACCATCCAAGCCGCAACGCAGCAGCCACAGCAGCCACAGCAGACGCACTGTCAAACACACGCAACGACAAGGGTCCCAGCATCACGACGGCTGGACACACCTGTACAAGGCTTGCAACTCAGCTCGCAACGAAAGAGCCACATCGGTCGGTACAAAGTCGTCCGCAAAAGCAAAGTAGTGCGACTTGAGGGCTTCTGCAAGCTGTGGCGCACAGCCATCACCACTACCAGGCGCTCTTGTGGCGTCGTCATGCTCCGCAGTGTCCTCAGAGATAGTGGGCAGCTCAGTAGGACACGTTGGCTCCCTGATGAGTCCCTCTTGCTGCAGCGATCGGCCAACGACATGCACATAAAAATCGGCTTCGCGACCGACTTGAGCCAACCGGGACTCTGCACTTTCCAAGTCGACACGAGCCTGCGCAACAGTCAACCAAAACCACACGTGTGTGGAGGCTTCCCACACGAAACAACACGTCTCGGAGCATAGCAAGCCACGCAACACACACACGCGACACACACACACACACAAACACACACAAAACCAAAACAACAAGAGAGAGACAAACAGAAAAGACAAGCACCGACCTCGTCCACAGTAGCTTGCAGCACCTGCACGCGACTGGCCAGCACGTCCACCTGTGCCTTCAGCCTGTCGCGGGTGGCCTCCGTTGCTTCGATGGCTCGTCGGATCACCTCGGCTTCCTTGGACCTGCGCTCGCGGTCTGCACGACGACGCTGCACCAATGGAAGAAACACACAACCGCCCCACAAACACAAGATTCATACAAGCATGGCCGACGTGTGACATGCACCACTAGCAGCAGCAGCAGCACTAACAAGGCGCATGCACAGTGCCTCATCCGTTTGTGCGCGCCAGCGCACATGCATGCATACAACTGCTACACGAACCTCTTCCTCAAGAGCCATAATACGTGCAGCCTCTGTCTTGATGCGCAAGTCCAGTTCTGCGCGATCTTGTTCGGCTTTCGCGAGGGCGGCTGCTTGTCGAGCCTCGGCAGCTTCACGATCCGCCTGCAGCTGGCGCTCCTTGGCTGCCTTCTCACTTGCCACACGTTTGCGCTCTTTCTCCGCAAGCTCAGCGTCTGTGAACCCTACCGGAAGTGTTCCACCGCACAGCTCGCAGTCTCCGCAGGCGCAGTCATCCCACTGCAGACACGCGTGGTGCATGCACACGGCACACGTGAACCCAGCGTGCACACCCATTATATCCAACCCCCTCCACCTGAGCTGCTTACATCACAGCAGTGCTCCGGGCAGCACCTGTTCTGCTCGCAAACTCCACAACCCTGCGTGGCCATACTTGCTTGTTGCAGCAAGGACGTGAGACGTGGAGCCACCGCATGGGTCAAGTGATGAATACACATACCTAGTATAGTTGAACGAATACACATACGTGTCACCAACATGTCATCACGACTTGACCCATCCGCATTCACCGTGCGATTTTCGAACCAGCCGTCCGTCCGTACACCGGCGCGCCCCAACACGCAACTCCGTGCGAGCTACCCCCCACGTTCCCCGCTCCCCCTCACCGAACGGCTAGTGTTGTTGGTGGAGTAAAAAGGCACATTCGGCACGATGCACGGACCCGGACAGACGCCCATCCTGGTGATGAGTGCGTATCGTCGAGTGGAGGCGGTGCTGTCTGTCAACCGGTCTAAATGTTCGTTGTTGCTGTGCGCCCACAGACCAGCAGACCAAGCGCGAGACAGGCCGCAAGGCCCAGCTTGGCAACATCCAGGCAGCCAAGGTGTGTTTCTGGCTGTGCCTACTGACTGCACCTGCGGTGTCACCTCCTGACACGCCGTGTTGTGGTGCGCTTCTTGTCTGTCTGCTGTCTGTCGTGCAGGCTGTTTCGGAGATTATCCGCACCACGCTGGGACCACGCTCCATGTTGAAGATGCTCCTGGACCCCATGGGCGGCATTGTTATCACGAACGATGGCAACGCCATCTTGCGTGAGATCGATGTCAGCCACCCAGCTGCCAAGAGCATGATTGAATTGTCCCGTTCCCAAGACGAGGAGGTGGGAGACGGCACGACCTCTGTCATCATTCTTTGTACGTTGCGTTGTGTTGTTGCGTGTGGCCCGTGTGTGTTATGCCTTGGGCTGGACTGGCGTGTGAGGGGGCACGCGCCGTCACGTTTTTTTTTCACCTCCTGACAACAAACCTTGGATGTGTGCGGTGCGGCGCCACAACAACACGTTGCTTGGCCCGGCGTGGTGGTTGTTCATTCAGCTGGTGAGCTCCTGTACATGGCCGAGCCATTCCTTCAGCGCAACATGCACCCATCCGTGATCGTGCGCGCGTACCATCGTGCCATGGAGGTCGCGCTGGACACGTGTGACCGCATGGCCATTGAAGTGGACACTTCGAATCAGGCCCAGATGCGCGGCATCATCCGCAGCTGTTTGGGCACTAAGATGGTCAGCCGCTTCGGCGATCTCATGTGTGATCTGGCCATGCGAGCGGTCACAACGGTTGCTATCACACGCTCGGACGGTGTGAAGGAGATTGACACAAAGCGCTATGCCCGTGTGGAGAAGGTGCGTGTTGTATTGTTGTGGCTTTCTGTCGAGTTGTGGCGGCTTGTGTCTGGGCGACGCGGTGGCTTTTTTTTTGTTTGCCATTCTCATTCTCACACGCATGCACACTCACACGCACACACACACACACACACACACACACACACACACAACTCGGCGTCGTGCGTGCTTTGTGTTGTTTCGTGATTGTGGATGATGAACGCAGTTGCCGGGCGGCGAGCTGAGCGAGTGCCGCGTGTTGGATGGCGTGATGCTGAACAAGGATGTGACGCATTCGCGCATGCGCCGTCGCATCGAGAACCCGCGGGTGCTGCTCATGGACTGCCCCTTGGAGTACAAGAAGGGCGAGAGCCAAACCAACCTTGAAATCACGCGCGAAGAGGACTGGGAGAAGATCCTGCGCCAGGAGGAGGAGGCCATCGAGCGCATGTGCACCGACATCCTGCGCTTCCGCCCCGACATTGTCATCACCGAGAAGGGTGTCTCCGACCTCGCGCAGCACTTCTTTGTCAAGGCTGGCGTGACGGCGCTGCGTCGTGTGCGCAAGAGCGACAACAACCGTATCGCACGCGTGACGGGAGCCACAATCGTCAACCGGACGTCTGAGATCCAGGAGTCTGACATTGGCACACAGTGTGGCCTGTTTGAGGTGCGCAAGTACGGCGACGAGTACTTCTCCTTCTTGGAGGAGTGCAAGGACCCTACGGCGTGCACCATCTTGCTGCGTGGCGGCAGCAAAGACGTGCTCATGGAGATCGAGCGCAACCTGCACGACGCGATGGGTGTGGCACGCAACGTCGTGTTTGAGCCGAAGCTGTTGCCCGGCGGTGGCGCAACGGAGATGGCAATCTCTCAAGGTGGGTGGGTGCATGGGGTGCTGTACCGCCAGCTGCCTGGCTCGTTAGCGCGGCTGTTGTTGTGGCGGATGGCTGGCTGGCTGGGTTTGTGTGGGTTGCCTCCGCGCCGTGTCCACCGGTGGTTGGATTTTTTTCTCATGCCTGGCTGTGTTGCTGCTTGGCGCGCGTGATGGTTGTTGTTGTTGTTGTTGTGTGTGTGTATGTGTGCTCATGACGACGACAGCACTGCGCGAGGCTGCGAAGTCTGTGGAGGGAGTGGAGCAGTGGCCCTTCCGAGCCGTGTCACAGGCAATGGAGGTGATTCCACGCACATTGGCTCAGAACTGTGGCGCCGACGTGATCCGGCTGTTGACGGAGCTGCGAGTGCGTCGGTAGCGTGTGGATGGGTTGCGTGAGCACAGTCTGCTTCGCACATGCATCTTACTCCTCGCTTATTTGTGTTCCTTTGTGTTCCTTTGTGTTCCAGGCAAAGAAGGTTGGCGGCAAGAACCCTTCCCTTGGCATTGACGGTGTCAAGGGCGTCATCGCGGACATGTCAGGGGTGTGGGATCCGTATGCGGTGAAGGTGCAGACCATCAAGACGGCTGTCGAGGTAGGGGCGTGGCCGTGGTTGTGGGCCGTGGTTTTCTTGTGTTGTTGGCGCGTCTGGTCTGTGTGTTCACGTGTGTGTGTGCACTCCAGGCTGCCTGCATGCTGCTGCGCATTGATGAGATTGTGTCTGGACTGTCCAAGGCGAAACAGCGCAAGTAGAAAACATGAGTGGTGGCAGCACGTGCTCCAAACAAAACACACGAACAACTGCAAGAAGCAACAGAACAAAAGAAAAACAAGGGTCATGCTTCACTCGTCTCTGCTGTGTGTGATTTCAACACCTCCCCCATTTCTTTCGGGTACTGCTGCCAGCAGCGCAGGAGGAAGTGATCACAGGCACCGGTGGCTGCTTTCCTAGACACCTTCTTCCCATTGTACCCATTGTCAACCAAGTTCTCGTAGCACTCTACACTCTGAAAGTACGCGCGTCGACACACGGACTTGCAGAAGAAGGCACACGCCTCGCAGTGCGCGGCGTCTTCACACGCTCGCTCCACTGCCGGCAGCGCCAGCGTCCATCCACGCACACAACAGTTCACACAGTCAGCATGCACCCCAAGCCATCACAAAGCCAGCCAACCCAACCTACCATCGTAATCTTCGGGGAGCTCAAAGGTAGCTTCCTCTGGCAACTCGGCATCACCAGGCTCCGCAACGTGTGTGCCGGTTTGTTTTGTGGCGCCGCCTTCCTGCAACCGAACGACGGCGGAGGTGCTGAGAAAAGTAGGATGCAACAAACCTGCCACCACTACTGTGGCCAAAGCCTTGGCTGGCCTTGACTGCGTGCGACAAGCAGTGAGAACACGTCGTGCAAGCATGGTTGCCATGATTTCGGGGTTGCAGCCAAGCACCTGATGAACGGACGGGGTTTGCCGAAAACTGCACCAACTTACCCTTATTTCCAATGTCACACGCACTGTTTTCACGCCGCCGCCAGCGCTCGTGTCGACGCAACACACGTCCGCGCGTCAGTACGATGTCTGGAATAGCTGCGGCTCGCCTTCGTGGTACGCAAACTCCGTGCGCAAAGCTTTCCTTTCATGCCTACTACTGATTCCTTCCAGGGGCTTGGCAATTTTGCTGCAGTGATCAACCCAGTGCGCCTTGTGTTTGCTTGTTCGTGTGGTGTGACGTTGCAGAGGAAAGGAAACAGTGGCGCAAGGATCGCCCATATGGCTTCTGGGCTAAGCCTGCACGCAATGAGGATGGATCAACCAACTTGATGGTGTGGAACTGTGGCATTCCTGGCAAAGTAGGGGTACGTGCTGCACCGCACCACCTTGTACAGGCCCGTTCATGCGTGCATGTTCGCATGGTCCGAGCGGGAGCGCGTTCGTTTCTTCGTTCATGCCTCGAAGTGTGATGATGATATGACGCGTGCTGTGTTGACAGACCCCATGGGAGGGCGGCACTTACACGCTGCGAATGACGTTTTCCGAAGATTACCCTGCGAAGCCTCCTGCATGCAAGTTCATCCCCGTGCTGTTTCATCCGAACGTGTGCGTACTGTACTGGTTTTGGTCCGCACCTTCAGGCGTTGTTGCTTGCTTCATGCTGACTAGCGTCGGCCATCATCTTGTACGTTGCAGGTACCCGTCCGGGACCGTTTGTCTGAGCATCTTGGATGCAGAGAAGGACTGGAAGCCAACGATCACGGCCCGCCAGGTGTGTTGTGTGTGTGGTGGTCGGTGTGTGGAAGCTTGAAGCCTGATTCACTTATGCGCCGCATCGACCTTGCAACAACAGGTGCTTGTCGGCATTCAGGATCTATTGGACGACCCCAACCTTAGCGATCCTGCACAAAGCGAGCCATACCACATGGCATTGAACCACCCCTCCAGGTCGGCTGCAATCCCCAAAAGCGGTGTAGCGTACGGTTTCGTCTCAACTGCTTTCTGCTGTGCGTGATATGTCAAAACAGGTACATAGACGAGGTGAGGAAACAGGCACAACGCTTCCGACCAAAAAAGTAACATAGCGTGTCACAACACACAACAACAATGTGCCATTTGGCGCTGGACTTGCCAACACCATATCCCCTTCCCAAACAATCCCCAGTGCGATCCAAGCGGGTCAGGTGCTTGTTATTGAACACGTGTGCACAAGCATGCTGCTACACCTACATGGTTGATGATGCAAACCGATATTTCTTCACACTGAACGCGGCAAGTGATCGTTCATACAGTACGTGTTACAAACCCTCACAGCCAAAACAATAAAAGTCCTGCTGCTGCGCAGTGTGCCATCCATTTCGCGCTTACCTCTGCCCGTAAACGCGTGCGCAAATATGCTGCACCACGCACGCAGCTGAGCGTTCAGACAATACGTGCTGCAAACCCTCAACCACTACATTCCCGCTGCTATCAGGAACCCAACGCCATGAATTTCGCGCTCCACTGCGAACTTGCTTCACCAAATGCCCGAGACCCCCACGCCGTTCAGCCTGTGGGTTCATCACGTAATTTCATCTGCACGCCCACCGTTGATACCGCAATGGTTCATTGTAGCCTGCCAGGCCGGCGAAACGCTTCTTCACGCTCGTTGCTGGCTATCGCAAACTGCGATTCACATTGCTTCTTTGAAGCCTGCCAAGTCGACAAAACGCTTCTTCACGCTCGTTGCCAGATAGAAGTGCAGCTTTGGAAGTGTTGTTCAACACTGCAACAAACGGAAGCAAAGCTCGCCTGACCAGGAAAGCAAAGCGAGCGAATGCGAGAGAAACAATTTTCAGGCGAACACGTCCCAAGTCGTTACTGCACTGACAGTCCTGCCCGCACCTGAGTGCTTTTCAGGGTACTTTGCTACGCCATGTGTTTGATACTAGCTTGCGTCATGAAAAATCGGCACAGATTCTTCAGTGATCTGTCTCCAAAAGCAAATGGTGCGCCACACGCCTGACATAAACGTGTGCATCTACTATCAGGAAGGTTGCAGCGGTGGTGGACCCAAGAACACACGCGCCACTGTGGACGATTCAGCGATAGGAACGGCCCGCCAGGTAAACGGTCCCACTCGTTGCAGTGTGGACTGTGTGGTCTTGCGTGCACAGGGAACGATCGCCTGGACTGGTTTGTACCGGACAAGCGACAAGGACAAACAGCGCCGGTCAGCAAC
>Ga0213833_1001524_pt1 | contig 16478 bp, 21 predicted proteins | sample SWATP21_FD_160575 | JGI IMG/M metagenome (GOLD analysis project Ga0213833, IMG submission 160575) | Coastal seawater microbial communities from Marineland, Florida, United States - SWA TP2 #1 | ecosystem: Environmental > Aquatic > Marine > Coastal | place: USA: Florida | collected 2016-08-14
AAACAGAAACAAAGAACAGCCCACGGTCGCTTTCAGTACGCACCTGGAGTTGTTGTAGGCGAGTGTGAAAGTTGAACACATTGTCTTGCGCAGCACGGAAGCTGGACAGCTGCTGCTCGGCGACATCCCACTTGCTGCGAGTAAAAGCATGGTTCTCTTTCTCCACCTTCAACTGCTCAGAGCCACAGTGACATCAACAACCTGCGTCAGACAAGACCAAACACAGAAACCTGGGTTCACGAACGCCAGCGACGCACTTGGTACTGAAGCGATTCCACTTGCACCGACAGCTCCTGCCGCTCGGTACGCAGCCTCTGCAGCCCGTCTTCAGCAGTGGCAAGACGCGACTGTTGCACGTCGTACTCTTTTGTGATGCGCCCCAGCTCCTCCGAGTGTGCGCGCTCGTTCAGCCGACTGCGGGACATGGTGTGATCCTTCTCCGTCAGCGCCCGGTTCAGTCGTGCCTCCAGCTGCATGACCTGTTGGGATAGCGCATCTTCGGAGTCAGTTTTTTCTCGTAGCTGCGCAATGGCAGTGTCAAGTTTGTCGGTGACGTCTTGATGGGCCTCTCTGAGCTGCAGATTTTCCTTGCGGCTCGCTTCAAGTTGCAAGGCCTGTGCAGTCAAAACACGCAAGGACAGAGACAGAGCAAGAACAAGGAAACAAAAGCAATGAAAGCAGCACAAGAAGGTCTCAGTCGGCTACAAACATGCAACACAGCCGGCAACAATGCTGAAACAGAGCTGTGGCAGCGCCGTACGTTGTACCGCAGACGATCCTTGTATTCCACGGCCGTTTCTGAAAGCTGTTCCAGCTCCGACACCTTTTTGGCCTGAGCTTGTTGGTGCGAGTCTTGGCGCGCGAGGCTGGTTTTACAAACGGCACGCCGAGGGAAACAGTCAGGGGCAGAGTACAACAAGGCAGCCCGTCATTCCCTCCGCCCAAACCCCGTTTCGACTGCTCGTACCGCGCTTTCAGTTTTGTGATCTCACGATGCTTTGCCTGAAGGTCCTGCTTAGCATTTACCCACAATTCATGCAACCGAGCAACTTCGTGGTAGTGGGGTTCATGCTCTGACACCTGCAAGCAAGGGCCCACATTGCCTTAGCCATGTGGGCGGGTAGTGGTGGTGGCGCACCGAAGGCAGGCTGTGGTGAGATGGGACGTACGCGGTTAGCGAGGGGGGATTCAGAAAAGGCTGGGGGCGACAGCGCAGCAGGACGTCTGTGTGGACTGCCTGCGTTTCGGCTGTGGCTCCGCGGAGGACTGCGGTGGGCGTATCCGCTGAATATGTCGCTCAGAGCATCCAGTGCCTAGCGGAGCCAGCACGAGCCGCCAGTCAGCACGGTGCAACGCTGCGGTGCGTCGTGCGCACAGACACACCAACAAAACATGGCCCAACACATCACGCCACACCACATCAAACGAAGTGCTGCCGTACCTCGGACTTGCCAGCGATGGCATCAGGGGACGCCATGCCAGTCGCTGCCAAGCGCCTGGCGTTGGATGGACGGTTGTATCCGAACAAGCAGTGGCTTCACTTGACGTCACGGCACGACCAGCTCGTGACGTACAATATGCAAGCCACACACACGGTCTGCACGAAGGTGCTGACCTTGCAGAAGGAGGTGCGTGTGCACTTGTCCAGGACAAGGATGTATGAATGAACGATGTTGTGCAGTCGATCCAATTGGGCCAACTGTCGGTGACATAAGTTTATGGCCACAACACCGGCAGCTGCAGTGTCCATGTCACGGCCTCCATGGCACCGTCTTCCGAGATTCAACAGCAGCGAGTGGAGGTGTGTGCATGTTCGTGCGTATGCGAACCGAAATGAAAACAGCAGCGTGGATCAACTTGTGTGTTCGAGTGGAGGTGTGTGCATGTTCGTGCGTATGCGAACCGAAATGAAAACAGCAGCGTGGATCAACTTGTGTGTTCCACAGATCAACTTGTGTGTTCCACAGAACACGGCCCCACCCACCGGCACGCGCGCGCACACGACCCCACCATGGCACCACACACGCAACACCCCCATCACATTGCTCAAAACACGCAACCCTGCCAGCACCGAGCACACACGACACCCAAATACACATAGCGCACACCACGCAACCCGACACCAACCTGCTGACAACACAGACAAAGATGTCAGGGCAACATTTGAGAGCAGCAAATGGGGTGTGAGGGTGGGGAAAGTTGAAAGATGTGGTCGGCATTCGACTCGAGGCGCCACAGTCCCGTGAGGGACAGACACATCGGTTCCTATAGAAGCCTCCATTCCTATATGCAAATCGTGGCAGCTTAATGTTCGTGACAACGTGTGTCCGAGCGCTGTGGCATTGATCTGCAAGGTGCGGGGTGGTGCAGGGTGGTGTTCTACACAAGAGCAAAACGTACATGCAACATACTGACATGAACGCGCTCATCAAGTTGCGCTCCCCCAAACTCAAATCACGAAGCCACAAAAGAATCTGAGGGGACAAGACAAGAGCATGTGAGTGTGCCACAAACAACAAGACGTCCGAGGCGCAAGTGCCAGAGGGGCAGGTGCCAGAGGTGCAAGTGCGTGAAGATGTGGTCGGCATTCGACTCGAGGTGTCACAGTCCCGTGAAGGACAGACACACCGGTTCCTATAGAAGCCTCCATTCCTATATGCAAATCGTGGCAGCTTAATGTTCGTGACAACGTGTGTCCGAGCGCTGTGGCATTGATTTGCAAAAGATGCGATGGGTGCAGGTGGTGGTCACACGCGCGGAACTTACATGGAGAGGTCTGACACAATTCACATCTGCTCGTCTCAGGAGGGAACGCAAATTATCGCAGACAAGAACCTGGCAACAACAGCATGTGAGTTTAATCTCAAGCAGCGAGAGTGGAGGTGGATGCATGAGATGTGGTCGGCATTCGACTCGAGGTGTCACGGTCCCGTGAGGGACAGACACACCGGTTCCTATAGAAGCCTCCATTCCTATATGCAAATCGTGGCAGCATAATGTTCGTGACAACGTGTGTCCGAGCGCTGTGGCATTGATTTGCAAACGTGCGGGGAGTGTGTTGCGAGGTGCGCATACTTACGGACACTTGCGGACAAAGAGGCTTGCCAAAGCGATGTGCGAGATACAGCCACACTTCACATGTTTGGCACGGCAATACACCTTATCACAAGGCATGTCTCACGCACTCCACCAACTCGAGGTGACACATACCCTGAAAGTTGCAGTGTGTTGAGTGGTGAGGGGTTGGTTTGCTTTGAGGTGGTGGTTGGCGGGGGCGAAGTGTTACATTGGATGTACTCGTCATCATAATTTTATGGCCATGTGACTCAGCCGTGTTCACCGCGCACACCTCCAGCACCGCCAACTTGAGACGCATGTCTCGCCATGGATGATTCTTCTGCGCGCGTGCCAGTGCTGCTAATCACAGGTATGCACTGTTAGGACCATGAAAGTGACGTGGGTTTCACACACTTTGTGATCGCAGGCTTTCTTGGGGCGGGAAAAACGACGTTGGTCAACGCACTGCTTCGAAATGCAGACGGTTTGCGCATTGCGGTGCTTGTGAATGAAGTCGGCGGCGTGGACATTGATAGCCAGGTGTGCGGCGCAATTTTGTCTCGCGATTTGTGCTGTGCTCACAACTATGCGCTGTTGTGGTGTGATGCAGCTTCTCGAGATCCCAGCCGAGTTTCGTTCGGGCTTGGTCGAGTTGAAGAATGGTTGCATCTGTTGTACCATTGAAGTGGAGCTGCAAGACACGCTGCGGAGTCTTCTGGACTCGTATGTTTCGAATACATTATAAATGAAGCACATTGTGGCGTGAAACATTGACACCGCTTCCTCCTCGTGTGGCAGGCATGGGGACCGGCTTGACTATGTCATCATTGAGACAAGCGGCGTCACCAACCCAGCGCCTGTGGTGTTCACGTTGCAGAAGGGGGAGTTAAAAGACAGGTGTCGCTTCGAATCAGTCATCACGCTTGTGAATGCGGACGATCTTAGCGATGAAACGTCCGCTGGCGTGCGCGCGATGGTACGGTCCACGGGGAGCGTGCCTGACCCGCGGTCTTGATTAACATGTGTCCGGCTGTTGTATCCTTCAGGCCACATACAAGGCGCAGCTTGAATCTGCGGACGTGATTCTGCTGAACAAGACAGATTTGTGTGCTCCTCGAACTGTGGCAAAGCTCACTGCCGACCTCACGGCGCGGTTTCCGCGCACTTTCGTCCATGCTGCGTCGTTCGGCAATGTCCCACTGTCAATTCTTGTGGACCACCCCACAACCCGCGCTGCCTTAGAAGCTGACACCTCCGAGTCCAGCGACCACAAGCATGAATCCGAGACGAAACACTCTTGCGACGACAAGTGCCATACGCATGATGGGGTCTGTGCATCCCATGCCAGTTCTCGGAGGAAGGCGAACCACTTGATCGCCGATGGACTGCAATCGGTACGCAGCAGGTGAAGCGCGCCATATTCACTTGTTGCATGCCCTAAACTATCGTTTTCGCTTCGCTTCAGATGATACTCACACATGAAAAACCTGTCCAAGCCTGGTCCTTGGCGCGTTTCTTGCGGTCGCTTCCGGCGTCAGTGTTTCGGATGAAAGGCTTTGCACAAGTGGCGCTTGGTGAAAGAATTGGGGTTGTGCACATTACACTTCACAAGGCTGGGCGGCGCTTTTCATTGGCTGCAACCAAAAGCACCGCCGTCACAGGAGTTCAACTTGTACGACTTTTTCTTCACATGTCTTCGCATGTGGGACGTGACGTGTGGCTTCGTGTGGTTTCAGGTGTTGATCGGGCAGAACTTGCTTGTAGAAGCTTGGCAGTCGCGATGGCGTGCTCATGTTGTTGATGCTTCGGAGCATGAACCGCCGAAGCTTCCAGCAAATGAAGAACCGTGCACATCTTGTGCTGATGAATCCAAGGAGGCCAAAATCGTGCACCCTGCTGGGAAGGCGTTGAGTGTCTCGACTGGGCATGATGTGGCCGGCACACATAGTACTTGGCAGAAGCTAAAGAAGCAGGTCGAGAGCGACCATCGCTTCTTTTGGTCCGAAACATCTTCGGACGGAGTAGCTGTCTTTGGCTTGGCCGGGGCACTTGGCTTCGCTTTCGTTGAAGTGTCAGCCAGAAGTGAGCTCAACCGCGAATTAATCGAAAGGTACGACAGCTTCCCTGACATGTGCTTGCCTTGTTGTTGTGTGTTGTGATTGTGGTGTAACGTCTGTATCTGGGCTGCAGAGTCAACATGTGTGTGGAACCTGTTTTCGTGTATCCTGTGCTTTGTCCCCCACCTGAGGGAGGCCTGCATGTCGCCGCTGCGTTTGATTGTCGGCACGCCAGCCCCGAGGCAGGCAAGCAGGTGTGGGAGGTGATCCAACGCGAAGCAGTTCCGTTGCTCACACAACTGTTTGCCTCGGCACTATGTTGTTAAGCACGTGGTATCATCTTCAACAGCGCCAGTCGCAGCAGTAGCAGCAGCAGCAGATGATAATGAACATAATTTTATGGCTTGTGGTCGTGTGCTCACAAGTTGAGTCACAACAAGCTGCTCAGCCTTCGAAATGGCGACCGCGTCTGAGGCAGTCATGTCAATAACCGGCTCTGAGAGTGGGGGAGAAACCAAGACACAGACGCAAGAGCCTGAATATAGTATTGGCACACACGTTGTGTGTTTATGGCTGGACGGGTCGTCACGTACGCGTGGGGGGTTGCTCGCCCTTCCCCCGTCAGCGTTGTGCTGTCTGACGTTTCTCCCGGCTGTCCAGATGAAGCTGAAGTGATTGACGTCCGCACTGTGCTGGACCGAAAGGAGAAAGCTCCGCCCAAAGACGCAGGGGCGGCTGTTCGCCAGTTTTATGTCCACTACATCGACTGTACGCCGCCCGTGCTGCGCAGTTGCCTGATGCACTGAGCCGACGCCTTGCGCTGACGGGTGACCGCGTCGATGTGGCAGTCAACAGGCGATTGGATGAATGGGTGTCTCAAGAGCGAATAACGGGTGTTGTGGATAGTGCCGTGGTTCGTTACGTTGTGTGCATGCAAGCTGCGTCGGGCTGGCTGTTTATGCTGTTGGGCAACAGAGCCACAGTCGGCAGCGAAAAGGAAAAAGAAAGCGCGAAAGCGACACCGCTCATGCACAGGTACGCATCGATGGTGTGGGGGCGTGCATGGCAATATTGTGACGGCACTGTGTGCTGCAGGAAGGAGCGATGGACGCAACGATGGCAGCGCTGGAAAAAGAACATGAAGAGATCACCAAAGTGAAGAACATTCGCCAGGTGGTGCTCGGACGCTGTGAGATCGACACTTGGTACTTCTCACCTTACCCAGAGGAGTACTGCCGAGAAGAGAAGTTGTTCATATGTGAGTTCTGTCTCAAGTACATGCGCAAGCGCAAGACACTTCTTCGGCACTCGGTGCGTTCATGTCGTTGCTTGCGCAGCTTGCCCACTGTAACGTGTCCCTCGCGTGCCACAGATGAAATGTGACCTGCGGCATCCGCCAGGAACCGAGATTTATCGCGACGGGGTAATCTCGGTGTTCGAGGTGGATGGAAAGAAGAACAAGATCTACTGTCAAAACCTCTGCCTTCTCGCCAAGCTGTTTCTTGACCACAAGTACGATATCTGCCGTTTCCCGCGCGCGGCCCACCAGTAACAGTGCCCTGTATGACGAATGTGACCTTGGGAGTTGTGCGCAGGACTCTGTACTATGACGTGGATTCTTTTCTCTTCTACATTGTCACGGAAGTTGATCAGGAGGGATGTCACATCGTGGGGTACTTCTCAAAGGTGTGCCGAATGTTGGTCTGTTGGTGTGTGCATTCGTTCACGTTCCGCCGCGCGACAGGAGAAAGCCTCTCCAGAAGAGTACAACGTGGCTTGTATTCTGAGCTTTCCTCCATATCAACGCAAGGGATATGGAAAGTTCATGATATCGTTGTGTACGTTGGTTGGTTGCGGCTGGAGCACCGATTTTGGTCTGATTGTGTGCTAATGCAACGCCAGCGTACGAGCTCACTAAGCTTGAAGGAAAAGTAGGCTCACCTGAGAAGCCTCTTAGTGACCTTGGAAAGCTGTCATACCGATCGTATTGGACGTATGTGTTGCTGAAGCTGTTGCGAGACAACAAGTCGGCGCTCTCCATTCGTGACATGAGCCGCCGAACTGCCATCAAGACCGAAGATGTCCTCAGTACATTGCAACACCTGAACATGATTAAGTACTGGAAAGGGCAGGTTCGTATTGTTGCTGCGCTGCCAACATGATGCCGTTGCTCACATCTCAGCGCACGCTGTGCAGCATGTACTGTCGGTGTCGCAGACGCTCATCGCATCCCGGCTGGAAAGGTTCACCGCACGGTCCGCACGCAAACTTTGCAAACCATCTTGCCTTCGGTGGCACCCACCTGCGTCACGAAAGCGGTAGAGCGTTGCCAAGTTCGTCTGTTTTGTTCCAAAGGAAAACGAGCAACGCTAACAAATTTCGGCACCGCCACACGCACAAAGGTTGCAGCCTCACACTTCCCTGAATTTCACAACAACCGAGACACACCAGTGCAGTGATATACCAGCGAGCTCTCCTATGAATACATCAATGCAACAGCGATTGCCGTCGCTACGGCTGCAACAGCTGTCACCCGCGGAGCGGTTGACACAGATCCATTGGGTTTTGGCAAACAGTCGCAGTGGCAGTCACAGCCAGGTTCACACACCAACTCTTGTTGAGCCAAAGGACAGTCCTGATGATACACACGATACACCATACGGTGAATGCCACATGCAACATCGCTCCACAATCAGGCAATCACTAACCTGAAAGTTCTTCACACACATGATTCGTGAGTCGCACGTCATTGTTTCGTTGGCACCAGCCGAGTCACACTCGGTGTTGTGCCAGCACCCAGGGTCAACATGACCAAAGGTAAACGGTATCAGCACAAACACCAGCAGCAGCACGAAGGTGCACAGTCGAGCGTGCATAGTGTAGGGAAAGGCGACGTCAGTTGGTGGCTGATCAGCAGGTCAACCTGGTTGGGCTATCCGTGCTGAAGTGAAAGCGTCACGGCATGTGACGTGACTGCCGGTATCTCTTCATGCTTGGGTGTTGTTTCAAACTTGTTAAACCATGTTCACTTCTGCTTTGATTGGATGAGAGGTGGTGGATGAATAATACAACATGAGTTGGGGACAAAAGTGTGTGTTTGTAGCTTGCTCCAAGCACGACTACGACAAAACGAAAGGGACTTTTAGTCCACCTCCTCGATCTTGGGGCCAGAGTCGGCACCGGCGTCAGCAGGGGCAGCGCCCGCACCAGGCATACCGCCGGGCATACCACCGGGCATGCCGCCTGGCATACCGCCGGGCATACCACCTGGCATGCCGCCGGGCATGCCGCCGGGCATACCGCCAGCACCGCCGGCTGCGCTCTGGTACGCCTTGGTCAGGATCGGGGTGGCCACACCCTCGAGCTCCTTCTGCTTCTCTTCGTACTCCTCCTTCTCAGAGTTGGGGTGGGCATCGAGCCACTTGATGGTCTCCTCAACCTTGGCCTCGATGGTGGACTTGTCAGACTCCTCGATCTTAGAGGCGAGCTTCTCGTCACGGATAGTGTTGCGGATCTGGAACGCGTAGTTCTCCAGGCCGTTCTTGGCCTCGATGCGCTGCTTGTTGGCCTCATCCTCAGCCTTGTAAGTCTCAGCCTCGGAAACCATGCGCTCGATCTCATCCTTGGACAGGCGACCCTTGTCGTTGGTGATGGTGATCTTGTTCTCCTTGCCAGTGGACTTCTCTACGGCGCTCACGTTCAGGATACCGTTGGCATCAATGTCGTAAGTCACCTCGATCTGGGGAACACCACGAGGCATGGGCGGGATGCCGTCCAAGTGGAACTTGCCCAACAGGTTGTTGTCCTTGGTCATGGAGCGCTCACCCTCGAACACCTGGATCAGCACACCAGGCTGGTTGTCGGAGTAGGTGGAGAAGGTCTGGCTCTTCTTGGCGGGCACCGTGGTGTTGCGCGGGATCAACACAGTCATGACACCACCGGCCGTCTCCAAACCCAGAGACAGGGGGGTCACATCCAGCAGCAGCAGATCGTCCAGCTTGGAGCTAGAGTCGGCACCGGACAGGATGGCGGCCTGAACAGTGGCACCGTAGGCGACGGCCTCATCGGGGTTGATGGCCTTGCACAGCTCCTTGCCGTTGAAGTACTCGGACAGCATGGACTGGATCTTGGGGATACGGGTGGAGCCACCGACCAGAACGATGTCGTGGATCAGGTCCTTGCTCATCTTGGCGTCGCGCAGAACCTTCTCGACGGGGGCCATGGTCTTGCGGAAGAAGTGCATGTTCAACTGCTCGAAACGGGCACGAGTGATGGTAACGTTGTAGTCCACACCCTCGAACAGGGCGTCGATCTCGATCTGGGCCTGGGTGCGGCCAGACAGGGCGCGCTTGGCGGTCTCGCACTGGGTACGAAGGCGGCGCTTGGCGCGCTCGTTGCTGGACAGGTCCTTGTGGAAGCGACGCTTGAAGTCGTTCATGCAGTAGTCGACCAGGGTGTTGTCGAAGTCCTCACCGCCCAAGTGAGTGTCACCAGCGGTGGCCTTCACCTCGAAGATGCCGTCCTCGATCGTCAGCAGAGACACATCGAAGGTGCCACCACCAAGGTCGAAGATGAGCACGTTGCGCTCGCCTGTCTTCTTGTCCAGGCCGTACGCGATGGCAGCGGCGGTGGGCTCGTTGATGATACGCAGCACGTTCAAGCCAGAGATGGCACCGGCATCCTTGGTGGCCTGGCGCTGGCCATCGTTGAAGTAAGCGGGGACAGTGATAACGGCGTTCTTCACCTCGGCGCTCAGGAAAGCCTCAGCGACCTCCTTCATCTTCACGAGAACCATGGAGGAGATCTGCTCGGCGGCGAAGGTCTTCTTCTCGCCCTTGAAGGACACCTCGATCATGGGCTTGTCGCCGGCGCCACGCTTGACGGTGAACGGCCAGTGCTTCATGTCGCCCTGCACGCAAGCATCAGAGAACTTGCGGCCGATCAGACGCTTGGCATCGAACACAGTGTTCAATGGGTTCATGGAGGTCTGGTTCTTGGCGGCATCACCAACCAGGCGCTCGTTGTCCTTGAAGGCAACGTAGGATGGGGTGGTGCGGTTGCCCTGGTCGTTGGCGATGATCTCCACACGATCATTCTGCCACACGCCCACGCAAGAGTACGTGGTGCCGAGGTCGATGCCGACCGACATGCCGTCAATCTTGGAATCAGACATGATTACTAAACGGGGGAGGGGTTGGGAGGAAGTGGGAAAGTAGGGTGAAATGAAATTGGGGCATGTGCGCACACCAGGCGAGGGAACACACCACTTCGCGAAGCCATGTGTGGCAGAGAACACGCGACATTTTTGTATCTAAACTACCATAAAGATCGTTCGAGGAACACATCAGTGCAGCTGCCCCACGAAGTGGTATTTCTGATGTGGTGGTGAGAGACGCAACCTGAGTGCCCACACTAAACGGCGTTGAGCCTGCGCCTGTCATGTCTGCAGAAGCACACAACCTGTTCCAAGGCTTGGAATGGGCTTGTTTCAGTGAAGTGTGGCGGCTTGCAGGCGATGGTGCAGGCGATGGTGCAGGCGGGTTTCAGTGCAGTGCGCTGGCACAGGTGAGGCGAAAGTCACACCCGAGTAGCTTCGGACGGCGGGTCTCGTGAGCAAAAAGCGACAACCATGACGCCACAGCACCAAAGACAAGCACAGCAGGCACTTGTGTGTGTTTCTTTTTGACACACGCGAACGAAAACAGGAACGGGATGTCCACCAAGACTACAGTGAGCGCACACGGATGGCCTCCTCGTCCCAGACAAAATCTCGTTCCAATGCCTTTGCAAAGCGGTCATACGCACGGTCTTCCATGTCTTCGAAACTCTGTGAGCACAGCAGCCGCACAGGACGGTGAGCAACCGGCAAACATGGTCGGGCACATGCTGCGCACCTTTCCCTGACGAGACAGCTCTTCCTTTTCTTCATCAGTCACAGCCCGATCACACATCAACACACCATCCAAGTGATCGAGCTCGTGCTGAAACACGACGGCTGGCAGCCCTGTCAAGCTGTGAGAGCGCTCCTCGCCCTGTCGAGTCGAACAACAATGCCTGGTCAAGTGACCCAAACTGGATGTGCAGCACTGCATCCCGAAACATCACAAAACAAAGCACGTACCATCAACGTCCAATACTTCACACCGAGCACAGTGGCTCGAGGAACCATGAACTGCTTGTCAGGCATGCTCAAGCACGCCTCGGGGCCAAGAAGCATTTGGGAGCTGCGGGCCGTAATAACGGGGTTAATCACCGCTGTGTAGTGGCTCTCACCATCGTCATAGTACAATGGGTGGCTGTAAAATGCACGTGGGGCACGCATCGCGAAGACACGCAACGACTCGCCCACCTGAGGCGCAGCCAAGCCCAGTGCGGGGATGGAATGCGCGGTGGCAATCAGGTCGTTGACGAGCTTGACAACATTCGGTGCGGAAAGATCTTCCACTGCACTCGCTACTTTCCTCAGCGCAGGTGCTGGATCATGAAGAACCCGACGCACAGCAGTAGAAGCCATCGACAAGGTGGAAAAGGCACGCAAGATGCACACGGTCAGCCGGACAGCAGACCACGCAATTCGGCCAATAACTAATTTTGAAACAAATCGGCACTCGTGGCTTCGAGTTGGCGGTGGTGCTTCTGGCCTGTTGCTGCCTCAAGCTCAAGCGCCCGGTGTGGAGGACTGCCAAGTGCATGCCACCGACCGAATCCAATGGCGGCCGCTAAAGTGGTTGGTTCAACTTCTTTGTTGCCATCAAAGGTTGTTGCCCGGACGCGCCTGGTGACGCGTGATTCCCTTGCCTCATCCGTGCCGACCGCCGCTCGTGTCACCGCGCAAGTTGTGAACTTTGTGGAGAAATTGCAGCATCGTGACGATGAAGAAGCATGGTAAGCGTGTGTTTGTGGTCACATGTGGTGTGGAATGTGGGGGTGTTGGCTTCCGATTGTTAACATGCGGCGGAACAGGAGCGCTGAGCTTGCTGTGCTAGAGAAAGAGCTGGACAAGTACGAGTTCATGGTTCGCAAGTGCGACATTGTAACGCAGCGTTGTCAACGGGAGAGCCAAGAGTATAGTGATGTACATGCTGAAATTGGTACGCCTTTGGGTTGCACTGCATTCGCTTGGCTACCAGGGTCAACAGTCGTGTGACCCGCCATCAGACCGCAACATCCAAACCACGACTGCAAGCATTTCAGAGCTTCAAGCGGAGCTTGAAGAGCAAAAGCGTATCCGTGCCAATCGAGAGCAATATGAAGTGTTGGCCAAGGTGATCAATGAGCACCCGGCACGCTCTGAAACTCTCGCGTACGTAGTGACCGGGCGAGTCCGTCGCCCCTTCCGTCCATGGTGCTCAGTCGAGTGCCCGCATTGTTGTTTTTGCACGCAGCCGCATCGCTGAGCTGGATTCAGAACTGTCCGATCTGCAGCACCAAAACGACGCAACGGATCGCACCTTGGAGTTACGGAAGAAGCAGTTTCAGCTTCTCATGCACACAGTGTGGGACCTGCAGCAGAGTCTAGAAGAGGATGAAGATGTGGCTGCCATGGATCTGGGCTCCGACAGTGGAGAAGAAGAGGGTGCAATGGTGGATGTGGATACCCAGCATGCAGATGGTCCCGCACAAGCCACTGCCAGTGATGTTGTTGCCAACGGCGAAACCAGCGCTGCTCCCTGCGGCGATGCTGGCGATGATGTTGTCATGACCAAGAAGGAGGACAAGTGAGGTGTAGTGCCGTGCCCTGTGTTTGTTTGTTATTTTCTGTTGGCCGCTCCACCTGTGCCGTTGGCACAATGCGCGCACATTCACATACCCACTCGTCTCATATGCACCAAGCGAGCGCTGCCATGTTAATTCTGTACAGTGGGGCTGCCCCACCCTGCCCCATCCTGCCCAGCGGGTCCACGCGGCATGCTCAGCACTCGCCTCGCGATGACTTTTCCAAAAGTCAATAGTAGCAAAAAATGTGAGAACAATCCTGGTCGCGACGAATGCGGCGCGGACACCGGAGGGACAGGTGCTTTGTGCAGCGGCAGTTAGGCCGCACCAACATACCATCGAGGTTCAGCCTTCGTCATATTACCTTTGGATTACCTTTTGTCTGTGTGTGTGTTTTGTTTCCGGCCCAGCTGCCTCCTCGCGCAGTCATGGCGTTGGTAGACCCCGCACCCACGGAGCTGCGGGCACGCAAGTTCATGCAAGGGCTGCAGGCGTTGGGACCTCAGCCAGATGCTGAGCAACTACATGAGCTCTGGAACGTTGCCAGCTGCTTGGTCGGGCACGCCACTGGAGATGGCCGTCCGAGTGCCCTGCGACGACTGTTTTCGCCGGCGTCGTCTCCTAGCTCGATGGTGTTTGACACCTGGACCCGCGCATCCCGCTTCATGAACGCACCGTGTGCTCCACAGGTCGTGCGTTGGCCATCTGTCAACGAACATGGTCGCAGCATGGACTGCTGCTTCTCGTCACTGCCCCCGTACACGTTCTCCACTCTCCTGCGCAGTGTCGCCGCAGCGCACCACTTCGACGTGTGCTTGCCGGCGCTCGTCACCCCAGTGTGGGGCAGCCCTGTTTCGCCCTCGGGTCCCCTGTTTGCGCGCCTGCGCCTGCTGAAGGAAAAACACGCGCTGTTGGACTGCCTGCGCGGCGCTCGTGCGTGGTTGGATGACGTGGAGGGGAGCGAGGATGCGCCAGTGCTGGCGGGATGGCCGCTGCATGACTTCTGCGACACCACTGCGCAGGGATTGGAGGCCGTGATGGCACTTGGCGCTGTGCCTGCCACGGCTGATCCCTGCTCCCAGGCCAGTGCCGGCGTTCTTCCCCCACCACCACCCGAGACGCTGCAGTGGTGGCGCCGAGAAAGTCACTTGTGGCGACGCGCCATCCATGAGCACAACAGCGGGTGCAGTGCAGTGGAGGAGCTGAGGCGCAAGAAGAAACCACGCAGCCGCAAGCGGGGGCACCGTGGACCACCCGAAGTGCCTATCACCCACCCCGTGCGGTTGGTGGTGTCCATGAACTCCCCCACGGCAGCAACCACCACGGCTGCACCTGCCACCTCTGCCGCGGAGCCACCCGTGCTGCCTTCAACGACCACGCCGCAGGGTACGAGCACGGTCGAGTCGCATCCTCTTCCTCCTGAGGCGCCCCCTGTTGCCCCCATGAATCGTGGCTCCACAGAGTGGCTGCACGTGTTCCGCAACGACACCCACCACTTGTCGGCGCTTGCAACCGGCGTGCTCGCTGCACTGCAGGCCCTCGCAAACGTGTGGTCGGAGCACCAGGAAGCTCCACGTAGCGAGCCAACGGCACCGGCAAGTGAAGGCTCTTCAAAGGCCACGGTTGTGGGACGTCGGGCTGCCCTAGCGTTCCTGGCGTCGCTACTGCATCCGACATTGGGCGTCCCGGGCACCACGAGCGCATACTCGTTCCTCAAGCCGCCCCACCCGCGGCGATTTTCTGCCACCCCGTCGCATGGCACCGTGGCTGCACACGTGTTCGCATGCCACGCGACACGTGCACACGCCGCGGCACTTGCACTGCCTGCCTCGGGTGCGCCTTCTGCCACTCCTTCCGAGGAATCCGCCGCGAGGTTGTTGGCTTGCCTGCAGACGGCCATTGCGTCATGTTGCTGGACAGGCCTGGCCTCTGCCGATGGTATGGCGCACCAGGAGTGCGAGACGGACGGTGCATCTAACACCGTGGCCGCGTTCGTGGACTTGCGCAAGAGCCTGCTGGCTGCATGGTCGTCCAGCCACGGTGTGCTGTGCGCGCAGGTGTGCCGAGACGTTGTGGGGTGTGTGAACCACCCCGCTGCGGCGCGCCGTGCAGGTGCTGGTGGTGCTGGCGACGAGACCGAGAGCATCAAGGTTAGCCACGCAGCTGATGCGGATGCAACACCTCTAGCCCAGGTCGTTGCCAAGTGGAAGGCAACCTGGGGCACTCTTGGCACAGGTTGTTTGATGATCCTGCGGGGCGCAGCCCGTCAAGGCAAGAGCACCTTGACGAAACGCTTGGTGGCCCTGTTGCGCGCGCGGGGTGTGTCGCGTCGGTACATCCGGGTCATGTCACGCGATGAGTGGCTCGCCAAGCTTGTGTGGCAAGAGCTGGACAAGATGACAAAGCACCGGATGTCGGAGGACCACCACAAGCTGTTGTTGGACATTCGTGCCTTCGCCTCCTCGCAAGGTCTTGACTCCTCCCGTCCTTCTCTCGTGGATTTGCCGGCAGAGCTGTACGTTTGGCATGTGTTTGGGTGTGTGCATGTTGATGCCTGTTGGTGTTGACGTTGTGCCTCAACGAGAAAGGCTGCCTTGTTGACGTGTTTGCACCTACCCTCCAATGCAGGTATGGCCGTGCGTACGCGGTGTACCGATCCAAACGCCTCGGCGCGCCAACCAACGTTGCGATGGCTCGCTCCGTCGAAACCGCTTTGCGGAGTGGTAAAGTGGTGATCGTCGACTCCGTGGCGTGCTTGTTTGGCTCCCAATTCATCTTGCCTGGCTCCTCTGGTGGCACCTCTGCCTCCTTCCTCGCCGCGACATTGAAGGTGGCCATCGATGTGCGGTCTCTCATGCCACTCACGGCGGAGATGGCCAGTGCTCGGGGTCAAGACGTGCAGGGGTTGAGGGACATGGTGGGTAGCGCCACACCCCTCATGCCGTTTCCCACGGGCCCCAACATCTCTGTGCGCACCGGCTTTGATGGTCACACTCTCGCGGCGCTGCGCCCACTGTGTGCGTTGCGCACCCCGTCTACCATCGTGCGTGCCGTGGCTGGGGTGGCGGAGCGCCGTGCCGCGATGCATCGGGCAAGGCCGACCCTGTGGGTGGGCATGGCGGTGCGTTCGGACGGAAGCTACGCCCCGGGCTCTCTGGCGTGTCTGGAGGCCACCTTGGACATGATGGTGGCGTGGCGCGAGACCGCGAGCAAGCTCGCCGGTGCGCGGTTCGATGCACTGGATGTGGACGCCCAGTTTGCAGTGGTACGGGACCGGTACTGTGCTGCGGTGCCCGTGACGGAGCGCACGCCGGAACACTTCGTGGAGTGGGCCAACGACACCGTGTACACACCACAGTACATGTACCGATTGAGGTTGCTCCGGCCTCTGCCCGCTACCGCTGATGACGGCGATGATGGGGAGTGGATTCGAGTGTGCCTCAACTACATTGACGGCTCACCGGTGTGGAGTGCACGATGGGCGCGCGCCTGCCGGGCTACCGTCGCTCAAATTCGCTTGCCGCGTGCTAGCGCTGGTGCTGGTGCTGGTGCTGGCACTGGTGCTGGTGCTGGTGCTGGTGCTGGTGCTGGTGCTGGTGCTGGTGCTGGTGCTGGTGCTGGTGCTGGTGCTGGAGTTGGCACTGGAGT
>Ga0213833_1001525_pt1 | contig 16474 bp, 4 predicted proteins | sample SWATP21_FD_160575 | JGI IMG/M metagenome (GOLD analysis project Ga0213833, IMG submission 160575) | Coastal seawater microbial communities from Marineland, Florida, United States - SWA TP2 #1 | ecosystem: Environmental > Aquatic > Marine > Coastal | place: USA: Florida | collected 2016-08-14
CTCTTCCGCCTTGGTCTCACCCTCACCCTGCCCGCCCTCACCCTCACCCTCACCCTCACCCTCACCCTCCTCCTCGTTGTCTGACGCCACAGTCGTGAGCGTGGAGGGCAGGGGCACCGCGGGCACCTGCGCCAACACGTCCTGCAGCACATCGGTGTGGCGCTCCAGTCCCTGCACGGAGTCGGGAAGCGCCTGGGCGCGGGCCGTGGCCAGGCCGTTCAGACACTCGCTGGCCTGCGTCACCATGCCCGCGACCGCACGCACGGGCCCCTGGGACAAGATGAGTCCAGCCAGGCGGGGGTGGTGGGACAAGGACCCCATGAGTTGGAACACGCGGCACGTCAACCACGCGGCCACGGCGTCGGCGCGCGTGCCGGCCCTCGGTGGGGTGTCCCCGGCTTGACCGCGACCGCTCCCCAGACCGCTCCCCAGATCGCCCAGCGCGTGGTCCATCATGTTGGCACAGAACCTGGGCACCACGCCGCGGAACACGGCCAGCACGTCCTCGTCGCTCAGTGGCAGCGCCGCTGCGGTGGCGGCGTCGAGGTGTGCCGGGATAGACACGTCCTCCATCGCCACCATGACGCCCGGCACTGCCAGCCGCTGGGCGTACTTGAACACCTCCGCGGGGCGGTTGTGGTGGTGCAGCGCCGCGGCTGTGGCCTCTCGCTCTCGCGCCGCAGCCTCGCGCTCCAACTCCCGCCGCCCGCCCACGTCCACGGCCTCTGCCGTCATCGGCACGGGGTTGCTGTTGGCGAGCAACACGCGCTGCCCGTGCGCGCCGGGGGGTGCGTGCAGCGTGAGGGCCGGCACGGCATCGATCACACGCTTGCCGAGGGACACGACGGCGGTGCCACCGGCGAGGGGGCGGTGGGAGTGGGTGTACACCGACAGCGCTGCGATGGCAAGGCTGGCACGGCGGCGTAGCGACGACGAAGATGAGGCCGAGGACGACGAAAGCGGCGCCGAACGAAGGTCCACGCGCCCGGCAAGCGACGCCGACGACAGGGATGCGGGTGTGGTGTCCGTGTCCTTGCCCTTGCCCTTGCCCTTGCCCTTGCCCTTGCCCTCGGCATGACTGCTGGCAGTGCCTTCTCCTCCATCGCCATCGCCGTACTGCAGAAGCTCCTGTGGGCGGTGGTGGCACCGCTTCACCAGGTCGGGGATCCACGTCAGGGCGTGCGCAAGCTGCTGCACCACCGTGACAGTCGACGCGGCCTCGGCGCCAGGTGCTGCGCCGAGGCCCACTCCCACACCTCCTTCGCCCGGCCTCTTCGCCCACGCCGGCGTGTGCGCCAGCGCCCGCAGCACCGCCGTCGCAAAGTTGGCCTCCAGGTTGCTCGCAAAGCCGCCGTCCGGTACGTCGATGCGGGGGGCGTGGCGCGGCAGCTTCAACGCCGCCACGCGCATCACCTTGCCCACGGGCGTGCCCACCACAAACAGGCACTGCTTCTTGCGGTCCACGGCCGCGCACGGCTGCTGCACCAAGGGCGGACAGGACTTGCGCAGCGCGGTCCACTGCAGGGTGACCAGGTTCAACTCCCAGCTCCCCACCACCTCCTGGTCTTTGGCCACGCCGCCGGCCACCACCAGGCTGCTGCCGTCCACGATGCCCACGTGATGGGCCACGGCACCCGGACCAATGCCCTCGGTTTGCACCGCCTCCCAGACGCCGTGTTGGTGGTCGCGCAGCCGCAGTCGCCACAGGTCCATGCTGGCGTCCACATCCCGCCGCTGGCCGCCGTGCATCCACAGCGACTTGCCCAACGGGTCCGCCACCAGCACCATGTGGGCGCGCGGCTCGGGCACCGGGCTGGACGTCGGAAGTTGCACCCTCACCCACCGCTGCGTGCGGAAGTGGTAGCACCAGGTGGCGTTCAGCAGCCTCTGGGCGCCCGTGTCGGTGAGGTAGTACCCGCCGAACACGTACATGCAATGCCCCACCACCACCACCCCCATGCCGGCGCGCGGTCGCGGTCTCGCGCCCTGGTCATCCACGTCGTAGGCCTTGGCGACGATGCCGCCGGCACGCTGGAACGCCACACGCATGAACTGCCACATCACCAGGCGGGGCGCGGGCGGCGCACCACCCTCGTCTGCGGCAGGGGCAGCCGGCGCGACGGGCGCGCCACCAAACAGGTACAGCTGGCCGTTGTAGGTCACGAGCGCGTGGTGTTTGAGGTCCGGCAACGCGGCGTCCCGCATCGCCAGGTGCACCGTGACGTTCTTCCACAGCCCCTCGCAGCCCTTGCGCGAGACCTTGAGCCCGTACAAGCGCGTGAAGGGCACGGGCGGGCCGTCGGCAATGGCGTGGCGGGTGAAGCCGCCGTACACGTAGAGGTGGGAGTTGAGGAGCGCGCACGCGGCGCCCTCCACGGGGGGCAGGTGTCGGGACGTGGACTTGGGCGCCATGACGGCCCACTTGGAGTGCCGCTGCACCGTCTCCAGCTTGCCCTTGCGCGCCGCTCCCGCCACCGCCGCTGCGCTGGCCGCGTAGCGTTCCGCCTTGGCGCGGCGGGTGGCAATGTCCGCCACCTCCTTGCCGAGGAGCGGTGCCGCGCAGACCGTCACCAGGTGGGACAGCACGGTGCCAGGGACGTCCGCGGGGCGCAGCCGCGGCAGCCACTTGGCGAGGAGGTGCAATGCCATGCAGTGCACCTCGTGGCGGCCGGCGAACGCCTCCGTGACGACGTCATGCAGGCCGGCGCGGCACAGCATCGTGGCCAGCTGCGGGCTGGTCGTCCACAACGTCAGCGTGGACAACAGCTCGATGGCGCGGACGTGGCAGGTGCTGGTTTTGGCGCCCTCGCCGCGAATCATGGCGCGCAGTGTGCCCAGCACCCGTGGTGCCACGGAGGTGGCCAACGCCAGCGCAGCGTGGGCGTCCGGAGACGTGTCACTGCCCGCCGACGCGGATGCCGAGGCCGAGGCCGAGGCAGCGGACGCGTCCGTGAGTGGCGCGACACTGCGACGCAGCAGCGCCAGGAGCACGTGCCACGCCACGAAGCATGTTAGGGGCGACGTGGCGTCGTATGACAGGGATGAAAAGCGAAGCAGCGTCGGGACGGCGTCCACAGCTTCCAACACCGACAGCGGCATGGGCGCCAACAGCTGTGCGACAATGGTGGCACAGTGGAGGTCGTGCGCCACGTACTGCAGCGCACCGCCCGTCGCGGCAGCACCAGAACCAGCACCAAACCCAGCGTGGCCATCGCCCTCCTCATCACTGCTGTCCATCAAGCCGCCGCCGCCGCCACTGCTGCTGCTGCGACCAGTCCCATCCTTGGCCTCCTCTGACCCACTCACATCCACTGACGCAGGAGCAGCAGACGCGGCCGTGACGCGGGCAGTCAAGCCTTGCTCCACGAGGCCGAGCGTGAACCGCAGCCAGCCCTCGTGTGCGAGGGACAATTGCGTCAACACCGCCGGAGTGGCACCCTCCAACCCTCGTGACACGGCGGAAGAGCTGGCGCCGACACCCGTGATGCGCGTGTTGTTGGCCTCGCCCCCACCACCACCGCCGCCGCCACCGCTGCCGCCGCCATGCGAGCAAATGGCTTGCAACATCTCCACGCGGCACTGTGACGTGCGCAGGCGCATGAAGAGCGGTTGGAGCGCGGACCAATGCAGCGCCAGATTGCGCGCCGCACGGGTGCGGGACTGGGCCGTGCGGAACAACAGCGCGGGGTCAATGTCCGGAGACTGGAGCATGGCCAGCACGGCTGTGGACAGCGAGGAGCGCACCGCGTCGCGCATGCTGCGCTTTTTCCGCGGGTTGAACGACAGCCACAGGTTGATGAAGAACTGCGTGCGCCGCGCCTCTTGGTCATCCAGGTGGGTCAACCCTCGCACAAGGGACGGTGGTGGGGGTGCCACGGGGACGATCTGATCACCACCGTCACCCGCGCCTTCCTCCGCCCCATCACCTGCAGCAGCAGCAGCAGCAGCCGATGCCGCGCCCACCACAGCCACCTTGGACTCTTCCCATCCTGCCTCGCCATCGCCATCGCCATCGCCATCGCTATCACCATCACCATCACCATCACCGGGTGTGGCAGCGGTCACAGACTCGTCCGCTGACCTCATGTCTTCGTCACTCTCCGTGTCATACACCGGCACACCCGACGCCTGGGCCTGCCCCGCCCTGGTTCCTGCACCCTCCGCCCACACCCCGGCGAGATCAAACTCTGATGCCCCGCCACCGCTGGTGTGCAGCCGCTGGTGCTCCCGCTGCTGCTGGTGCTGTTGCTGCATCTGGTGCGTCGCGTCGCTCAGCTGGCGCCGCAGGCTGGGTGCGAGCTTGGCCCAGGCCGGCACGGTGTTCAACAGCAGGCACGCGCGGTGAATGAACTGGCGCCGCAGCCGCACGATGCCGGAGCGGTTCTTGGCCCACGCCAACACGCTCCAAGCCTTGGCCCACAGCTTGACCAGCGCCGGCTGGTGCCGCACGCGAGACCGGACAGCGGGCAGCAGCTCCGACGGGAAGGCTTTGAACGACCGCATGGCGGCATCCACGTCGGCGTCGGCGTCGGTGCCAGCGCCACCCGCACCAGCAGAGGTCGACGACACGCCCAACATGGTCAGCAGGTCAGCCGTCAATGCTTTCACTTTGGCCATGCAGCCGGTCACATGTACGAGGGTCGCCGCGGCGGTCCATGCCATCACTGCTAGTCGTGGTTCTGTGGTGCACCACACACCACCGCACACCGCACACCGCACACCGCACACCGCACACCGCGTGCAACAGACGCAAGGTGGTCAAAGAAGCACTGCAGGCGTGCACCACAGCAGCCACTTCCCACACACACACACACACATACACACACACAAACACACACGTACTGCGGTGTTTCTTCAACAGGCGCTCGCGCTGAAACTCCACCATCGGCAGCGAGTGGAGCATGGCCAGGTGCAGCACCTTGGCCGTGCCGGTGCACACCGCAATGCTCGTCAGCACACCGTGTGCGTCAGCACCACCCGCTGCGGTGTGCGACGTGTGCCGCACGTGCTTGAGGCACTCGGGCGCCGGCGCAACATCCGTGGCAGGGCCGCCGGCCAGCAGGCTGGACCGCAGCCAGGCTTGGTGCTGTGCGTCCAGCTGTTGCTGCTGCTGTTGCGCGGCCTTGGTGCGCTGCTGAGCAGAGGACAGCACCAGCTCGGCGTTGAGCCGCGACACGCGTGCCACCACCGCCGCGGTCTCGTGCTGCACCAACATCGCCACGGCCGGCACCTTGTATCGCGCGACGGCGGCAAACCCCCACTCCATCGGCAGGTGCGTCACCGAGGGGGTGTTCGTCACGTTGTACGTCACCAGGTCCAGCTTGCGGGTGCAAAAGTGCAGCGTGCCGCCGGGCGTGACGGGAAGGATCCTGCCTTCATACTCCTGGCCGGTGACGGCGTGCGTGAATGACACGCGCACCATGCCCTGCGGGCACTGGCACCGCTCGTCAAACTCCAGCGTCACGCACGGCCGTTCGCCGTCGTCAACCTTCGGTGCAGTCACCGTCCACCGCTTGCTGGTGTTGCCATCGAGGTACTCTTCCTTCACCAACACCGAGGGGCACTGCAGCATCCCATCCTGCTGCACCAGCTGCGGCCCGTCCTGTCCCTTTCCACTCGCCTTCCCCCCCTTCTTGCCGGTGCTCGTGCCTTTGGCCTTCCCACCCTTCCCCTGCCCCTCGCCCTTGCCCCTGCCCTTACCCTTACCCTTACCCTTACCCTTACCCTTACCCTTGCCCCTGCCCTCGCTATCGGCCAGCCCCAGGGTCGCAGCCCGAGCTTCCGCATGCGCTTCCGCATGCGCCCGGGCATCCAGCAGCCACAGCAACTGCTCCAACGGAGCCTGGGCCGCACGCACGGTCGGAGCAGCCACCGGGCACGCGCGCAGACGGTGCAGGCACGTGATGATGAGCCACAACAACGCGTGCACGCCCGGCTGCAGCGGCGACGCGGCAGCTGCCAAGGGTGCAGGCGAGGCAGCCGGTGTCGGCGTCATTGTCGACGTCGGGGGCTGCAGGCATCGTAGACACGTGGACATTGCGGTGCGAAGGGCCAGTGCGCCGGTGCGCTGTGCGGCTGCGGTCGAGGCGGTGCGTGGACTGCGCTCCGTGTCCACCACCACCATCCCCAAGGTGCTGGTCACCAGCCGCAAGAACGCCGCCGTGACCAACGCACGGTGGCGCCCCGACCGTCGCGTGTGCGCGCGCACGGGTGTGAGTGCTGCGTGCGCCACACCGTCGCCGTCGCCACCCGCAACCGCTGCTGCTGCTGCTGGTGCCGCTGCTGGCGCCGCTGCTGCAGGTGTTGTTGCTGCTGCTGCTGCTGCTGCTGGCAGTGGGGGAGGGAACGCGCACTCGCTCAGGGCCTGGATGAGGTTCGTCAGCATGGACGACTCCCCTGCGCCGCCACGCTGACCCTGAAGCTGCGTCGACGCCAGGTCCAGCAGCGGGCTCGTCGCCACGCTGGCCACGGCACGCGCCAGCAACAGCGGCAGGGCGTTGGACAACCCCTGGCGCCACGCAGCAGCCGCATGCGGTGCGCCGCGAAGGGACACGAGGAGGTGCCCCACCACGACTTGGACGTCAGGGTACCACGCCAACGCCTCCACGGCTGCCGCGCGCACCACGTTGGACACCGCGTCGGTCGCGCCGCCGGTCCACACGCACGCGCGCCGCAGGTGCGACAACACCTCCTGCATGACGGACTCGGCAGCGGCGAGCGTGTTCGTGTGCCACAACCGCGTCGGGGTGTGGGAAGGCGGCGTAGCGGGTGCGTGCTGCTGTGGCTGCGGGGGTGGCGGCGGCGGTGGTTGGGCCGCCGCGGGTGTGGCCTCCTTTGAGTCTGCTTCGGCACTCGGTGCTTGCTTCGAGTCGCCATCATCACTGTCGCCACCACCACCACCACCCACATTTGCACGCGGCGCTGTCGTGGAGCCCTGGGATGCGGTTGGTGCTGGCGGCGGCGGCGGCGCCGCCGCCGCCGCTGCCGCTTGACCAGCGGTGGTGGTGCCCACGCCGGTGGCCACCCACTCGCCGGGTTGGTGCCGCAGCGCCTCGAGGAAGCCTGGTCCGCGGCGGCACAACTGAAACAGGTGCACACGCAGGATGTCCAGCACCGCAAGCAAGCTGGTGACTTCCTGTGTGGCGCAGGAGCGGGAGCCCCGGGCGGCGTCCAGGCACTGGGACAACAGGTCCGACAGCCGCAGCCAGGTTTCGCCGTGCAGGTCGTAGCCCAACATGTGCCCCGCGTCGGGGAACGACAGGTGTGTCGGCACCCCAGAAAGCAGGCGGTCCACGGCGCCAAAGACGCTCTGGGCGAACTTGTCGTCCGCAGAGGTTGCGGCCGTCGCACCGGACACACCAACACCCGCGGCTGCGCGCGCTGCGCCTGCACCTGCGCCTGCGCGCGCACCCGCACCTGCGCCTGCACCTGCGCCTGCGCCTGCTCCTGCGCCTGCGCCTGCGCCTGCGCCTGCACCAGGGTCGGCAACATCGCCTGCAGCGGCTGCAGCCGTGTCCAACAAGTCACGCAGCAACGGTGGTCCGTGCGGCCGAGCCACCCGCCGAAGCAACAACAGCTGCTGACACATGAGCTGCCCAGCACCCTGCGCGCCTGCGGAGGTCTCCCCCGCCGCAAGCATCGCGACGTTCAAGTGCTCCGCTGCCTCTGCCTCTGCCTCTGCCTCTGCCTCTGCCTCTGCCTCTGCCCCTGCCTCTGCCTCTGCCTCTGCCCCTGCACCTGCACCTGCACCTGCACCTGCACCGGCGGCCAGTGGACGGCGCAGGAGGCGTTGGAACGGGATCGTGCCGGGCAACGGGTGCGCCACGCGGCCGAGCACCCGAAGCACGGACACCGACTCGGCGGCGGCACGGCGGCTGGGTGCCACGAGTCGCACCGCCGTGGCCATGACGGGCGCGGAGAAGCGGAGGTATGACGTGGCAGCGTTGCAGCGCCCCAGCGTCGTCCAACACATGGGGTCGAGCGCCGCGGAGGCCAGGTGGCACGTGGTGTACTGCAGCACAAAGTACACGTCATTGCCGCACGCCACGCCCACCTCCGCGGCCTCAATCAGGCGCGGGACAGGGAACTGCACGCCGACGAACTCGAGGAGCGCCGCGGACTCGGCGTCTGCCCGCCACTGCCCGGCGGCAACCATGGGGTCCGGGTCGGGGTAGCACACACGGCGCATGGTCGACAACTTCACGGACGCGGGCTTGCTGGACGCAAACACAGAGCCGCCGTGCATGGGGCTCGGCACGTACAGTTGATCCGGCTCGGCCTGCACGACTTGTGTCCCGATGGTGCAGGCGTCACCGCTGAAGGCGCTCGCAGCGGGACGTGGCGCCCGGAACACGGGGCCGTACTCGGCCGCCAGGAAGGTCAGCTTGTCGCCCGGCTGTGGCTCGGTTTGGTCCGGGAGGAGCAGCGGTAGGTCGACCGGGGAGTAGTAGATGCGACCGCTGAAGGTGTTCAGCGTCTCCGGCAGCGTGTTGCGCGTCGTGGGCGCCTCTCCCGTCGAAAAAAACAGGTTGGAGATGGCGTAGCATGAACCGACGCCCACCGGCTGGGTTTCTACCGCGAACATGAACTCCCCCTTGGCGTCTACCACATGCGGAACACCCACACCCACACCAGCATCAACATCAACATCAACATCAACGTCACCGCTGGTACTGCCATCGCTGGCCTTTTGCGCGACGGCGGTGTCCTTGCTCTCTTCGCCGTTCGTGTCTGCACCGCCACCACCATCGCCGCCACCTGCTGGTGTGGAAGCAGGGGCTGTCTTGGTGGTGGTGTTGGTGGTGGAGGACGCGGCTGCGCCTGCGTCCGTGTCTGCGTCTGCCCCGCGCAGTCGCTTGAACACCACGCGGATCGACGAGAAGGTGGGCTCATCGTGCCGCAGCACGCACAACACGAAGTCCAACGCAAACGACGGCATGGTGGCGGGGAAACTCACCACGTGCCACATGGGCGACAGCAGCGCCGCCTCCTCCCGGCGCATGAACTTGATGGCGCCGATGTAGTGCCCGGTGCGGGCCGCGGCCACGCGCTGCAACTCCAGGAGCAGCGCCTGGGCGGTGGGAGCGGGGACGATGCACGCGCCGCCGCTGCAGCTGCCGCCGCCGCCGCCGCCGCCGCCCCCAAGTTTGGCGAGGGCCTGTGGCACACGCAGCACACTGGCCAGGTCCGCGCGCGCGAAGCCCAGCTGCCACGCGGCACGGGCGGCGTCAGTGGCCTTGCGTACTGCGCTGCTGCGCGTCGCAGCGTCCAGTGCGTGGCCCAGCAGTTGTGCCAGGCGCCCCAGGGCCTGTTGCAGCGGCACCGCGACGGCGGGCTGTAGCAGCATGAACGGCCGCGCGATGTGCAGCGTCGACACGGCGTCCGCCACGACGGTGGTCAGGGTGTCGGACACCCCGCCGCCGCTGCTGGAGTCGTTCAGCGCACGCATGATGCCGGTGGAGAAGGAGTTGATGAAGTCCACCATCATGAGAGTGGTCGCGTCCAGGGCGGGCCGTTCGGCGTGCTCCACGGAGGGTGGCAGCACCTGCAGGCACATGTGCGGCGCACTGCGCCAACAGCGACCCACCGGTGGCTCCGTGGCGCGGTCAATGGCAGCGAACAGCGCAGCCAGCGCAGTCTCTCGGCGCTGTGCCACCCAGTCCCCAAGCGTCGCAAACCGCTGTGCACGCGTCGCCGCCGCCCGGTCATAGCAACCACCACCACCACCACCACCACCAGCGCCGTCAGCGTCAGCAGAGTCGGCCTGGGGACGCAGCAACAGCTCCACCTGGTACTGCAGTCGCTGGGTGGCGTACATGCTGCCTTGGGCATGAGACGCCTCCACAAGTCCGATGGACAGCGCGTCCTTGAGCGGCTGTCGCGCTGGCAGCCGCTGCGTGGCAGCGTGGCTGGCGGCCTCCGCACCGCTCGCCCCATGAAACGCCTGCAGGAGCGGCTCGCCGTGGTGTGACAGGAGCTGCATGTGCTCCGCCGAGGCCACATCAACCACTTCTGTGAGGCTTGCAAGGGTCGCCATCGTGGTTGTCGAGGGTGGGGATGGGCGGAGGGGGGGTTGCTGGGGTATCCCACAGCGAAGAAAGCGCGCCCTCGCTCACACACACACACCACGCCCGGAAGGTGTTAGCGGGCGCGAGCAAGGTGGCGGGCGCTGTGACAAGCGCCTACCACGCATGCACCGACACTTGACGAAATGAACGTTCCTGTCTTGGCAGGAACGCCAGCACAGCAGTGCTGGGAGCGGAAGTGTGTGCTGGTGGTGGGTCCCCACTACCAAGGGTGCGGGGATCGTGTCAATTCCTGTGTTTTGTACATGATGATGTATTCGTTTATGGAATTACCCAGCTTTAAATTTTGGCTGAGAGACATCAACTCGTGTTGTATCAAAGATGCGCTGCTGCGCTGCTGCACTGCTGGTGCCGGCCCACCCAAAGATTCCTGAGCATGCGTGTGAAGCAAGGCGAGTTTTGGTGTTGTTGAAGTGCTTTGCCACTGGATATGGCGGTGTTTTGCGGCGCGTTGCGCTCCACACAGCTCGTGCACCACGCCCCACAGTGCACTCTCTCTCGCGTCGTGCTCGCCTGGATTACTGCCACACTGCTCGCCACCCTCCACCCCTTTTCAGCGTGTGCTGCCGCCCCTGCCATCCTTGCCGGAGATGGTGTGGGTGTGTCGTGGTACAATTATTTCGGTACGGCCGCGCATGACACCGTGGCAGGCATGGCGAGCGCGCACCATGCTGCAGACGTTGACCAACTGGATGACCCGACCGAGTTGTCGGCCATGTGCGTCGCCTATGTGGCTGCCGTTGTTTCCTGCATGTGTTGTCTTGGTCTGGTTAGTGTGTGCGCAAAGGAGGAGAGCTTGACATGTGGTGGTGGTGGTGGTGTGCTGTTGCCTTGGGTCGCGCGGATCTGGCGTTCGCTGTGCCTGTTGTGCTTTGTTGGTGTCGTCACCAGCTACATCATCGGGTCCAGCTTGCAGTCTGGTTCCACCCTGCGAGATGGGTGGCTTCGCAAGGTGGTCGTTGCGAATGGCACCGGTGAGGTGGTTTGGGAAGAACCCTTGGCCAGTGCGGGTGACGACACTGTGCAGCACGTAGCGTTTAGCATCGGTGGTGACCGTCAGCCAGATGGTGTAGTGGTGGTCGGCACCTTTGGCGCACCCATGACACTGGGCGCGGGTGTCTATCAACGCATCCTGGACGTCCCAATCAACCGCCTGTGTGGGCTGTACTGCTCCTCCATGTTTGTGGCTCGTTTTGAAGTGACGGGCCGTTTGTTGTGGGCCGTGTCCGCCACTGGCACCGCCAACGATCTGGTGCGTGTCTTGTCGTCCTTGCAAAGTGGCGCAGTGCGCGAGTTTGGCCTATGCGTGGATTGGTGTTTGGTGTGTGGTGTGGTATGTATTGTTGTCGCCTTGCTCGCCCATGTGATCTCGCTGGGCTGCTGCGCAGGGAACCGCGTTGTGGCCGTCTGTATCCGGAGTATGGGTGGCCGGCCTGTTTGAGAGCCAAGAGGCTGCTTTCAGCGCAGGTGGTGCCTTTGGTGGCGCTGTTACCACGTACACTGGCATACCCAACGCGGTGTTGGCGAAACTCGATGTGAACAATGGCGCTGTCTTGATGGGTCGAATGCTGGCGAGGTATGTGTGGGCGTGTGGGGTGAGGCACAAAGCAACAAGTGCGCGCAAACCTCTCGGTGTTGCTGCTTACACAACAACATGCTGTGGGGTGCGGTGCGGTGCGCGGGGGGGGGGGGGGGGGGGGGGGGGGGGGGGGGGGGGGGGGGGGCTTTCGCCTTTGTTAGCTATGGAACAAGCGATGTGATGAAACACATCACTGGGCTGCCCAGTGATGCCGCGCGCTGTGCGGACTGCTCCATCATCACAGCGATGTTCAGGGGCGACGCTGCTCCACCGAAGTACACTCTACAATCCACGCGCCTCGGTTGGTCCAGTGACACAGTGACATTGACGAGTCGCGGGCAATGGGACATGTGAGTGCTCACGATGCGCTTGCTACACGCACCCCCGCCTCACCTGTCTTTTGTGGCTTTGTTGTGTTGCGTTGTATTGGCAGCTACGTGCTTGCCATGAAACAGGGCTATGGTGACGTGCTGCCACGTGTGCAATGGGCAGTGCAGCTTGGAGGTAGCGACGATGAGCACTTGGCAGACTCCAGCGGTTGTGTTCGAGTGGAAGACACCTCGGGCACTGGTCTCGTTGTCACGGTACGGACTTATTTGTGAAATGGGTGTTCGCATGGCACACATGTGTCGTGTCTGTGTCTGTGTCTGTGCGTGAGTGTGGTGTGGTCCCTATTCACCATCCGACCCCCCAGGCTGAGTTCGAAAGCGCGTCAGTCGCCTTGTTCAGTCCGACTTCCGGCACCACATGGGCGTCGTACGAGTCTCATGGAGGTCGGGACATCGTGGTTTCACGCCTCAACGCGCGTGATGGAGCGCCCGTGTGGCACATGTCCCTGGGTTCGTTCGCACGATGTGTCTCCCCAAGTCTGTGCGATACCAACGCTCACTCGACATCCACCTGCTTTTGTGCTTTTGCGCGTGTGTCTCCATGCTCTGCGTGTACCTGTACTTGTCCTCGTCCTTGTTCTTGTCCCTGGGTTGTTGCCTTTTGTGGGGGCGACACCAGGCGGTGATGGTGATGACCGAGTGACGGCAAGCGCCGTCGCGGACAGTGTGCTGGACACAGCCTCTGTGGACCTCTGGCTGGTTGGCGACACCACAAGCACCTCGGTGGCGCTTGCCGCCGATGTCACGGTCCACTTCCCGCCGGGGGACGCCCCGCAGCAGCAGCAGCAGCAGCAGCAGCAGCGCAACGCGTTCTTGGTGAAACTGGACGCCGCCACGGGTGCCGTGCGCCTGGCCACGTCACTCACCACCCCGGGCGGTGCGCGTGGTGGTGCCGTGGCGGTCGTGCAGTCCCCCGCCACCCTGGCGCTTGCCATCACTGCGGCAGCGTCGCCCGTCACGTTGGGTCCAGGTGCCACGCCCTCCGCCGTGCGTGACCTTGGCACCAATGGCACCCACGCCGTCACCACCACTGCATTCCAGTCCTCCTCGCCAGCCAATGTTGGCACAAACACCACCAACACCACCAACACCACCAACACCACAATGGCCGCCAACACCACGGCGGGCACCGCTGTGGTTCTGCCGATTGGTGCCAACGGAGGCAGCCTGGGTGGGGACAACGTGGTGCTGTTGGGTCTGGACCTGCGCCAGCCCCGGGATTGTTTCACCAGTCCATGGGGCTCGTGGCAGCAGTGCTCTGTGGCATGTGCGGGTGGCCTGCAAATACGGTCGCGTGAGGTGTTGGCGGAAGCAGCGCACGGCGGGTTGGCATGTCCACATGGCAACGGCACCCTTGGCCTGCTCATGCAGCGCGTCTGCAACACACAACCGTGTGTGCCGTGTGTGCTGCCACCCCTGGCCCAGCATGTCGTTGTCGTGTGTGACACAGACCTGGCGGCGGGTACGGAGTCGTGTGTTGCCTCGTGCAGTGACGCAGACCTTCGCCTGGCCGTGCTCTCGTCACATGATGACGCGAACAATGCGAACGGCGTGGGTGCAACAGTGAGTGCGGCCGGGGACGTCCTGCGTGTGACCTCCACCTGCGACCGCACACGAGGTGTGTGGTCCGGCGCCAACGTGTCCGATGTGGTGTGCCTCCTGCCACCACCAACGCTGACCGTGACACAGGCAGTGCAACCTGCTACGCTGCACGCCGCCTCTGCCCATCCCTTCACCACCCACATCGTCGTGTACACCACCGCCAGTCGCCCTATGCCGCCCGAATCGTGCAACGCGTCCGTGCCGGGTGCCGTGGTGGTATGGGGACCGTCTGGGGATGTGCCCCTGTGGCAACCGACGACGATCGCCGCCGTGGCCTGTGACAACCGCACCGCCGCCACATCGAGTGGTCTGGTCGGGGCCCCAACAGATGCGCTTGCCGCAACCAGCGCCTGTGCCGCGGCGTCTGCAAACACCACGTGCACGTCGTTTGGCGAGGTCGCGACGCGCCAGGTGGATGTTGTGTGTCAGACCCCACGTCTCACACAGCGTGGTACGCACCCAGTGTTGGTCACGCTGCGACCCCCACCCGTGTCCCATCACGCCGCGGCGTTGCTCCCTTTCCAACTGGTGGGTCTCTCTTGTGACTGCTTCTTGCCCTCGGTGTCGTGCGTGTTCAACACGCCGACAGGGCCGCAACAGGCGCTGTTGTTCGACACCCACACGGTTGCCACGATGGCATGCCACGACACGCTGCTGTCGTCTCGCCAGCTCACACAGCGCGCCGTCGTGTCGCCGTTGGGGCAAGCGGACACCCAAGCGCCTGCGTCCGCTGTGCGTATCACCCTCGCACTGGACGCTGCACGTGTGACGTTGGACAATGTCACCGCCCACATTCGGCTGGACGTTGCGCGTGCGCTGCTGCTCACTGCTACCCCGACCACCATCGCGGCAGCTCCGACAGGCGCCATCCCGTGGGACACGACCCGTGTCGTGCTGGAGGACGCACGCGTTCTCCCCCGCGGAATGCTGGTCGCACCGCGTGTCAACTGCACCAGCGCTGAGGGTGGGAATGCCACCAGCAACGCGACCACGACCGCGGCGGGTGGCTCGGGGGGCTCCATCGACGACGCAAGGTCGGCGAACGTCACCAACACGTCGACGTTCCACGTGCCGTGTGATCCAACCGCCGCCGTGGCCACGGCCGACTTGTTGGCCTCCGCGGTGGAGCAGGACGTGGTGGTGGACGTCGTCCTTCGGCCGGCGGCGGCTGCATACGCATCGCGCCTCCCGTCACCCCAAGCCCTGGCACGCCGTCTGCGTGACGCGCTGTTCGCGAACGCGTCGTGGCTGCATGACGAGGCGTCGGAGTTCCAGTTCCGTGTGCTGTCCGTCGCACGGGCGCTGCTGCACGCTGCCGGTTCCAACTCCTCCAACGCCTCCGCCACCGACGCCGCGTTCGTGAGCACCCAAGTTGTGCTGTGTCGGGGCGGGCAATACGTGGACGCGGGTGTGGGGTGTGAAGGAGCGGGGGACAACGACGATGATAGTGGTGGTGATGACGACGGCGGTGGCAGTGGCGACGCTGGTGCCGGTGACGCCGGTGATGCAAGCGGTGCCGCCGCGCCGTCGAATGTGTTTGAGCGCATCCAGGCACTGTTCAAGGACGATGGACCGCTGGACGGTGCCCTTCCTGTGGCCGCTATCATCATGGTGTTGCTGGCTGTCGTGGCGCTTGTCGTGATGTTCCGGCCACGACGAGCGCGGCAGCTTCGCTTGCAAGAGTACGTGGAGGACGATGATGGCCGTGATGCAGATGTACTGCATCGGCACGTGCGCGTGCGTGCGTCGTCAAGAAGGGGGGCGCGTCGGGCACAGGCACAGCTGGATAATGACCATGAGCTGGACCACGATGACGAGCATGAGTACGTGCCTGGTCACGAGTATGCACACCTCGGTGGTGGTGGTGGTGGACGCGAATCCGCAGTTGGGGTGGGCATCGGGGCAGGTGCAATCGCCACTGCTGGCGCAGACGGTGGGAGGGGTGCAGCAGGGCAGGCAAGTGCCGGTACGGGGGGTGCTGGCGCAGGCGCAGGCGCAAGCGCAGGCGCAGGCGCAAGCGCAGGCGCAGGCGCAAGCGCAGGCGCAGGCGCAGGTGCAGGTGCAGGTGCAGGTGCAGGTGCAGGTGCAGGTGCAGGTGCCGGCACTGGTGCGGTTGTACCGGTTCGCTGGGGCTCCCCGCGCCAGCCCGGGCCGCTGCTTTTCAACGATGTCGGTGCTCGAGGCAGTGTAGGTGCCGATGGGGGTGGGAACGTTGCGGCTGTGCATCAGGCTGGTGCCGCTGCCAACCGACACGGCGTCGTGTCGGCTGTGGGGGACCGAAGAACGATGTTCCGCGCAGTGCCTGGCATCGCTCCCGTCATTCCCCCACTGCCGCCTCTGCGCTCGCGTTTGCAAGGACGGCGTCATGGTGTGCATTGGAATGGCAATGTGGAGGGTGCTGCTACTGCGGCGGCGGCAGCGGCGGCGGCGGATGCTGCTCCTGCTGTTGCCGTGGGCGTGGGCGTGCCAGATCCTGTCGCTGGTCAGGCAAACGGCACCGCTGCGTCTGTGGCAATGGCGGGGGCGTCCATGGATTGCGACGAAGATGAAGAGGGGGTGTGCATTGTGTGCATGGACGCAAAGTGCACCACGCTCACGATGCCATGTCAGCACCTGTGCATGTGCACAGAGTGTGCCAGCCATGCCAGCGTCTCCACGTGCCCACTTTGTCGGTCGCCGATCCGGTCGCGTGTTGTGTTCAGCTGGGCCACCGCAACCGTCACAACCGTTCCTGGGACCGCCCCCACTTGAACACCCGATATTTACTTGCCACCGTGAGTTGTCAGGTCTCGTCATGAAAAGCTCCCCCCCCCCCCCTC
>Ga0213833_1001526_pt1 | contig 16470 bp, 12 predicted proteins | sample SWATP21_FD_160575 | JGI IMG/M metagenome (GOLD analysis project Ga0213833, IMG submission 160575) | Coastal seawater microbial communities from Marineland, Florida, United States - SWA TP2 #1 | ecosystem: Environmental > Aquatic > Marine > Coastal | place: USA: Florida | collected 2016-08-14
GATGATCAAGTGGATGCATTTACACAGCTCATACAATGGCTACAAAAACAAAAAGCAACGATGAATAAATATTCTCTTTGTACCATATAACAAAAAAATGATATTAGAGGTAAATAGATTTACAATATAAAACTCATAGCTAATATGTTTAAATTAGTGTTGTGATGAACGTCATTTTGTGGTATAGTGCCTCCCCGATTGTAGTATGTGCGGATGTGGCGGAATTGGTAGACGCGCTAGACTTAGGATCTAGTGCCGGAAGGCTTGGGGGTTCGAGTCCCTTCATCCGCACCATGTTTTTTCTATGATATGCAACAAATAGGCGAAATACTTATCATAAGCTCGAATTTTCACGAAGAAATTGCCGAAATCAGCCTAAGGGTGGCTCGCAACCTGCTACGTGAAACCTGCACTGTTCCAAAAGAGATGACAGTACCCGGATTACTAGAGATAGCTGGAGCAATGAATTTTGCTCTAGAATCACATGAATACGACGGAATCATAGTTTCTGGATGTGTTACAAAACAAGACATACTACAAAATGAAATAATTCTGCACGAATGCCTCAAGAGCACCCAAGAACTAGCAATACATTACTCCATGCCAACTGGGTTTGGAATCATGATGACAGACAATACTGAGCAAGCAGCAGAACAATCCAAAGAATGCATGACAAACGCTATAAATTCGTGCATATCTCTTATGCAGATCAAACATGAGATGCTAACGAGAAATAATCTCAACAAGAATAGCAGCAGTCACATATACTCCTGATTATCATATAATTTTGCACATATGGAATGAGAATCATCTTCATGGGCACATCAGAATTAGCTAGTAGCGTGCTAGATGCGCTGATATCTACACAAAATGACCAGATAGTTGGAATATATACCAAGCCTACCAAACCATCTGGACGTGGTATGAAAGTACACGAAACCACTATCGATAAACTTGGACAAGCAAATAGCATCCCTATTTATAAAGTGAAGGTTTTCCAGCAAGATGACATATCACACCTTCGTCATTTAAACCCTGATATAATAGTAGTAGTGTCATATGGTATTATACTCAGCAAAGAAGTGCTCTCCATCCCAAAATACGGCTGCATCAACCTACATCCATCCTCTTTACCTCGTTGGCGCGGCGCATCACCTTTACAGCGCGCCCTAATGGCTGGAGATACCACAACATCAGTATGCATCATCAAAATGGGGGAAGGCTTAGATGATGGAGATATTATACTGCACAAACACATGGAGATCCCACCCAACATCAATCATACAACACTACTAAATCAAGTAAGTACCATAGGAGGAACGTTAATGCTCAAAGCGCTAGATCATATACGCGAGAACAAAGTAAATGCAATAAAACAGAGCACACAAGGTATTACCTATGCGCATAAAATACAGAATAGCGAAAGAAAAATAGACTGGCAAGATAGTGCACATATCATACACTGTAAGATCAGAGCTCTGAGTGAAAAACCTGGTGCTTATTTCATACATCAACATAATGGAAATGACATCATCATCAAAATCTTATCTAGCACATTGATAGATTATGAAGTCATAAAGGATGCTGTGCACACATGCAAAAATATAAAACCTGGAGATTTTTTCTCATGCTCAATAGGCGAAAATAAATACAACGCCATACTGTGCGGTAACCATGGAGCCATCGTCCCACAAATTGTGCAGAAAGCCGGATCAAGGCCATGTCACTTCTCTGATATGCTGAATGGAATGAGAGTTCCCATACAGCACATACAATAGTAATATGCTTATTATAGGAATATATGTACAAACCTATGTAAAAAGTGGTTAAATAACACTATAGCACATCATATCAAATTAATATTATAAATTAGATAATGGAAACAAAATCAATCACAGGTGTAGACATAATCATTAGTAATCTAAAAGATAAAAAAATAGCAGATGTTGCAACTAAGATGCAAAATATTGCTGCACATATGAACATCAAGCTATTATCCATATCATCATCTGAAGAATCCATGGTGTGGCCACAACCGAACGCAGAATATTTCGCTGCAGAAATACTACAATTTAGGTTTGAATTTGTAAATAATATTCCATATAGTAGCAAAGATGATAGATTCATCGCATACAACACTGTGCTACTGTTACAAACAGCTATCACCAAAGAGATGATGCAAATAGATGCACACAACATACTCTATGCGTAATAACATATAGCACAACATCATTATCTATAAATAATTACTATCAGTAGAAATATGCCCAATTTCGACGTAATCATTGTAGGAGGCGGCCATGCTGGATGCGAAGCAGCAGCTGCCGCGGCCAAGTTCGGGATTAGAGTATGCTTACTCACATACAACAAACAAAATATCGGGGAGATGTCGTGCAATCCATCAATAGGTGGCGTAGCAAAAGGTATTATAGTAAGAGAAATAGATGCACTTGACGGAGTAATGGCGAGAGCAATAGATAAAAGCGGCATACACTTCAAAATGCTTAATACAAGTAAAGGACCGGCGGTATGGGGTCCTAGAGCACAAGCAGATAGGGCATTATACAGAAAAGCAGTGAAAGAAATACTAGACCAACATCAATCATTATCAATAATGGAAGATGAAGTAATGGAATTGAGCATTGACGCGAAAGGAAGAGTATGCGGCGTAATAACAAAAAACACTACACTCACTGCATCAGCTGTAGTAATCACCACCGGTACCTTCCTTAATGGCGTCATACATAGAGGAAATAACACCTGCACTGCTGGCAGAAACGGGGAAAAAGCTAGCCAAGCACTAGCCGAATCTATATCATCCATAGGATTTCAGTGCGGTAGGCTCAAAACTGGCACGCCACCAAGATTATTAAAACAAAGCATCAATTTTGAAGTATTGGAAAAACAGCATCCAGATAAGCATCCTACAGCATTTTCTTATCTCAATGATAAAATAACACAGGAACAAGTCGACTGCTATATCACGCACACAAATACTAAGACGCACGACATCATCAAAAATAACATGCACCTCTCCCCACTATATTCTGGTGCTATGACATCTACAGGCCCTAGATATTGCCCATCCATAGAAGATAAATTAAAAAAATTCGCCGATAAAACAAAGCATCAAGTATTCCTAGAGCCAGAAGGAATGCATAGCGATATCATATACCCAAGTGGCCTCTCTACGTCACTTCCAGATAACATACAAGAAGCATTTTTGCGATCAATGTCCGGCTTAGAAGACGTGATTATAACAAATTATGGATATGCGATAGAATATGACTACATAGATCCGAGAAACTTAAACCACACATTAGAAACAAAAAAAGTACCTGGATTATTCCTTGCTGGACAAATTAATGGAACCACGGGATACGAGGAAGCAGCAGGACAAGGCGTAATCGCAGGAATAAATGCAGCATTATTATCACTAAAACAAAAGCCATTCGTATTAAGCAGGCTAGATTCATACATAGGCGTAATGATAGATGACCTTGTCACACACGGTGTGATGGAACCATACAGAATGATGACATCCAGAGCAGAATACAGGGTATTTCTGAGGCCAGATAATGCAGATACAAGACTAACACAAAAAGTAATGGAGATAAGTGAATATATATCCGAAACCAGAAAAGAAGCTTTCATCCAAACCAAACACTCTCTTGATACATTAAGAGAAATGATGCAAAATGTACAAATTAACGACAAATTACTGCGTGAAGCAGGTATACAGAATGTATTAGCAAGCGGCCAAATTAAATCTTTATATGAAATAATTGCACTACCTAACATTGACATCACTGAAATCAGCAAGATTGCCCCAACAATTATCGACTATAACCAAAACATAGTAAATAAACTACGTATAGAAAGCCTATACCATAATTATAACAAACGCTTTACACATGACATTAACCTTCTGAAGCATGAAAATACTCAAACAATTCCAGAATCGCTTAACTTCGATGCAATACAATCCCTCTCTAACGAAATGCGAGAAAAGCTACGAGCGCATAAACCTAGGACAATTGCTGACATAAAAGCCATACCATGCATCACACCAACAGCATTCATAGCAATAAGAATCTACCTCAAGAAGAACTATGGCTTTTGATTACGCAGCTTTTGTGAAAGGAAACGTTCCACGTGAAGCATTTATAAAGATTGAACAATATGTCGATCTACTTTATCTATGGAATAAAACCATTTCGCTCATATCGAATCAAATGACTCATAATGATGCATACGCCCATATAGCAGACTCTATCCTGCTATATCAATATGGAGACATAGATAATCAAGTTGTTGATATTGGCAGTGGAAACGGCCTACTTGGCATACCACTATCTATCATCACAAATCAAATTATACACCTAGTTGAAATCAATAAGAAGAAAAGCATATTTCTACACGAAATTATTAGGAGATTGTCACTACAGACAGTAGTATTAAATCAAGACATAAGATTATTCCAGCATAATGACAAAGTAACTTATTTTGCTTCTAAAGCCTTCACAAAAATCTTACCACTCCTAAACATGCTACAAAAACAAATATCACATAACCACAGATACTTCTTTTTCAAATCTCCGCACCAAGCCACCGAAGAACTCACCACAGCCGCACAACATTGGCACTTCGATCATGAGATCCACACAAATAATCAGCTCCCCCATAAAGCAATGATCACGATATATAACATAAAAAGCAAACTACAATGAAAATCACATCTATATCTAATCAAAAAGGCGGTGTCGGCAAAACCACCACTGCTGTTAATCTTTCTGCAGCCATTGCCATTTCTGGAAAAAAGGTGCTACTTATAGATCTGGATCCACAGGGCAATGCTGGAACAAGCATAGGCATTAACATTGAGAAAAGAGCAATCAATATATATCATGTCATCTCTGGCACAACTGACATCAATAAAGCAATACTCTCAACGAACATACCGAATCTAGACTTTATATCTTCTGTCCCTGACCTTGCCTCCATAGATATAGCATTACAGCAGCATCAAAGCAAAGAGCTAATACTAAAGCAACAGCTACAAAAAATCACAAACCACTACGACTACGTGTTCATAGACTGCTCACCATCACTAAATTTCCTCACAATGAGTGCATTCGTTGCATCTCAATCTCTTATAATCCCCATACAATGCGAATTCTTAGCAATGGAAGGTATTGCACATTTATCCCAAAGCATAAAATATATACAAAAGTCCCTTAATGCATCACTCATTATTGATGGAATACTACTTACTATGTTCGATGGACGTAACAGATTGTGTCATCAAGTAGCTGAGGAAATAATAAAGGAGTTCAACAACATTGTCTTTAAAACAAAGATACCGAGGAATGTTAAGCTATCTGAAGCCCCATCGTACGGCGTCCCGGCAATCATGTATAACACAAGATGCATAGGCTCAATCTCATATCTGATGTTAGCCAGAGAATTTCTACAAAATCAAGCAACACTACAATACAATAGCGAGCGCCACTAATCCCCTCGCACCATCACCCTCCAAATACCCTATTGTCTTCTGCACATCGCCCTGCTATAATGCATAGACCTCTTTTTTACTTCTCTGCACAATTATTTATAATAAAGCATGGCGAACTGTATTTCGGATTTCAGCACAAATAAAAAATACTCTAGCATAAATGCGGAACACAAGTGGCAAAAACGATGGGATGATCTGCAACTATATAAGTGGTCCACCAACTGCACTAGATCTGACGTCTTTTCTATAGATACTCCTCCACCAACTGTGTCAGGAATACTGCACATGGGGCACATCTTCAGCTACACACAAACAGATTTCATAGCACGCTACCAGCGCATGAAAGGCAAGAATGTTTTTTACCCAATAGGGTTTGACAACAATGGATTGCCGACTGAACGCCTAGTAGAAAAGCTACATAATATTAAAGCAAAAAACTGTGGAAGGGAGGAATTCGAATCATTGTGCAAGGATGTGATAGAAAATTATCTAGAGAAATTTCGTCAATTATTCAGATCCATAGCTCTAAGCGTGGACTGGAACTATGAATACCAAACAATTAGCGACACCACGCGCAAGTTATCACAAATGTCATTCCTCGATCTATATCACAAAGGACATGCAATAAAGAAGATGTCACCAACATTCTGGGACTCTCTTGATCGTACTGCTATATCACAAGCAGAGATAGAAGATAAAGAGAAAAACAGCACTATGAATCATATTTTATTCTCAACGGAATCTGGAAAAGAAATAACTATTGCTACAACACGCCCTGAAATGCTTTTTGCATGCGTTGCAGTCCTATATCACCCAGATGATGACAGATATGAGAACCTCAGCACAGAAAAAGCTATAGTGCCGTTATCTGATAAATCTGTACCCATTATACAAGACAATAGCGTAAGCATTGAAAAAGGTACAGGATTAGTAATGTGCTGCACATTTGGTGATATACAAGATGTAGAGTGGTGGAGAAAACATAGCTTTGAAACAATGGTTGTAATTGATTTAGAAGGCAAAATGATTAATTCATCCACACTAAACGGTCTATACATAAAAGATGCCAGAAAGAAAGCAATAGAGCTGCTCAAAGGCAGTAACTTGCTGATAGATCAGATCGATATAAAACAGTCTGTGAAGTGCGCAGAGCGGTCATCTATGATACTAGAGCTTATCCCAACAGAGCAATGGTACATCGAAACAATAAAGCACAAAGATCTACTTTTATCTAAAGCATCTGAGTGCAAATGGTATCCAGATTACATGAGACATCGCTTAGAAAGCTGGATTAACAACCTTAATCAAGATTGGTGTATCTCTAGACAAAGGTATTTTGGCGTACCATTCCCTGTATGGTATTCCAAGCGCCGCGGTGAAGAAGGCAAAATTATAACTGCAGACCCAGATCAGCTACCAATAGACCCAACACAATCCTTACCCAAAGGATACAGAGCAGATGAAGTAACGGCTGAATCAGATATAATGGACACATGGGCTACAAGTTCAATCTCCCCTCAACTCTCTAGTCTACACATCACATCAGATTACAAATTACAAAATAACATCCATGACAAAATCTTTCCATTCGATCTCAGACCACAAGCACACGAAATCATCAGAACATGGGCATTTTCTACAGTAGTTAAGTCAGCTCTGCATGAAAATAGCATACCATGGCATAACTTAATGATCAGCGGTTGGTGCTTAGCAGATGCAAAGAACAAAATGAGCAAATCTAAAGGTAATGCTACCGACCCGATGACATTATTGCAAAAAGAAGGAGCAGATGTGATTAGATACTGGGCGTCCAATAGCAAGCTTGGAGCAGACATCATATACAACGAAGAGGCATTTAAAATAGCCAAAAAACTAATCAATAAGCTGTGGAATGCCGCGAAATTTAGCTCCATGCATATAAATAAATTGCGTGACAAACCCCTAACATCTATCACAGATGAAGTACAACAACAAAATATCCACTGCACACTAGATCTATGGCTCTTGAGCGAATTACATAACACTATCCAGCAGGCTACAAATGAGTTTGAGAAATTTGAGTACGGCACTGCCCGCTCAATTATAGAATCGTTCTTTTGGAACTGCTTTTGCGATAATTATCTAGAACTAATCAAAAAGAGAATATATGATGAATCTAGCTATAAAATAGAATCACAAAGCGCTACAAGAACAGTATATCACTGTCTATCAAGCTTGCTACACCTCTTTGCTCCATTTATTCCACATGTTACGGATGAAATATATAACGGCGTGTTTTTCCCAATAGACGCACAATTCGACCCACAAGCTAAATGCGAGAATTACTCCACACATATAAGAGGCTCTTGGCCTAAAATTAATCAACATTACTTTAATAACGCTGCCCTCACAAAGGGTCGCCACGTAATACAATTCACTGACTTAATACGTAAATTCAAATCTGATCACAAACTCGCCCTAAATCACCAACTCACAAAAATTACATTATTCTCTGACCACACTGAATATCATCAACTAGATGATTCATCTCTTGGCGACATAAAACAATCGTCTAATACAACAGATATATGTCACTCTGATGATAGCGTTATCAATGCCGCTATATCATCAAGATGCAACAAATACGGAGTAACAATCATCGCTTAACACTCCATATCAATTATAACATTATTGCTTGATATATAGACCAATTCCGTCTATTAATATCATTCACTAACACATTGTGAGCCTGAATAATTAACTTTTCATCTCAGTACCCCATATGAATGAGTTATACTGCCTACTAGTAGCATTTATCATAGTCTCAATCATCGTGATTATGATCATCAGGAAGTCTGTGATCCCCTTCGCTGATAGCACCGCATTAACAATAGAAGATGAGCTAGTTGATGCAATTAATGTGAGAAAGAAAGCACGCAAAGAATTACTCCGACTAAAAGAGCAGTACAAATCACTCATACACAGTACAAAAGACATAGAGAATGAAGTAGATGCATACAAAGCATCATCTCTAGAGGATTTTCGTGTTAAATTAAGTAAAATCACAACCCACTATAACACTGTTGTGCAGAATCATAAGAAACAACAAGAAGAACTTATGTGGAATCACTCTAAAAAGATGATCATGTCTCGAATGGAGGAAAAATTACTCACGGAGATAGACAAGGGCTTAGACTCCTCCAATGATGCAACTGCGTTACAGTATTATCAAGACTGTATCAAGCATTGTGTTAATACAAAAGTAAATTAATTATAGTATAATGCGAATAAGTTGTATATTATTGATAGGTAGTAGTACTATTTTTAATATCTTATAGCGGAAATAAATTAATAATGTGATGAATAAGAGTATCACTATCTTGTGGGCAGCAAGCATCGTAATGCTTGTCTACTCCTATTGCTTCCAGTTCTATAGCACAGATAAAGCCAACGCAATCGCTGAGCACACAACTGATGACAGCGCCGCTGCTTCTGACGGTAACAGCACCTCTTCAACCACGGAAGCAACAGCAGAAACTCACACCCCAACTCAACACAGTACTAAAAATAGTGAAAGCGAAATATCTAAAGCTGCCCGCAAAACTACATACAAAATGGTGCGCTCCATTAACTCCAGGGATCTTAACACAATAGCATTATTCTTCGACTATTACGCATCAGATAACGCCTCATTCTTAAAAGAAACACATTTATATGATGATACTGGAGCACTGGTAGAGTCTGAAACACTCGATATGGATAAAAAAGAGTACGTTAAATATCTATATGATATTGTAAAGATGTCGGAAGAATATTCAATATCCGTATCTATTAACGATATCAAAGAAGAAAGCAATACAATTCTACTAACAATAGAATTAAGAGAATTGTTATTACAGCCACTAGATGATGATCAAAATAGTACCAGCACAGACGACAGCATATTAAAGATCACTGCGTACTCAAGCTGCTCTCTAGTTTATGAAGATGACGGAGTACCAATCATCACAGGAATGAACTGCATAGAAAAAATTGCATCTGGACTTGCCTCATCTACTACCACTTCGTCACAACCTGCATAGCAGCAAACACCCGCGTACCATACCCCTCTCAATAGCGCACCTCACTCAAATATAGCCCACATGCGGGAGCAGTGCTCATAGCCCTAGTCCTATCTCTAGCCTCTAATATATCTCTAATCTCTTGCTTCCCTCCTCCACTCTTACTAAGGTATACAAGTGTTCCAACTATAATACGCACCTGATTATGCAAAAAAGACTGCGCTGTAATAGTAATATGTACCTCATTCTGAAAAATATTCCTGCAACGCGCAACCCCAATATTCGATATTGTCCTCACAGGCGAATGTGCTTGACAATGCTTATTGCGAAAACTAGTAAAATCATGCATCCCCACCAATACATTACACATAGCACTAATATTGCATATATCCAAATCATGACCAACAGCCCATACCATATCACGCATAAAGATTGACGCACTACGCGATTCAACGATTTTATATACATATCTTCTTAATTTCGCATCAAACCTAGCATTAAACTCCACTCGCACCTCCTCACAATGCTTCACTGCAATACTATCGCCCATTGTCCGCAATACGTGATTAATCCCTGACATAAGCTTTTCTCCATCCCACTGCTTATGTAAATCGAAATGAGCAACTTGCCCAACAGCATGTACTCCAGAATCAGTACGACCTGCTCCCACTAAATTGATTACTTCACTCTTCTCTCCTGTAATATGAGCAATCGCCTCTACTAAAGCAAGCTGCACTGTCCTCCCGTGCTCCTGGTATTGCCACCCCATATATTGGGTACCAACATACTCTATAACTATCTTATACCTATAGTTATTCATTACCAATTTATAGTAATTATTTCAATAATTTAGTAATATCACCTGGATTAAACCCTGCCTTCCCTTTCATCATATGAGCCAGATTCCCACTTCTCGTTAACCTCTTCATTGATGTTTTCATATTATTAAAGTGCTTTAACAAACGATTTACATCTTGTACCTCACACCCCGCACCTTTCGCGACTCTACGTTTTCTGGAGGCATTCATCACACGACCAGGGTCTGCACGCTCCGCCTTAGTCATTGAGGAGATCACTACTTCATATTTGGCGAAAACTCCATCATTCACTACACCTTTCAAGGCAGCTGCATTCACTCCCCTACCCATACCAGGAATCATTCCGAGAATAGACGACAACCCGCCCATCTTTTTCATCATCTTCATTTGCTTCAATAAATCATCTAAGCCAAAAGAATTCTTCTGTAATTTCTGCATCATATTATTGGCCTCTTGCTCAGATACAACATCTGATGCTTGCTCAACAAGTGATACAACATCACCCATACCTAAGATTCTTGATGCAACACGATCAGGATGAAAAATTTCTAGATCACTCATTTTCTCGCCACATGTAACAAACCTAATAGGACACCCTGTCACCATCTTCATACTTAAAGCCGCTCCACCCTTTGCATCACCATCCACCTTAGTCAATATAATTCCAGTTAAATCACCAATCTTCTCCTGAAATTCCTTGGCGACTTTTGCGGCCTCCTGGCCTATCATAGAATCTCCAACCATCAGAATATCATGTGGCCTCACTAACTCCTTGGCAGCAACCAATTCCCGTATCATAGCATCATCAGTCTGCAATCTACCAGCCGTATCTAATATCAGTACATCGTAACCACCCCCTTCTGCCTTACCCAGCGCCCTCTCCACAATAGTACCAGGCTTCTCTCCTTCCACAATACTCAATGAATCCACAGCTATTTCCTTAGCCAGGATCTCCAACTGCAACTGCGCTCCAGGACGATATGTGTCACACGATGCCAGTAAAATATTCTTCTTATAATGCCTTTTTAAATACAAAGCTAACTTCGCTGACGTAGTTGTCTTACCTACCCCCTGTAGCCCTATCATCATTATGACATGCGGGCGACCATTCAAACGGAACTCCACCTTCCTATCACCATCATCATCACCACCACCACCATATTTACTATTCTCCGCACCAAGGACAATATCGTGCTTCTGCTTTGGCACACCACCAAGCACAGCCACCAATTCATCATGCACAATCTTTACCACCATCTGCCCTGGCATCACATTTTTAATCACCTCCTGCTGCAAAGCCTTCTCCCTCACATCATGAATAAAAGCCTTCACCACCCCCAATGATACATCAGCCTCTAGTAAGGCAATCCTAATTTGCCTCATAGCGGTGTCTATATCTTGCTCAGACAAATGTCCTCTCGACCTTATACTATTCAGAGTGGATGTAATACTACTACTCAGTGCGGAAAACATATACAAATACTATTATATAATGTGTGACGATATCTGTTATCTATTGTAATTTTACGATTACTTCAAGAGGTAGTCCTGTTATTTGTGATATCAACTGTGTATCCATACCTTGAGACAGCATCTGTATCGCTATCTCCTTACTACGCTCGATTTTTCCACTAGAGAAGCCCTCCTTCTTACCATCTTCATATACCTTCTTCACTGTACTTGCTTCTACCCTTAACCACTTCAGTCTCGCTTCATACTCCTCCCTCTCTTCATTGTTGAAGTTCATCACATCTAGTATATGCATCGCTTTCCTTATCTCTGGCATATGTAACTCTTCTGGTAAGCTTTCTGTACTCATATCCTCATGCTTCGTCATAAAGGTTACCCACTCATCTAATGGCTCTTGTATCTTCTTCAGTATTAGCTCTAATGGTTCTTTCTTCCCTTCAAACTTACTTAACTCTATTGTATGTATCTCAAAATCTACAAAGTGCGGTAGCTTCTCATACTTCTCCTGTATCGTAAATACATTATGGTACTTATTACTCTTTGGGATAGACAAAAAGTTCAGTATATGAATCCCTATTGTCTTATTCAGCTCTGTATAGTCCAGACCCTTCTCCATCTGCTCTGCATATGTCTTACTCCAATAGTACAGCGCTCTCTTATCATAATCTCCCTCATCACTTACCTGTATCTCTATATTATACTTCACTCCATCTCCTCTCCTTGCCTTTATATCCAATATCGATAATTTATCTCTCTTAAATTCCTGTGTATTATAGGGATTCATTATCTCTATACTTGCTGCTCTATCTTCTACAGATACTATTGAGTTAATCAATGACAACAACAAATCCTTATTCTCCTCTACTCCAAATATCTTCTTAAAGGCTATATCTACCTTCGGCGTTATATACTCTGACATATTCAATACCTCCATTATCATAAGTGCAGGAAACATTATAACATAATCTCTAAATTTATTCAATTCGATTTAGAATATGTCTATATCCATATTGTAATCATAATTATCAAAAGCGGATGTTGTAAGGTCGCTGTTACCGTCATGTTGTATTTGCTCCTCTCCCCATTCTTCACACAGTAAAGCCACTGTATTAAAATCGTAGTACTCCTGCACCACTGTAGCTCCAGCTCCTCTGAAAATATCATGACATAATGCTGCGTAATGCCCTCTAGATGCACCTTCTATCTCAGACTCTAGTGCATCCAAATCACTCGCTAGCATATACACATTATATCCTATACTTAATCCTTGATACACAGACAAATACGACTCCGATACAAGCGAGAGTATTGCTCTATAGGATAATAGCGTGCTTACCTCGCTAACTGCATCCATATAGTTACCCTGATATAGCTTATATGACACTGACGACAGTGTGAGTACACCTGTTACTTTCTCATTACCCATACTTAATCCTGTTAGTACTACTGCATTATATATATTGCTATAACTCGGCTTATTTAGAGCCCTGAAAATACTTACTGTTGCTCTTGTTTGAAGTAAGACATCATTAGAATAGAGCAGTGCGTCACTAAAGCTGATAAGACCTGCATCTTCTACAGCCTGAGTAAACTTACCTTCCCTTAGCGGTGTAAGCCCATCCTCCACCATAGTTACTTTAATAAGATGCTTCTCATACTGAGTAGAGTACTCCTCTATTACACCTTCCTGACTAATTGTCTTATTTGATACATAAGACAGCATATTCCTATATACCTCCCATCCACAGTTATTGTACTTCTGCTGCTCAACTACAATATTAGTTAATTGAAAGGACATTCCTGTATACTGAAGCTTCTGCACTATAAACTCAGCAATAACTAAATAGCTGCTATCACCCATAGAGTCCATCCAATGCATCTGCATACTACTATGATCAATCGCAACAGCAACCCAATGCCTATTGTATAAATTAACTGGATATAGCGACTTACTCACAGTATTGGATCTGTGATTATTCATTATGCTGGTTACTAATAGTATCATATTATCCTTTCCATTCAGCAGATATGGGGAACTGACACATGTTTTATTATTACATAATGGACGTATCCCTATCTGCATCATTTCCTTCATACCTCCTGCATATACAGGGCCATATGGAAGCTTAGGACGTATCCCATCTCCCTCTCCAACATATTCTCCTCCTCCTTCTTTCACTTCCTCTTCATTCTTTTTCTCCTCCTCATCCTCAACTTCCTCATGATCTTTTAGGATTAATTTTATATTATCATAATGATCCATTCTCTCTGTAATCGCAGGTAAATATAATGATTCATACAGATAGTTGTAGTTAACTTGTGTTGTTGTAGCTGAACATTGGCTAGCTATTTGCTTAATCTTTTGTGAAATGGGATCGAGCTGTTTTTGGTTGAAATTCATATAACACTGTATGGTCTTCTCCATTATTGAATAATATGAGAGCACCCAGTGACTTTGCACATGATTGAATGGTCGGATCATATGACCTTCCACGAATGAGAGGAAATCGTTATTCCCAACGATTCTCATGATATTATATAATTCATATAGCATCTCAGTAGTAATGGCGTCTCTTTGTGATACAGAGCTAATTGCGTATATATCATTGTCAGTAATATTTGTGATAACTTTGTCAAATAGCAATTGCGAAAGTGGGATTTTGTTTGAGATAGGCATAGTAAGCGTACCATGGTGTATTGCATAGATCAAAAGATACTCCACCATCATCTCCTTACTATGATCACCATTCTTCACAAATTCTATATAGCATTCCATCATTTTGTATAGATCTTCGTAATATTGAGTGACGTAGTCCTTTCCACTATTTCGTTGTGCACCCTGATTATTTGTATATATGATTGTGAACAATTCGCTTGTTAATGCACTACTCTTCTTATTAACAATGCTACAATCTTGGACGACATTCATTACATTGTCTGCAATGTGAACATACAGCATGAAGTTCACACCTAGTTGAGCAGCCTGCACACCATATAGTATTGTTAGTTTCTCAATATGATATATGCTAAATATAGAGCTAATAGCTGTATCACACATATACTGAACATCGGCTCTGTCTGTGTCGAATATTTGATTTTGTTTTAATGCAATAAACAGATTTGATTGTAATACCAGAGTATATGCTGCTCTTAGCTTGTGCTTTACATCGAAGTTGGGGTTATTAATATTATGCAGATTATGAGTGATGTAGGTGCTCAACATTCGCTTATAGTACGTAGTGTTAATGTTGTAGTTGTGGTGGTACGCTTGCACATTATGCAGACATTTTCGAATATCGTATAGCGGTGCTACGTGGATCGCGTGATGCTCTAATTTACTTGTGATTATGCTATATAATGCCCCTTCCTCATTATGGTTATTTGTTAATGCTTCTATTGCACTTTCATGTATATTAATAATTGTATCACAGTACTGCAGCTTATCTAATTGAGAATAGTAATTGGTTTCTTGCGACAATATATCTGAAGCAAGGTTAATGTATTTCCCATATAGGTAAGGTTGATTATATTGACTCATTGTATCAATGTTCTTCACTTTATTAGCAATGCTTTTTGTAATGTCGCATTCTATATGACTTACATGATGCGCACTAATTTTATAGATATTGAATGTGGTTTGTTGCATCTGTTCCATATGCATTACCATTGTACTAAGAACTTGTATCAGATCTTTTGTTGAGGATGGTAACATCTCGATTTTTTTATTAACCAATGCGGAGTGTAGATTCTGATGTATTCCAATGACCACATCACAATATTGATCATAACTGTGATATAGGGCCTGGTATGCAAGCACTGTGTTATCGCGACTACGGACACATTCTGCCAAGTCGTGCATTTGTGCTATTTTTCGCGTAGTTTTGATTGATGCTGCTACATGATGTAGTCTCATCATATTCAATCTGGCACGATCATTTTCACTTTGGATGGAGAAATTACAGCTTTTATATTTATTAAGATGAGAGAGCTGCTTTATATTATAATGCGTATTATCAATAATTTCCTCATTACGTAGTTTTAATATATTCGCACTAATAAGTTCTACCTGCTCATTATTTTTCTTTGTTGCTTCTTTGTTCCATCGTGTATGATTGTGATAGAATGTAAGTTCTTTCAAGCTATTGCGTATTATACATGCAGGATATATCTTATCTTTCATAAATTCTTTATATCGTTTTATGTTCTGCACTTGAGTTGTAGTATATTGCAGCAATAGTTGTGTATCTGCTTTGTAGATTCTATCTAATTTAACACTCTCTACCAATATTTTGGTGTATTGTTGTTGATCCTCCATAATTGTTCTACAAAGAGTAGTGAATTTGCCAATTTCTTCTTCTTGAATAAAGTTTAAATACTCCCTATTTAATTTACAGTATAGTAGATCCTCATTAGATAATGGAGGGAGGTTAATATTGCTCAGTTTATTTGTGTTGTTATTGTAGGCAATAAAATCAATTAGCCCCTTGACCGAAGTAAGATCATACTCAGCTCCTTCCTTATCTGCCTGTTTATCCAATATTTTTTTCATATTATCAAAGGAGATGGATAAGCCTTCGGTGAGAGAGTCTAGGCAATCTTTCTGCTGATCAATAATGCGTTTGTATGA